>OLQT01000595.1_pt1 | contig 25812 bp, 21 predicted proteins | sample 1672651 | NCBI WGS metagenome assembly OLQT01 (sample SAMEA3136709, study PRJEB25190) | human gut metagenome | biome: human gut; feature: human-associated habitat; material: faeces | place: Austria | collected 2013 | reverse complement strand
GCGGCAAAGCGGTATCAGGAGCAGTTGGACGAGGAGATTGAAGCAGATCGCTCAGCACACGGAAAGAAGCCGCTGAAAAAGGATGATGACGATGATAAACCGCCGAAGGAAAAGACGGTGATCGAATCGACGACGGATCCGGAAAGCGGCGTTTTTCATAAGGGAGAACACAAAAAGTGCTTTGCGTATGAAGCGCATACCGTCTGCGATAAGCGCGGCTACGTGCTGGAAACGGAGGTCACGGCCGGTAATGTCCACGACAGCGTCGCGTTCGACGCGGTATTCCAACGACTGACCGAGCATTACCCTGAGGTGCAGGTTGTTACGGCGGATGCCGGCTACAAAACCCCTTGGATCTGCAAGCAAATCTTCGACAGCGGAAGAATTCCGTCGCTGCCCTATAAGCGTCCGATGACGAAGAAGGAAAACCTCCCGTGGTATGAATATGTGTACGACGAGTATTATGATTGCATTCTCTGTCCACAAAATCAAGTTCTGAGCTACGCGACCACCAACCGTGAGGGCTATCGGGAGTACAAGAGCAAAAGCTACGTTTGCAAAAGCTGTCCTGTTCGCGAGCGCTGCACGCAAAGCCAGCAATGTACCAAAACGGTTACGCGCCACGTTTGGCACGATTACATAGAGCGTGCGGAGGACGTCCGGCATTCACCGCTGGGCAAAGCAACCTACGCGCTGCGCTCACAGACGATCGAACGCGTCTTTGCGGACGCAAAAGAAAAACACGCGATGCGTTATACACCCTATCGAGGGCTGACCGCAGTAACCGCATGGGTCAAGCTCAAATTTGCTGCGATGAATCTCAAGAAACTTGCCATCCACAAGTGGCAGCCTTTCTTCCGCTCCCTGCTTTTCTCATGCTTGAAGCCCCACTGCTATATTGCAATGGGGCTTCTTTGACACTCTGAGAGCCCCGTTTTTTCAAACGAGGCTCTTTTCATCGTACCATCGGCCGGTTTCAGCCCTGATTGGGCAGATAGACGGTGGCGTTCATGCCGGGAAGAAGCTCCAGACTGGTGGAAAGAGAGAGCTTGACGTCGTAGTAGGTGGCATTCTGCTTCTGAACGCCCAGCCCGGAAATGGAAAGCACTGTGCCGGAAAGCTCTGTGTCCGGATAACGGTCGAAGACGACTTTCAGGGTGTCACCGATATGAACCTTGTCCAGATCCACTTCATCCACCTGCGCCGTGACCTCCATGCCGGAGAGATCGTGCAGGACGGCCAGAAGCTGACCCTTGTAGACCTGCTGGCCGGAAGCGGCCTTCAGCTCCAGAATGCCGTCACAGTCCGCCTTCAGCTGGCCGCTCGTGACCGTGGGAGCGCAGTCCGCAGGAGCCAGCTCGAAGAGCAGCTGCCCTTTCTTCACCTGCTGGCCCTGACGGCAGTAGCTTTTCAGTACCCGTCCGCTGCCCTGTACGGCTACGTCCTCGCCCCGCACCAACGTACCGCTGCCGATGCAGGTCTTGCTGCCCATTTTTTCATCCCGGTAGATCTTGACCTGGTCGCTCTCGTCAAACTCCCCGGCGGTCATTTCCACTGTGAAGGTGTCGCCGCTGACGGCGATGATCCGGCCATCGCCGGTATTGTCGGTATCGTTGCTCTGCTCAAAATAAACGTCAGTGCCCACGTGCAGCTGCTTATTTTCGTCGCTGTCGTAGCGGCCGGAGGTGGTGGCGCTGATGACCAGCGTTTCCGACTTTTCAATGTTGGCAATTTTGCCGTACTGGGCGATCACGTCCTCGCAAAGGTCGCCTTCCTCGGCGAAAACGCCCTGCAGGATGCCGTCGGCGGGGGCATAGAGCTTGGTGGTGTCCATCTCCAGCACCACGTCGCCGGAGGAGACCCGCTCGCCGCCGTCCCAGTCATAGGGCAGCAGCACGCCCGCAAAGGGGGCGGTCAGCTGGACGGTGTTCGCAGCGTCCACCGTGGCGTTGGCCGTGACGGCGGATGCTTCTTCCGCACCGGCGGCGCACAGGGGAGCCAGCATCAGCAGGCATAGCACGAGACAGATCATTTTCTTTTTCATACTGGATTCCTCCCGTTTGTTTTCTTTGTCTTTTCTTTTGGTTTATTCCACACTCTTCAAAGCCGCCACCATGTCGATGCCCCGAACCTTTCGGGCCAGGAAACGGGTGACGAAGAAGGAGAAGGCGTAGGTGACGACGCAGCCGATCAGGACGGCCTTCCATGAAACATAGGGCACAAACTGCATGGTCTTGCTGGCGCAGCTTTCCAAAATCGCGCCGGTCAGCCAGAAGCCGGGTCCAATGCCCAGAAGAACGCCAAGCCCGGTCAGCAGGTCGTTTTCCGAGGTGATCAGCCGGCGGATCTCCTTCTGATGATAGCCCAGCACCTTCAGGGTGGCGTATTCCCGGGAACGCTCCATGAAATTCAGAATGCCCATGTTGTACAGCATGACAAAGGCCAGCCCCAGGGCAATGAAGAACATCAGCTTGAATACGCCGGTAACGGCGTCCAGCACGGTCATGGTATCCAGATATTGCTGCTCCGGGTACTCCCAGCTGTCCAGTTCGTCCAGCGCGTCGACGGTCTCTATGCCCCGTTCTGTGGGATTCAGCAGCAGAATGGCGGAGGGCGTAAATTCGCCCTTTCGGAAGCCTTCCCACTGGCTGCGGCCCATGAAGGCCATCAGGCCGATGTCGATGGGCGCAATGGCCGAAACCTTGGTAACGATGGCCTCATCGTCTCCGGCCAGCCAGAGACGCACGGCGTCGCCCACTCCGGCGTTCAGATATTGAGCCAGCTTCTGGCTCAGCACCACGCCGGTTTCCGGCAGGGGCATCCAGACGTTGTCCGGGCCGAGAAGCAATAGCTGCTGGTCGTCCTGAAGCACGGTCAGGGTGGTGGTGCGGCTCTTTTCGGCGGTGCGGATGCTGACGGTCTTGTCCATGACCGTCTCCACCCGCTGGGCGTCGATGCGCTTTTCATAGCTTTCCGCCGTGCCCACGCTGCCGGTCAGATTGGCCCGGGCCGAGTAGGCCAGCGTGCCCTTGTAATACAGCCCCACGGAGTAGGCCACGCTTTCCTGCAGGCCGGTGGAGGTGATAATCAGCATGGTGCAGCACAGTACGCCCACCAGCGACGTGATGGAACGGCCCTTGTTGCGCATCAGGTTGCGGGTGACCATTTTGGCGTTGAAGCCCATCCGGCTCCATAGCTTCGGAAAGCGTTCAGCAGCAGCTTGCGGCCTGCCTTGGGCGGCTTGGGCCGAAGCAGCTGAGCGGTGCTTTCCCGGCCAGACTGCCGGTAGGTGCGGTAGCAGATGCCCATGGCCAGCGCCACGCCTAGCCCCGTGACCAGCCATTGCGACCAGGAAACGGGCGCGTTGAGCCGGTAGGGGAACTGAAAATGCGCCATTTCCAGCTTCCACAGGATGCTGGGCAGGGTATGCCGCCCGACGAACAGCCCCAGCAGGGAGCCGATCAGCGAAGGGTAGAGGGCGTAGCACATGTAGTGATTGCGAATCTGCCGCCCGGGGAAGCCGAGGGCCTTCAGGGTGCCCATCTGCAGGCGCTGATTTTCCATCATTCGGGTGATGGTGGTCAGCACGATCATGGCGGCCACGGCAAAGGCCATCAGCGGGAACAGATAGCACAGGTTGTGGAACATGGTCACGTCCGACTGGACGGCGGAGGTGCTGCGCTGGGTATCCCGGTTGACGATCAGCGCCGCAGGGTATTTGGCGCTGATGGCCGCTTCCACCGCATCGCTGCGGCTGCGGTCCTTGAGGATGATGGTGGCCTGATTCAGGGGCATCCCGGGGAGCGCCCGGGCAGACAGCAGCACGAAGCCGTAGTTCAGGGGATCGTAGGTGGTATCCTTGTTGTCGCTCAGATATTCAGCGCTCTGGCAGGTGCCGCGGATCCAGAAATCATAGTTGCCTGCGTCCGTTTTCAGGGTCAGCTTGTCGCCCGCCTTCAGCCCGTTGGCCTGCGCAAAGCCGTCGTCCAGCAGGCAGCCCCGCAGATCGCTGGGATCCAGCGCTTCGCCGCTGACCATCCGGGGCATGTTGATGCGCATGGCCCCGTCGTAGGCTTCCAGCTGCAGCACGGGCTCGTGAGCCAGATCAGCCTTGACCTGCGTGGAAAAACGGGCCTGTACCTCCTCCACATCCGGCAGATTGCGCAGGGTTTCCAGCACTTCCCGGTCTACGCTCATATTGACCCAAAGATCGGCCACGCTGCCTTCCTCAAAATAGGTGTTGGCCGACAGATCAATGGTGCGCCACAGCGCGTCCAGGCCGCTGAAGCACCAGGAACCCAGCGCGCACAGCAGAATAACCGCCACAAACTGCATCCGGCTTTTCCACATATCCCGGCCCAGCTTGCGGCCAAGAATGTTTTTCTTTACCATGAGATATCCTCCACAGCGGCGGGGTGATCGTTGAGCTCCATGCTTTCGATCTGGCCGTTGCGCATGCGGATGAGCCGCTGCGCCAGCGGCGCGATCTGGGCGTTATGGGTGATGATCGCCACGGTGGTGTGATAGGTCTGGCTCACATCCCGGAGCAGCGCCAGCACTTGAGCGCCGGTTTTGGAGTCCAGCGCGCCGGTGGGCTCGTCGCACAGAAGCAGGGCCGGGTTTTTGCAAAGGGCCCGGGCAATGGAGACGCGCTGCTGTTCGCCGCCCGAAAGCTGGGCGGGGAAGTTGTTCATACGCTCTCCCAAACCGACGCGCCGCATCATTTCCACGGGATCCAATGCGTTGGGGCACACCTGACGGGCCAGTTCCACGTTTTCCAGCGCGGTCAGGTTGGGCATCAGGTTATAAAACTGAAAGACGAAACCCACATCCAGCCGACGGTACTCGGTCAATTCCCGGCCAGAAAGGCCGGTGATCTCCTTGCCGCCTACGACGATCTTGCCGGAGGTGACTTTGTCCATGCCGCCCAGCAGGTTCAAAACCGTGGTCTTGCCCGCGCCGCTGGGACCCAGCACCACCGCCAGTTCGCCCTGCTCCATTTCGAAGCTGACGTGGTTGGCCGCCATGACCTTTTCGCCGCCCATCTGGTATTCTTTCGTAACGTCTTCAAAGGAAATATAACTCACACAGGTTCTTCCTTTCCGAATGGCCGAATTGCCAAAGGGGGCCATTCTTACAGGGTAAAGAGTAGCAGGATGCGCCTGCCTCGTCAATAGACAGTCCCGCAGATTTAACCATAAATTCACAAATGCCGCCCGCCCTTGCGCGGGGAAGGGACTGCGGCTATAATAGAGGGCAGAAATGACCGGCGGGGAGGCAGGAAGATGGGGCACAAAAGGGAAAAACTTCTGAAATGGCTGGCGCTGCTGGCGGCTGCGCTGCTTTTGTTCGCAGGCGCAAGGGCGCTGGCGGACGCGGGCGGCTTTGCCGGGGACGGCGACTACGGCTCGTGGGACAGCGGCAGCTCCTGGGACAGCGATTCTTCCTGGGACAGCGGCAGCTCCTGGTATGACAGCAGCTCCGATTCCTCCTCCGGCGACGGCGAACTGGACGGCTGGGTGACCATCGTTACGGGAGGCGCTATCGTGGTGATCGCCATATGGATCGACCTGAGCGAAAGGAAGAAAAAACGGAGCGCCGGCAAGAAGCCCAAGAACCTGCGCCCGGTGGAGGAGCTGCTGGACACGGATCCCGACTTCGACGAGGCGGCCCTGTGCGAGCAGATCTCCAACCTGTATGTACGGATGCAGAACGCCTGGACGGCCAAGGATTTCAGCGTCATGCGCCCCTTCTTCACCGACGGTCTGTACCAGCAGTTTGACCGGCAGCTTCAGCAGATCGCCGCTGCGGGCAAGACCAATCACATCGACGATATCGGCGTGCTGGACGTTTCCCTGCTGGGCTGGAAGGAAAAGGACGAGAAGCAGTGGCTGACGGCCCGGGTCAAGACCCGCATCACCATTTATTCCACCGACGACCAGACGGGCAAGATCGTTTCCGGCAGCAAAAAGGAAGTCAAGCTGATGGAATACGAATGGACGCTGGTGCGCGCTTCCGATCAGAAAACCTTTGGAGAGGAAGAAGTCCGTTCCGTGCATTGCCCCAACTGCGGCGCGACCCTGAGCATCAATCACAGCGCCGAATGCCCCTACTGCGGCAGTGTCGTTACCTGCAATGAGTATGGCTGGACCATTGCCCAGATTCGCGGCGTCGCTCAGAAGACGGTGAAAAAGTAAAAAAGGCAAACAGATAAGGCCCCCCGAAACGGTGACATGCCGTTCCGGGGGCCTTTCTCTGGAAGAACCAAAAATCCCCCGGCCTTCAAAGGCTCGGGGGAAAGCAAGCTTTATTCAGCGGAACCCATGCCGTAGGTCAGCAGAGCTTCCGGGGGGAAGTCGGCGATGAAGGTCTTGCCGCGGGTCAGCTGAATTTCGTTGCCCTTGTCGTCAAAGTAGACAGTGGGGGAGGAAACGGATTCGCGTACCCAGTAGCCGGGAATGTAGCGGCCGCCGATGAAGATGTCCGCATTGCCCTTGGCCACGGTGCCGTCGGTGAAGGCGGACTGCATCTGAGGCATATCGTAGGAGCCGTTGGCGAATTCATAGGGAACCCGCTGAACGATCACGTTGGAGAAGCTCATCTGCTCCATCTCGCGGTCTTCGATGCTCTTGATGGTGCTGTTGGCAGCGGAAGCCTCGCCGTCGGCATAGGTGGAATAGGGCACGATGCCGCTGTAGCGCAGGTAGAGGTTCTCGTTTTCATCGTAGTAGAAATGCGAGATCCAGTTGGGGCTGCCCCAGTCCAGATTGATGGAGTAGGCGGTCTCATAGCCGTCGGTGTAGGGGCATTCGTCCGTGAACAGGAAGGGATGAGGGGTGGCCACGGTCGTTTCGGGAATGGTGCTGCGCAGACCCACGATGTCCGCGTTCAGGTTGTTGGGCCGCTGCAGACCGTCCACACGGGAAGCATAATCGTTATAATCGTTGGTGTGAACCAGGTCCATGGCGGCCTTCTTTTCCAGCGCGCCCAGTTCCTTCAGGAAAGAGGTAATGTTGTTGTTCTGGGCACGGGGGCCGCCGCCGAACACCAGACCGCCGCCCCACTCTTCCCGCAGGAGGGCGTGGCCGTAACGGGCGGAACGGATGGGGCCTACGCTGACGGGCTGGCCCTCGGCAAAGCTGTCGTTGAACAGGAAGGTCATACGGGTCTCGCCGGTGCGGTACAGAACGCCTTCGTACACGATGTCCGCATACTGGCCGCCCCAGGGCGCGCGGGAATAAACGCCGGCGCTGATGGTGTTCACGCCGTTATACTTGAACTTGCTCTTGGGCAGCTCGTTGGCGACCTGCACCAGCATAGGCATGTAGCGGTCGCTTTCCGCCACCGGCAGGCCGGTGGTGGGGCTTTCGCCGGGAATGACGGGATTGACCGCCAGGTCGTCCTTATTGTAATGGATCTCACGATCCGGTACATCCTGCAGAACCGTGACGTTTTCGGTGCTCATGCTGTATTTAGCACTCTTGGAAGCGGCCAGAGCCGTTACGCAGCTCAGCGTCAGCGCAAGAGCGAGCAAAAGGGAGACCAGCTTTTTCACAGGGGAACCCTCCTTAGCGTATGTTGGTTGATGAATCGGGACATAGATCCGCCACACAGATAGCCGCATGGTACAGCCATTATAGCATTCTGCAAAAACGAATGTCAACGCGGCCTGTGGAAAAGAAAGGCTTTTCCGGGGAATCGTTACATTTGTGACCCTTTCGGTAAAAAAGGCATACGTCCGCCCGCATGCGTCTTGTACATGCGTCTTGTACCGGAATGGCTTTTTTGATATAATTCATCTGCCTCATAATGATATGGAAGGGATGGAAGCAGCGTGAAGAAAAAGGCGGCGTGGATTCCGTGGCTGACCGGGCTTTTGATGAGCGCGGCCCTGATGGCGGCGATTTTTCTTTTTGGGGATCTTCGGTACGCCATGAATGACGATACCGCCATTTTGCGGCAGTATATGGGCTTTGGCACAGGGGAAATCCCGGAAGCGCATGCGTTTCTGCATCCGCTTTTGTCCACGCCGCTTCGGTGGCTGGGCTTGGCCGCGCCCGAAGTGGCGTGGTTCAGCTGGATGCAGCTTGCGCTGCTCTGGCTGGCCGGTGCGGTCAGCGTCAAGGCGCTGATGCAGTGCTTTGCCAAACGGGGCCTTTCCATGGCGGCGGGCGCTGGAGCCGGGGCGGTTTACCTGACGCTTTTCGTCATGACCTACGCCTGCCATGTGACCTTTACCGTTACGGCGGCGGTGCTGGGCGCTGCGGCGGTGCTGCAGCTCTGCTCCATTGATGGCGAGCGCTATACCGACGGGCAGATTGTTCGCTCCCTGCTGCTGGCGCTGGCGCTGACGGCCCTGTGCGGCGGCCTGCGGCTGATCTGCGTGCTGCCGGTAGCGCTTTTCTGCGCGCTGGCGCTGGTTCCGCTGGCCATGCGGGATTTCGGCTTTGGCCGAAAGAAGAAGCGCTCGTGGAAGCCGCTTCTTTGCGGCGTGTGCGTGATCGTGCTGGCGCTGGGCGCCATGCCGGTGTGGCGCGCCGCCAAAATGAAAGCGGCAGGCATGGAGGATTATCTGAACTGGCAGGACGCCAACGGCCGAGTATTGGATTACTATGAAGTCACAAATCTGACGGAGGAAGAACTGGAACTGGCCGGTTGGACGCGGAAAGAAGCCGATCTGCTGGCGCAGTGGTGCTTTCTGGGCAGTGAGCTGACCGAGGAGAGCTTCCAACGGCTGGCGGGTGCGCTGGAAAGCCAGTCAAAGACCGGCTTGAGCGCCCGGCTGCAAAGCGCGTGGCAGAAGGTGACGGCGCTGCCGGAAGCGGATCCCGTGGCCGGAAGATCAGCGCTGGCGCTGTTGGCTGCGCTGCTGCTGTGCGCGCTGGGGCTGGCGTTCAAACGCGAGGAACGGCCGTGGCCGGGGCTGACGCTGGCCGCTGGGCTTCTGGCCGTGGGAGCGTTCCTAATGTACTTGGGCTGGAACGGACGGCTTCCCGTCCGGGCGGCGCTGCAGGCGGTGCTGCCCTACGGCGCTCTGGTGTTCGGCCTGCTGCCGGTCTGCCTGCCGAAAAAACCGGGCAAGTCGGCCAAGCCGGTGCTGGCTGCCGGTACGGCGCTGCTGCTGGCCCTGACGGTATGCTATGCGGTGCCCGCCGTGCAGGCACTGGCCAAACCGGCGGAGGATCCCGAAGCGCTGGATCCCTTCTCTACGCTGGATATGATGGCGGCAGAGGATCCGGAATGCCTGTATTTTTATGATGAAAGCCTGTGCGCGGACAGCCGGATGTTCCCCGGCACGGAATACGGCATTCCCGCCAATCTGCTGTTCTGGGGCGGCTGGACGTTCCGTTCGCCCGAATACATGAAGTGCCTGAGCCGCTTCGGCATCTCAGAGGAGGAACTGGATACCACCCTTTTCCTGCGGGACGACGTGTATCTGGCCCGAGGCATGATTATGCCGGAGCCGACGGCGCTGATTGACGTTCTGTCGGAAAAGACGGAGGAAGAGATTGCCGCCATGCAGGGCGGCGAAGAGGGCGGCGTATATGCCTTTCAGTTTTATTAAGGCAGCATCGTACAGAGAAAGCGGCGTCCGAAGCCCGGCAGGCTCTTCCTTGACTTCCCCGGGAAAACGGGGCATAATGACAACGGCCCTTCCGGCAATGCCGGATTCGGTTTGGATCCCTGAAGGAGGAACGGCATGCGCCATGAAATTACCGCGGTGGATCGCGGTTCTGCGGCCCATCGGGCCGGAATTCTCCCCGGCGATGTGCTTTTGCGCATCAACGGCGAGGACATTATTGACGAGATCGACTATCAGGCGTTGATCTCCAACCGCCAGCTGGAGGTCGAGCTGGAACGGGACGGCAAGCCGATGCGGCTTTCCGTTCGGAAATACGAGGTGGAGGCCATGGGGCTTCATTTCGGGGAAAGTATGACGCTGAGCCCACGCACCTGTCACAACAACTGCGCGTTCTGCTTTATCGCCCAGATGCCGCCGGGCCTGCGCCAGACCCTGTACGTGAAGGATGACGACTGGCGCTTTTCCCTGATGATGGGCAATTTCGTCACCCTGACCAACGTAAGCGAGGCCGAGTTCCAGCGCATCATCCGCCGCCATGCTTCACCCTTGTACATCAGCGTCCATACCACCGACCCGGAGCTGCGGTGCCGGCTGATGAACAACCGCTTTGCCGGGAATATTATGGAACGCCTGACCCGGCTGAAGGAAGCGGACATCCACTTCCACTGTCAGATCGTGGTCTGTCCGGAGCAGAACGACGGCGAAGCCCTGATGCGCACCCTGAACGATCTGCGCTCGCTGGCACCCGCCGCCGAGACAGCCGCGCTGGTGCCGGTCGGGCTGACCAAGTTTCGGGAGGGGCTTTTCCCGCTGCGAACCTTCACCCGGGACGAGGCCCGGGCGCTTCTGAAAATGATCGCGCCTTTTCAGGAGGAATGCCGCCGCACGCTGGGCACCACCTTCGCCTTTCCCAGCGACGAGTTTTTCTGCATCGCCGGGCTGGAAGTGCCGGAGGAAGACTGGTATGAGGATTTCCCCCAGATCGAGAACGGCGTGGGACTGCTTCGGCGGCAGGTCTGCGAAATGGAGGAAGCCCAGAAGTTCGACGACGATCCGCCGCCCGAGGGGGAACGCCGCTATGTGATCCCCACGGGCGTGAGCTTCGCGCCCCAGCTGGAGCGGCTGGTCAGGCGCTTCGCCCCGCCGAATACGGAGGTGCGGGTCGTGCCGGTGCAGAATCACTTCTTCGGCGAGACCATCACCGTGACCGGCCTTCTGACCGGCGGCGACCTGCTGGCCGCCCTGACCCCGGAGGTCTGCGACGGCATGAAGGAGATCCTGCTCTGCTCCGTCACCCTTCGCCATGAGCAGGATCGTTTTCTGGATGACATGACCATCGACGAGTTCCGCAGGCGGGCCCCCCTGCCTGTGCGGCTGGTGGACTGCGACGGCCAGTCGCTCTACGACGGCCTGCATGGCCGAGGTCTGGACTGAACCATCGGGAATAAGGAGGAAACCATGGCCAAACCCTTAGTTGCCATCGTTGGCAGGCCCAATGTGGGCAAATCGACTTTCTTCAATAAAATCGCCGGACGGCGCATCTCCATCGTGGAGGACGTGCCCGGCGTGACCCGGGACCGCATTTACTGCGACGTGGAGTGGATGGGCCGCCATTTCAGCATGGTGGATACCGGCGGTCTGGACATGCGCAGCGAGGATGTGCTGCTTTCCCAGATGCGCAGGCAGGCGGAGATCGCCATGGAAACGGCGGATGTGATCTGCTTTTTCTGCGACGGCCGCACCGGCCTGACCCCGGACGACGAGGACATCTGCCATTACCTGCGCAAGACCCACAAGCCCATTCTGCTGGTGGTCAACAAGATGGACTATGCGGGCCTGAACGACCAACTGTACGAATACTACAATCTGGGTCTGGGCGACCCCATCGCCATCAGCGCCACCAATATGCTGGGTCTGGGCGACCTGCTGGAAGCCATCGTCCGCCATCTGCCTCCGGCTCAGGCCGATGAGGAGGAAGAGGAAGAGCACGTGATCCAGCTGGCGCTGGTGGGCCGTCCCAACGTGGGCAAGAGCTCCCTGTCCAACAAGCTGCTGGGGCAGGAGCGCACCATGGTCAGCGATATTCCCGGCACTACCCGGGACGCTATCGACACCCTGTTCACCGATACGGACGGCACCCGCTTCAACATCATCGATACCGCCGGGATGCGCAAAAAAAAGGCGGTGGAGGATGAAAGCCTGGAGCGCTACAGCGTACTGCGCTCCATCGCCGCCATCGACCGCTGCGACGTGGCCCTGCTGCTGATAGACGCCCAGACCGGCGTGACCGAACAGGATACCAAGGTGGCCGGACTGATCCTCAATTCCGGCAAGGCGGTCATCGTGGTCGTCAACAAGTGGGACGCGATCGAAAAGGACACCCACACCATGGAAGCCATGCGCAAGAAGATCCTTTCCGACCTGAAGTTCATGAGCTACGCGCCGGTGCTGTTCCTTTCCGCGCTGACCGGCCAGCGGGTGAACACCGTGCTGGACGCGGTGAAGGCCGCTTACGCCCAGTATTCCAAGCATGTGCCCACCGGCGTTCTGAACGAAGCGCTGGCTGACGCGCAGATCAGCCTGCAGCCCCCTGTTTCCGGCGGCCGCCGCCTGAAGATCTATTACGCCACCCAGCAGAGCGTGTGCCCGCCGACCTTCGTGCTGTTCATCAACAACGAAGAACTGATGCATTTCGCCTATCAGCGCTATCTGGAAAACCACTTCCGCAAGTGCTTCGGCTTTGAAGGCACCCCCATCCGCTTCATCCTGCGGGAAAAGAAGCAGGACGGGAAAAACTGAAAAAAGCAACAGCCCCCTTCCGCACGTGCGCCGCGCGGGAGGGGGCTGTTGTTTTAATGCTGAAAGCCACTTACCAAAGCGCTTCGTCCAGCGTTTCAACGAAGCAGCCTTTGCTTTGATAGTATTCAAGCAGCCCGGCGATTTTGCTTTTGTCGTAGCTCGTGATGCAGTCCGAAAGCACGTGAACCCGATAGCCCGCCTTTGCCATGTTGAAGCTGGTGGATTTGACGCAGGCGGCAGCGTCCGCCCCGGCAAGGTAAAATTCGTCGATGCCGTTCGCCTCGATAAAGGCCGCAAACACCTCGCTGGTCAGGGCGTTGCTTTTGGTCTTGACGAAAATATTTTCCGAAACGATTTTTAATTCCGGAACCAGTTCTGCGCCGCGGGTGCCGGGCTTGAAGGTGCGCGTTCCGGCGGAAAGATTGTTGTGCTGAATGTAGACCACCTGCATGCCCTTCGCAGCGGCCCGCTCGATTGCCTGATTCAGGTTTTCCAGAATGTCCCTGTAGTTTTTGGTGATGTCATTTTGAATATCGATGATCACCAGCGCCTTGCTCATTTCTTTTTCCTCCGCAACGTAAAAAAGGTTTTTGTATTTGGATTTGAACCGCTTCGTTATCATAGCATTTTGATTGAAAATGTGCAACAGACGAAACGTAACATTCAAAACAAAACGAATGAAAAAGGAAGTGCAAAACGTCCACATGCTTTTTCGCAAAACCGCGCACACTGTCCCCAAAGAAAGGATGGGATGGTATGCGCGGTTTTCGCACGGATCTGGCCATGGAAAGCGTGGGGGAGGAGAGCGGACGGCTGGAAGGCGTCAGCATGAGCGCACACCAGATCGGCGGCGTCAAACGGACGCGGATCGTGATCCAGTCCCGGCGGGCGGCGGAAGCCCTGCAGCGTCCCATGGGCGAATATATCACGCTGGAATGCCCGGAACTGGCCCGCTGCGAGCAGCAGGAGCGACAGATGCTCATCCGCCTGATTGCGCAGGCCGTGCGGGCGCTGCTGCCCCGGGAGGGCGAGGTGCTGGTAGTCGGGCTGGGCAACCGGAACGTGACCGCCGACGCATTGGGCACCCGGGTGGTGGAGCGGACGCTGGTGACGCGCCATCTGGGCGAAAGCCTTGCCCGGGAAATGCAGGGCCGCCTAAGGGGCGTCAGCGCCATTGCTCCCGGCGTGCTGGGCCTGACCGGCATCGAAACGGCGGAGCTGTGCCGGGGCCTGATCCAGCGGGTGCGCCCTGCGGCGGTGATCGCCATTGACGCGCTGGCCGCCTTCGACAGCGGGCGCATTTGCAGCACCATCCAGATTACCAACACCGGCATTGAACCGGGCAGCGGCGTGGGCAATCACCGTCTGGGCCTGACGGAGGAAACGCTGGGCGTGCGGGTCGTTGCCGTGGGTGTGCCCATGGTGGTGTACGCCTCCACCATTGCCCGGGACGCCATGGCCCGGCTGATGGAAGAGTACCACGTGGATTCCGGCGACCATGCCGAAGCGGCCGGACGGCTGCTGCAGCAGGTGGCGGACGGCTTTCTGGGCAATATGGTGGTCACGCCCCGGGAAATTGACGAAATGGTGCTCAGCGTGGCCGACCTGCTCAGCGAGGGACTGAACCGGGCGCTTCAGCCGTCGCTGGACGAAGAAACTCTGCATACTTATTTCCATGCCTAGCATATCCTTCTGGGAAAACCCGTCAAAGGCGGTGATTCCCACGGATGCTTTCTGGAAAAAACGAATGATTTCCCTGGCTGCGCTGTGCTTCTGCATCGGCGTGTGTCTGGGGCAGCTGTTGCCGCTGGTTCTCCCGGCAGAAACGCCGGAGGTTCAGGCAGCCTTTTCTTCTTCTGCGGCGGAGACGGCGCAGGATGGGGAAAACCTGTTTGCCAAGCCCCGGCAGACGGCGGAGCCGCCCGCGGAAACGCCCGGCCCTTCTTCCGCGTCCGCAGAAAACGGGGACGATTTTGTGCTGGAGGTTATCGGCGGGGCGGCGGAGACCCGGACGAAGGGCCGCATCCTGCTCTATCACACCCACACCTACGAGGCCTATGAGCAGCAGACGGACGCGCCCTACGAAGAAACCACGAAGTGGCGCACCGCCGACGAACGCTTCAATATGATACGGGTAGGGGACGAGCTGGCGGCGCTGCTGACCGGGCTGGGCTACGAAGTGGAGCACGACCGCACCGCCTTCGAGCCGCCTGTGCTGGACAGCGCCTACGCCCGCTCCCTGACCATGCTGCAGGAGCGTCTGACAGCCGGGGAGCGCTATGATCTGATGATCGACCTGCACCGGGACGCCTACGCCGAGTCACAGACCGGCCCCAACACCGTGAATGCCGGCGGCGTCGAAGCGGCCAAGCTGATGCTGCTCATCGGCAAGGGAGAGGGCCAGACCTCCGAGGGCTTTGACCAGCGGCCGGACTGGGAGGCGAACCTGGCCATCGCCCAGGACGTGACGGACGACCTCAACGCCCAGGTGGACGGCCTGTGCCGGGACGTGTGTGTGAAAAGCGGACGATTTAACCAGCATGTGGCCGTAGGATGCGTGCTGGTGGAGGCCGGCAACAACCGCAACACCCTTGAGGAAGTGCTGGCCGCCATGCCCTACCTGGCGGACGCCATCGTGCAGGTGCTGGCGCTTTGACACAAACGGCCCCGGAATACTTGAAAAAAAGGAGGGCAGCGGGTATAATCGGGGACGGAGGTGGAAAGCGGTGGATCGTCGGCCGGTAGGCATATTTGACAGCGGCCTGGGCGGCATCAGCGTACTGGGGCAGATGCTGGACGTGCTGCCGGAGGAAAACTTCGTCTATTACGGCGATACCCGCAACATTCCCTATGGCGACAAGCGGCCGGAAGAGGTGCTCCGGCTTACGCATTTGGCGGTGGACAAGCTGATCGCCATGGACTGCAAGGCGGTGGTGATCGCCTGCAACACGGCTACCAGCGCGGCCGCCGGGCCGCTTCGGCAGGAGCTGCACATGCCGGTCATCGGCATGGAACCGGCGCTCAAGCCCGCTTCGCTCCTGCCCGGAGACGGGTACGTGGTGGTGATGGCCACGCACATGACGCTCACGCAGCCCAAATTTTTGCGTCTGATGGAGCGCTACGGGCAAAACGCCTTGCCCGTTCCCTGTCCGGGGCTGATGGAATGCGTGGAGGCCGGCGTGTTTTCCGGCCCCAGGGTGGAAGGCCTGCTGGACAGGCTCCTTGCTTCCGTTCGGGGAATGCCCGTCAAGGCCGTGGTGCTGGGCTGCACGCATTATCCCTTTTTGCGGGGGGCCATTTCCCGCTGCTTTGCGCCGGGCACTCCGCTCATCGACGGCAACCTCGGCACCGCGCGCCAGCTGCGCCGCCGTCTGGAGGAGGAAGGCCTCCTCTCTCCCGGACCGGGCGGTGCGGTTTCGTTCCACTCCTCCCAGGAGGGCGGGGAGGCGGAGGCGCGTATGCGGTGCATGCTGAAACTGTGGCAGGAAACGACTGAACGCGTATGAGCGCAGACCGCTTGCGCGGCAAATTTGAGGTATGCAAATGAAAAAGGTCATGCTCATCTTCGGCACCAGGCCGGAGGCGATCAAGATGTGTCCCCTGGTTCTGGAACTGAAGCGGCGCCCCGAATTTGAAACGGTGGTATGTGTCACCGGCCAGCACAGGGAAATGCTGGATCAGATTTTACAATGCTTTCAGGTAACGCCCCAATACGACCTGGCCATCATGCGCGACAAGCAGACGCTCTTTGACGTCACAGTGAGCATTCTGGAAAAGCTGCGCGCCATTCTGGAGTCGGAAAAGCCCGATGTCGTGCTGGTGCATGGCGATACCTCCACTGCGTTTGTCACGGCGCTGGCGTGCTTCTATCTTCAGATTCCCGTGGGACACGTGGAGGCAGGGCTGAGGACCTACAACCTGTATTCCCCCTTTCCGGAGGAGTTCAACCGCCAGGCGGTGGATCTCATCGCCCGGTTTTACTTTGCGCCCACGGAGCTGAGCCGGCAAAACCTCCTCAAGGAGGGCAAGCCCGCCGAGCATATCTTCGTAACCGGCAACACGGTGATCGACGCGCTGGACACCACCGTCAGAAGCGATTACACCCATCCGGAAATCGAATGGGCCCGCGGCAGCCGGCTCATTCTGCTCACGGCGCACCGCCGCGAAAACCTGGGCGAGCCCATGCGGGAGATGTTCCGGGCCATTCGCCGCATCGTGGATGAAACGCCCGATCTCAAGGTGATCTACCCCATGCACAAGAATCCCGCAGTGCGGGAGATGGCCCGCGCCTGTTTCGGCGGCCAGGAGCGCATCCACATGATTGAGCCGCTGGACGTGCTGGATTTTCACAATGTGATGGCCCACGCCTATCTCATCATGACCGACAGCGGCGGCATCCAGGAGGAGGCTCCGGCGCTGGGCAAGCCCGTGCTGGTGATGCGCGATACCACCGAGCGCCCCGAGGGGGTGGTGGCCGGCACGCTCAAGCTGGTAGGAACGGATGAAAACACCATCTATGCCGCCGTGCGGGAGCTGCTGACCGACCCTGCCGCCTACCACGAGATGGAACACGCCGTCAATCCCTACGGCGATGGACACGCCAGCCGCTACATCGCCGATATTCTGGCCCGCGAGCTTTAGGGCTTGAGCATGCGCATGCCGCCCAGCGCCAGAGCGCTCAGCCCGCACCAGGCCAGCGTAAAGGGCAGGCAGATCTGCCCGCGCAGATTGGCCGGCATGCGCCGGTAGTCCCAAATCTGATGCCGCCGGTTGAAGGCGAGGCCAAAGGCATATTCCATCCCCGTAATCATAAGACCGCCCAGCAGCGCCTGCTGCCAGAGGGGGCGGCTTTTTTGCACGCGGCTGAGGCCGCGGAGCATGGAAAGCGAGACGCCGCCCGCCAGCGCCATCGCGGGATGGGTGCGCCCGCGCCAGGCCAGCTCCACCATCGGATAGGCGGCTGCGCCTGCCAGAAAGGCTGCAAGCATCCTTCATCCGTCCTTTCTCCAAGCCGGGAGTTTTGTTCGTAAATTAGCATGCCCGCTTGTTTGCCTGCTCATGCCATGATATAATTTTTCGTTGATATGCTACGAATGGAGGAATGAGGTGTGGCCAACACCTTTTTGGCGACGGCGGCCTTCGGGCTGGAGGGTGTGGTGGCAGGCGAATTGAAGCGCATGGGCCTTCCCGCCAAGGCGGAAAACGGCGGCGCGCGCTTTGAGGGGACCTTTCTGGACGCCTTCCGCGCCAATCTGCACCTGCGCACCGCCGACCGCGTGCTGCTGGTGCTGGCCGAGCGCGAGGCCGTCACTTTCGAGGACCTGTTCCAGCTCGTGGGGAGCGTCGCATGGGAGCGTCTCCTTACGCGGGACGCGGCCATTCATGTCAGCGGCAAGTGCGTGCGCAGCCGCCTGATGAGCGTGCGCGACTGTCAGGCGGTGAGCAAGAAGGCCATCGTGCGGCGGATGATGGAGCGGCTGGGCGTATCACGCCTGCCGGAGACGGGCGCGTGCTTTCCCATCGGCGTGTCGGTGGTCAACGACCGCGCGCGCGTCACGCTGGACATGAGCGGCGAGGCGCTCAACCGGCGCGGCTACCGCACCTGGAACGGCGAGGCTCCCCTGCGGGAAACGCTCGCCGCCGCCCTGGTGGACCTCAGCCCCTGGCGGCCCGGCATGCCTCTCTACGACCCTTGCTGCGGCACGGGCACGCTGCTCATTGAGGCGGCCTTCAAGGCCACGTCCCGCGCGCCGGGCCTCACGCGCTCCTTTGCCTGCGAAAGCTATCCCTTTATGGACCGGGCGGGGATGGAGGCCCTGCGGCGCGAGGCGCGGGAGGCCTTCCGTCCGGACGCGCCGCTATCCATCGCCGGCAGCGACATTGACCCCGAAGCGCTTACGCTGTGCGGAAGGCATATCCGCCAGGCAGGGCTGGAGGGTCGCGTCCGCGTACACCGCCAGGACCTCAAGACGCTCACGCTGGAAGGCCCCGCCGGGGTGTTCCTGCTCAACCCGCCCTATGGCGAACGCCTGAGCGATCGCGAGGGCGCGCGCGCCCTGTACCGTGAGCTGGGCTTGCTTATCAGGCGCCACCCCGGCTGGAGGCTGTGCGCCCTCTCCGCCGATCCCGGATTTGAGCGCGCCTTTGGCCGCCGCGCGGATAAAAAACGCAGGCTGTACAACGGCCGGCTGGAATGCGATTTCTTCCTGTACCTCTCCAGTGGCCAAGATTGACTTTCCGGCGGCCGTGCGGTATCATAAACCATGGATCATGCCGCCTTTCGGGCGATTTCATACGCAAGTAAGGAGAATGAAAGCATGTCGGTTTTGAAGCAAAAGATACTCGACCGTACCGTCACCCTGGGCGTGGTTGGACTGGGCTATGTCGGGCTTCCGCTCGCGGTGGAAAAGGCCAAGGCCGGTTTCCATGTGATCGGCTTTGACGTGCAGCCCCAGAAGGTGGATATGGTCAATCAGGGACACAACTACATCGGCGACGTGGTAGACAGCGACCTGAAAAAGATCGTGGAGGAAGGCATGCTGCGCGCCACCACGGACTTTGCCTCCGTGGCCTCGTGCGACTGCGTGTGCATTGCCGTGCCCACCCCGCTGGACGCGCACCAGCAGCCCGATATCAGCTATGTGCGCTCCTCGGCGGAAAGCATCATGCCCCATATGCACCGCGATATGCTCGTCGTTCTGGAGTCCACCACCTATCCCGGCACCACCGAGGAAATGCTCCGTCCCATTCTGGAAAAAAGCGGCCTCAAGTGCGGCGTGGACTTTTTCCTGGCTTTCTCGCCCGAACGCGTGGACCCCGGCAACGCCATTTACAAAACCAAAAATACCCCCAAGGTGGTCGGCGGCGTCACCCCCGAATGCACCGACATCGCCGCCACGCTCTACGAGGCCGTTCTGGAGGCGCCGGTGCACCGTGTGAGCAGCCCCGCCGTGGCCGAGATGGAAAAGATCCTTGAAAACACCTATCGCAACGTCAACATCGGCTTGATCAACGAGCTGGCCATCCTGTGCAACCGCATGGGCATCAACATCTGGGAGGTTGTCGAGGCAGCCAAATCCAAGCCCTACGGCTTTCAGGCCTTCTACCCCGGCCCCGGCCTGGGCGGGCACTGCATCCCGCTGGACCCGTACTATCTGAGCTGGAAGGCCCGCGAGTTCGGCTTCCACACCTCCATGATCGAAAGCAGCATGATCATCAACGACCGCATGCCCGAATACTGCGCGCAACGTGCCATGGGCGCGCTCAACGAGCGCAAGAAGGCCATGAACGGAGCGAAGGTGCTGGTGCTGGGCGTGGCCTACAAGCAGGATATCGACGATTACCGCGAGAGCCCCGCCCTGCGCGTGATCGAAAGCCTGCGCAAGCTCGGCGCGCAGGTCAGCTACTATGACCCCTATGTGGAATCCTACCGCTATCAGGGTCAGGAGGAGCACCGCATCCCGGCCCTTGACAAGGCCGCATTGGAAAGCGCGGACCTGGTGATGGTGACCACCGCGCATACCTGCGTGGATTATGACTTTGTGGCCGAGCACGCCAGCCTGATCTTTGATACCAAAAACGCCATGAAGAACGTGAAAAAGCGCGAGAACATCCGCGTTCTGTGAGCCGCGAAAGGAGAGGCCGCTTCATCATGAGGGAAAAACTGCGCTATGCGCTCATCGGGTGCGGGCGAATCGCGCCCAACCACATCGCGGCATACCTGAACAACGCGGAGGATCTGGAGCTGTGCGCCGTATGTGACCCCGTTTCCGAACGCATGGAAGCCGTGCTTCGGCCCCTGCCGGAGCAGGACCGCGCCCGCGTGCGCCGCTATACGGACCATCGCGAGCTGCTTGCCAAAGAGGCTCCGCAGCTGTGCGCCGTGGCCACCGAAAGCGGCCTGCACGCACAGGTGGGGCTGGATGTGCTGCGCGCGGGTTCCAATGTGATTATCGAAAAGCCGCTGGCCCTGTCGCTGGCGGATGCGCGCGCGCTGATTGCCGAAGCGGATGCGCGGGGACTCAAGCTGTGCGCATGTCACCAGAACCGCTTCAACAAATCCATTCAGAAGATCCGCTCCGCCGTGGAGGAAAAGCGCTTCGGGCGCATGCTGCACGGCACGGTGCATGTGCGCTGGAACCGGGGCGAGGAATACTACCGGCAGGCCCCCTGGCGCGGCACCTGGGCCATGGACGGCGGGGCGCTGATGAACCAGTGCATCCACAGCATCGACCTGCTGCGCTGGATGCTGGGCGACGGCGTGACCGAGGTCATGGCCTACACCGACAACCTCAACCATCCCTATATTCAGGCCGAGGACCTGGGGCTCGCGCTGGTGCGCTTTGAAAGCGGGGCCTATGGCGTCGTGGAGGGCACCACCAACGTCTATCCCCACAATCTGGAGGAAACCCTTTACCTCTTTGGCGAAAACGGCACCGTCAAGGCCGGCGGCAAGAGCGTCAACATCATTGAGGAGTGGGATTTCCGCGACGGCCGCGGCGACCCTGCCACCATCAAGATGCAGTTTGGCGAGAACCCGCCCAATGTGTACGGTTACGGCCATACGCCCCTGTACGCCGATGTGATCGCCGCCATTCGTGAGGACCGCGCCCCCTATGTAGACGGCCGGGCCGGTATGCGCGCGCTGGAACTGGTGCTGGCCATCTATCTGTCGGCGGCGGCGCACCGGCCGGTGCGCCTGCCCCTTGCGGACTGCGCCACGACGGATTTTGAGGGGAGATTCGGCCGATGAGCGCATACATCCACCCCACCGCTGTGGTGGATGAGGGAGCAAAGATTGGCGAAGGCACGAAGGTATGGCACTTCTGCCACATCGAAGGCACCGCCAAAGTGGGCGTGGGCTGCTCCATCGGCCAGAACGGCTATGTGGGCCAGCACGTGACCATCGGTGACGGCTGCAAGCTGCAAAACAATGTGAGCGTCTATCAGGGCGTCACGCTGGGCCGCGGGGTATTCTGCGGCCCCAGCTGCGTATTTACCAACGACCTGACCCCCCGCGCCCTCTTCCCCAAGGGCTCCGCGCGCTTCGTGCCCACCGTGGTGGAGGACGGCGCCAGCATCGGGGCCAACGCCACCGTGGTCTGCGGCCACCGAATCGGGCGCTGCGCCATGATCGGTGCGGGCGCGGTGGTCGCCTGCGACGTGCCGCCTCATGTCCTCATGCTGGGCGTGCCCGCCCGGCCGCACGGCTTTGTGTGTACCTGTGGGGCGCTTCTGCGCGGCGCGCTGGTGTGCCCGGAATGCGGACGGCGCTTTCTTCCCGACGGGGAAGGGCTGAGGGAGGTCGAATAGATGCAGTTTCATGATCTGGGCGCGCAGTACCGCGCGCTGAAAGCCGAGATCGACGCCAGCATCGCCGCGGTGCTGGAAAAGGGACATTTTATCCTGGGTGAGCAGGTGAGCGAGCTGGAGGACGCATTGGCCCGCGACGTGGGGCGGCGCCATTGCGTGACCTGCGGAAACGGGACCGATGCGCTGGTGCTCGCGCTCATGCTGTGGGGCGTGGGACCGGGCGACGCGGTGTTCGTGCCGGACTTCACCTACTTCGCCTCCGCCGGTTGCGCCACCACCGTGGGCGCGGAGATGATTCCGGTGGACATTCGCCTGGACACCTTCAACCTCGACCCCGACGCGCTGGAAGCCGCCGTTTGCCGGGTTAAGGCCGAGGGACGGCTGAGGCCCGCGGTGGTGATCCCGGTGGACCTGTTCGGCCTGCCGGCGGATTATCCGCGCATCCTGGAGATCGCCGCACGTCATGGCCTGCGCGTTCTGGAGGACGCGGCCCAGGGATATGGCGGGCGCATCGGCGACACGAACGCCTGCGCCTTCGGGCAGGCGGCCGCCACCTCCTTTTTCCCCGCCAAGCCGCTGGGCTGCTACGGGGACGGCGGCGCGGTCTTTGTAGACGGCGCGGAGGAGGACGCGCTGCTGCGCTCCTTGCGGGCCAACGGCAGGGGCGTTTCCGACAAGTACGACAACCAGCGCATCGGCATGAACAGCCGGCTGGATACCCTTCAGGCGGCAGTGCTTCTGCCCAAGCTGCGCGCGCTGCGCACCTATGAGCTGGACGCGCTGAACGCCGCGGCAGCCGCCTATGCGCAGGCGCTGGATGGGTGCGTGGAAACACCCCGTGTACCCGATGGGTATCAGAGCAGCTGGGCGCAGTACACCGTGCTGCTGGAAAACCGCGCCCGGCGCGACGGAGCGCAACGCTTCCTCAGGGAACGCGGCATTCCCAGCATGATCTACTATCCCCGGTGCATTCATCAGCAGACCGCCTACGCGGACCGGCAGTTTGACGATGCGCTGTATCCGGGCGCCCTGGCTGCATGCGACAGAGTGCTCTCTCTGCCCATGCACCCCTACCTGACCGGTGGCAGAGGCCCTGCGGCAGTACTGCCTCGCGGGCCGGGACTGACGCGGGATAAGCGTTGAAGCGCCTTCATTCGGGAGGCGCTTTTTTCTATCCTGCTGGTCATCCGGGCGGGCGGGTGGTATAATGGTTGCAGCTTTGATTTTGACGGGAAAGGAGGCGGCAAAAATGGCCGTGATCAGGCCGCTTTGCGCGCAGGATGACTTTAACGAAGTGGGAGACGTGTATGCCCAGAGCTGGAAAGCGTGCTATCAGGGCCTTTTGCCGCAGGCATTTCTGGACAAACTGACCCACGACCGCTGGAGCGGCATGCTTCGAGCCGATCCCTCCGCCTCGCTGGGCGTGTTCGAGGATGGACGGATTGTGGGAACCGCCATGGTCAGCTATGCGCGTGAACCGGGGCGTGAGGGCTTCGGTGAGCTGGTCAGCCTGTACCTTCTGCCGGAGGCCATGGGACGCGGATATGGCCGCAGCCTGATGGAAGCGGTTTTGCAGAGGCTCCGGGAGGATGGGTGCGACGGCGTGTGCCTGTGGGTGCTGGACGGAAACCGGCAGGCACAGGATTTTTACCGGCATATGGGTTTTTACGCTTCGGGACGGTCTCAAAAGGAGCTGTTCGGCGGTGAGGAAACCGAGCTGGTGGAAATGGTCCTGCTTTGGGAGCATTGAAATTTTCATAAAAACGGTTTTCAAAAACTTGGCTATCAGGTATAATAAAAGTACGGGATGTGTTCTTCCCACGCAAATGCACATTCGGAGGACTATGTACATGCTACGACGCGCTTTGTGCTGCATAATCTGCCTGTTGCTGGCCGCCGCTCCCGCCGCTATGGCGGAAAACACCTTTACCATGGCCGGCTACGACGGAGAAAACAGCACCCACGACTGGAACACCAACGGTTTTTTCCTTCGCATGCAGGAAAGAACGGGCCTCACCTTTACCTTCGATCAGTATACCAGCCTGGAAAAGTGGCAGGCCGCCAAGGATGCGATGTTCGCGCCCGGCGGCAATCTGCCCGATGTGCTCTTCAAGGCGGCGCTCACCTCGGAGGAGATGCTCCGCTATTCCGACAGCGGACAGCTCATCGACCTTGGGCCGCTGCTGGAGGAGAACGCCCCCAACCTTTGGGCGCTGCTGGAGGCCAATCCCGACTGGCGGGAGGCCATCACGCTTCCCAACGGAAAGATCGCGGCGCTGCCCGCCATCCAGCAACCGGCCCCGCAGAACGCCATGTGGATCAATCAGGCATGGCTGGACCGGCTGGGTCTGGAGGCCCCCACGGACTGGGACAGCCTGCGTCAGGTGCTGACAGCGTTCCGCGACCGTGATCCCAATGGCAACGGCAGGCAGGACGAAGTTCCCTTTGCCTTCCTGGGGCCGTGGGAGCTGAAGTTCTTCTCCCATGCCTGGGGCGTGGCAGCCAACGACTATAACATCTATCTCGACGATGCGGGACAGGTGCACTACTGGCCCGCGGAGGACGGCTTCTGGGATATGGCCCTGGCCCTGCGCGAGCTGTACCAGGAGGAGCTGCTTGACCCGGATGGCTTCATCACGGCCGACGCGCTGCGCCGCATCACCGATGAGGATGCCGAGGCGGTCTATGGCGTGTTTTTTGCGCCGACGCCGGTGAATCTGGTTCCCTATGACATGTCCAGTGACTATGTGCTGCTGGAACCGCTCACCTTCGACGGAAAACAGATCTACCGCGACCTTTATGGCGAGGTGACGCGAGGCACCTTCGCCATCACCTCCGCCTGCGAAGACCCCGCGGCTCTGTTGGCCTGGGTGGATGTGCTCTACAGCGAGGAAGGCGCCATTGAAGCACTCGCGGGAACCGAGGGTGTGGATTATGTCATCGACGAGGACGGCAACTGGGACTGGAAGGGCGGCATGGAGGCCATGACCGCCTCCACGCTCAGCGAGCTGAGCGTCTATGATACGGGCGATATGCCCTGGCTCTTCCCCGACGCGTTCTATGAACGCTATCATGAAGAAAACGTGCAGCACGTCAATCGCGAGCTGCGCAAGCTGGACACCTATGTGGTAAGCCCTTTCCCCGTCTATACGCTTACGGAGGAGGAAAGCGCCCGCGCACTTGCGCTGCAATCCCGGCTGGGACCCTATGTGGACGAGACGCTTGCGCGCGTGGTGCTGGGAGAGATGGATGCCGACGAGGCCCAGACGTTCCTGGATGGGCTGTACGAGCGCGGTATGCAGGAGATGATCGATTTGTGGCAGAGCGTCGCCGTCCGGCTGGGCGTGTGACGCAGCGTCCCGATACAGGCACGCGCCTTTACATCACCAAAGAAGGATGGATGGCTTATGAACAGGTACGCGCAAATGATCAGTGAACTCAAAACACCCGAGGTCATGAAACGTTTGACCTACCTTTACGGCCAGCGAGGCGGGATGCTGGTGGCCCAGAGCGCGCGGTATTCGCGCCTGCTCAAGCGGCATGAAGAGCTTGTCGGCTATGAAGGCCCCATCGCCATGGTCAGCGCGCCGGGACGCACCGAAATCGGCGGCAATCACACCGACCATAACCGGGGCAAGGTACTGGCCGCTGCCGTCAACCTGGACACGCTGGCCGCCGTCAGCCCGCGTGCCGACGGCGTCGTGAACATCCACAGCGAGGGATACGCCCCCTTGACGCTTTCGCTGGATGATTTGAGCGTGCACGAAGCAGAAAAGGGCACCACGGCGGCGCTGGTGCGTGGCGTGGCCGACGGCCTGCAGAAAGCGGGCCTGCGCGTGGGCGGCTTCGACGCGGTGATCACCTCCACCGTGCGCAGCGGCAGCGGCCTGAGCAGCTCGGCGGCAGTGGAGGTGCTCCTGTGCGCCATCTTTGACGAGATCTACAACGAGGGAAAGCTGGACTTCAAGCGCCGCGCGCAGATCTCCCAGTATGCTGAAAACGTGTATTTCGGAAAGCCCAGCGGTCTGATGGACCAGATGGCCTCCAGTGCGGGCGGACTGGTCTACATTGATTTCCAGAATGATGATCCCGAGGTGCGTGAAATCAGCTACGATTTT
>OLQT01000593.1_pt1 | contig 25946 bp, 23 predicted proteins | sample 1672651 | NCBI WGS metagenome assembly OLQT01 (sample SAMEA3136709, study PRJEB25190) | human gut metagenome | biome: human gut; feature: human-associated habitat; material: faeces | place: Austria | collected 2013 | reverse complement strand
GCCTTGTCATCATCGACGAGGAGCAGCGCTTCGGCGTCAAGCACAAGGAAAAGCTCAAAGAGAGCTTCATCGGCGTCGATATGCTGACGCTGTCGGCCACGCCGATCCCCCGCACGCTGAACATGGCGCTGTCGGGCATCCGCGATATGAGCACAATTGAGCAGCCGCCGTTTGAGCGCCAACCGATCGAAACCTATGTGCTCGAGTACGACGAGGGCATCGTGTCCGAGGCCATCCGCAAGGAGCTGGCCCGCGGCGGGCAGGTATACTACCTGCACAACCGCGTGGACAACATTGAGGAATGCGCCGCGCGGGTGGGCAAGCTCGTGCCCGGGGCGCGTATCGGCATTGCCCACGGCAAGATGACCGAGGAACAGATTTCGTCGGTGTGGCAGCAATTGCTGGACAACGAGATCGACATCCTTGTCTGCACCACCTTAATTGAGACCGGCGTGGACGTGCGCAACTGCAACACGCTGATTATTGAAAATGCGGACCGCATGGGATTGAGCCAGCTGTACCAGATCCGCGGGCGCGTGGGACGCAGCTCCCGCAAGGCGTATGCGTATTTCACCTTCACACGCGATAAGGTGCTGACCGAGATCGCGGCCAAGCGGCTTTCGGCCATCCGGGAGTTCACGTCGTTCGGGTCGGGCTTCCGCATTGCGATGCGCGACTTGCAGATCCGCGGTGCGGGCAGTCTTTTGGGCCACAGCCAGCACGGCCACATGGAGGCCGTCGGCTACGATTTGTACGTGAAGATGCTGGGTCAGGCCATTGCCGCGGCCCGCGGCGAGGCCCCCGCCCCCGACAAGAGCGACTGCCTGGTGGACATCACCGTGGACGCATTCCTGCCGGAGGAATATATCCCGGACGCTGCCGGGCGCATCGAGGCATACAAGCGCATTGCGGCCATCGAGACGACGAGCGACGCCGAGGACGTGCTCGACGAGCTGATCGACCGCTACGGCAGCCCGCCCAAGAGCGTGCAGGGGCTGGTGGACGTCTCCCTCGTGCGCGTGACCGCAGCCCGCGTCGGCATTGCGGAGATCGTCCAGCGCGGCGACCAGCTGATTTTGTATAGTGACATCGTCGGGCCAAAGCAGCTGGGCGAGGTCATGGAAAAGTTCCCGCATCGGGTGCTGTACAATGCACTGGGTAGACCCTATTTCAGCCTGCGCGTGCAGAAGGGCGAAAGCCCGCTGGTACTGCTGCGGGATGTGGTGACCCTGCTGCCGGGCGCACAGAATCAGCCACAGACAAAGCCATAAAAAATAAGCACCTGTTTGCTGCGGTAAAAAGCAGTAAACAGGTGCTTTGCTTTTGGGGTGAGACGCTGAAATTTCTTTGGTCCTTTCTTTATAAAGAAAGGACAGAGGGGGTCAAGTGCCGGGCAGCCGTAAACGGGCAGAGTCCCTCAGGCGGCTTCGCCCGCGTCTAAAGCCTCCCCTCACAGGGGAGGTGGCCGAGCGCAGCGATGGCCGGAGGGGCTCTTGCCGTTGCCCGTTAGCGCCAGCCTCCCGGGAAAGCACCGGGCCGGGCATGCCCGGCCCCTACAGCGTAAAGGCAAGGCCCCCCATCACGTGATCTTCAACGCCCGCTGCACGCGGTACACAATGTACTTGAACAGCCCGGCAATCAGACTGCATTCCACCCAGACATAATTGGGCAGGTTCCGCCACTTGAATTTCGGTTTGTTTATCTTCGGCAGCGCCGCCCACGCCTCGCGGAAGCCCTTCGCGTAATCCCCGCCGAAGCCGCGCAGCCGGAACATAAGCACTTTGAGCAGATACCCCAGCAGCATCGGGATAAAATTCAAAACCAACATCAAAATCGGCTGGTTCTTGTAGGGCAGCAGAATGCTGTTGCGCCCGCTCTGGATGCTCTTAAACGGGTTGTAGCGCACAGCGCCGGTGGTCGCGCCGCAGATGTGGCGGCAGCGGGCCGTGGGGCAGTAGACGTTCCTGTAGCCGAAATTGTTCGCACGCCAGCTCAAATCGACGTCCTCGTAATACGCGAAAAACAGCTCGTCAAACACGCCGATCTCGTCCAGAATCGACTTGCGGTAGAGCGCCGCGCCGCCGCACGCGCTGAACACACGGCAGGGCTTTGTATAGCGGCTGGCCTTTAAGCCGTCGCCGCGCTTGCAGGCAAAGCCCAGGATCGTCACGTAGTCGCCCGCGTCGTCGGCCAGCTCCGGCTCATAGTAGCGCAGCATCAGGCTGCTGACTGCAAAAATTTTCGGGTCGGCGTCGGCGGTGTACTTGTAGTTGGGGTGCTGGGTGATGTCGTACTTGTCCGACAGAAACGGCCGCACTCCGCGCAGCTGGAGGATGCACTTGCCGCCGTCCATGACGGCCAGTTCATCCTGGCTCATAAGCTCTTTGCCGAGCTTTTGGTAGTTAAGAGAATGGGATGTCTCGCGGCCCCGGCTCTCGCCGGTGTTGTAGGTGTCGATGGTCTCCTTGCCCAGCACGGCGGCCAACTCTTTGAGCGTGGTCGGCTCCTTGCCGCCCAGGAAGATGGAGGTATCCATGTTGCCGATGATGGTATCGGCGTTGTCCTTGTAGATAGCTTTGAGCTGGGACTGTGCTTGCAGCACCAGACAGGCGGAGATCTCACGGCTGCGGATGGTGGCGATGAGCTTTTCAAAATTGGGGATCTGCCCGATGTTGGCAAACTCATCGATCAGGCAGCGCACATGCACCGGCAGCCTGCCGCCGTATTCGTCATCTGCCTTTTCGCAGAGCAGGTTGAACAGCTGCGAATACGCCAGACTGATGAGAAAGTTGAAGCTGGCATCCGTATCCGACATGATCAGAAACAGCGCGGTGCGCTTGTCGCCGATGGTATCCAGCGACAGCTCATCGTAGGAAGTGATCTCCCGCAGCTCCTCAATGTCAAAGACCGCCAGCCGCGCACCACAGCTCACCAGTATAGATTTTGCCGTTTTGCCAGACGCCATCTTGTACTTCTGGTATTGCCTGACGGCGAAGTGCTCCGGCTTCCGCTGGGCCAGATCATCGAATATCTCATCAATCTCGTTGCGAAAGTCCTCGTCATCCTCCCGCACCTGCATCTTATCCAGTATGTCGATCAGCGTCGCAAAATTCTGCTTCTCCGGCGGCAGCTCATAATGGATGTAGCCGATCAGGGCGATGTACAGCAGCGTTTCGGCCTTCGTCCAAAAGTCCTCTCCGGCTTTGCCTTCACCTTTTGTGTTGGCAATCAAAGCCGTGACGAGCTTCAGAATGTCCTTTTCGCTGTGAATGTACGAGAGCGGATTGTAATGCATCGACTTTTGGAAGTTGATGGTGTTGAAGATGCGGACATCGTACCCGGCGGCGACCAGCATCCTGCCGCACTCCACGACCAGTGTGCCCTTCGGATCAGTTACTACGAGGGAGGTGCCCTTGGTCTTGGTGCATTGCATGATGTTGGGTTTTACGAAAAATCTCGTTTTGCCGCTGCCGGAGCCGCCGATGACGAGCACGTTTTTGTTGCGCGCATACTGCGGGTTCTTGGGGCGGCTGTTCATCGTCAGGCGCTCGGTTTTCGTGAGAATCACGTTGTTCCATGGGTCCAGGTCAATGAACGGCTGAATATCGCCGGGCTTGCCCCATCTGGCGGAGCCATACTCGACATTGTGCCGGTACTTCTTGGCACTCCTGCCTTTTTCGTAGACGACAAGCCGCATCAGGCACCCCAGGGCGATGCCCAACAGAAGGTCTGCGGGAACAAAGCTGGGCCAGGGAGAGCGAAACGCAGCGGCAAAACCGTCCATGAGGTGGAGCAGCTTTCCCGAGATGTCCGTTCCCTCAGCCAAACGCCATGCTTCTCCCAGCTTGGTGGCATACAGACCGATGAGCACATAGGGAAGATTAAGGATCAGCAGCTTCTTGAGCCGCGCTTTGTTCATCGCTCCATCCCCTTCTGACGGATGCGTTCCACCTTCTTCGCCGGCGCATCTCTGGTCGGATCAAGCGTCGGCTCAGTGGCAGAGCGTTCCTGCTTTTGCTGTCTGGCCCATGCTACCGAGTAAGCTGCCATCGCCTGATTGATCGCACTTCTGTCGCGCGCCTTGAAGTACAGGATGTACCGGGGCTTGCCTTCCTGAGAATAGCCCTTCTGTATGGCGTAGTCAACGCCGTACTGGCGGGCATACCGTTCAAAGGATTTTGCCTCATTCCGGTCTGCCAGCTCCGTGTTCTCAACGCCCTGATTCTGCGCAATGAGCTGCCTCACGGACTGCTTTCCCTGGGGCTTTACGTTCTGATGCTCCCGCACCTTGTTTTTGGAGTAACGCAGAAACTTCATGAACGCCGTCGCCAGCGTGCGCGCGGTCAGCTTGCTCGTGTTGATGATCAGGGTAAGCGATTTGTTTTCGATGTCTTCCTGCATGGGCAGTTACCTCCTTTGTGAGAATCAAAAGGAGATGCCACGGAGGCACCTCCAGACGATGAAGATAGTACATGCGTATGATATACCTCTGAGTCATGAGCATTCACCCCTTTCCACGAATCATCCGGGGATCGAGAAGTACTCTCTTCGTCAGTCGTTATCACCGAAGGAGTAATCGTGGAACATGCTCTCGATCACATCGTCCTTCTCCTTCGCTTCGGAACGCTGCATACAGGCATCCAGCAGGATCGTGGTGAAGTTTTCAACCAGCAGGTTCATCTCGCTGTTGCGCAGGGGAATGGCGGAAACAATATCCGGAATGTCAATCCGGCCAGCGTCACGCTTTTCAAGCCGGGTGAGCAGTTCAGTGAACTCCATGTGTTCGCGCAAGTCATAAAGAAAGACAGCGCTTTCGGTGAGCGCCCTGAACATGCGATGGCGCTCGTCAAGACTCGAAAAGCCCACAACATAAAACGCCTCGCCCTTGGAATTGGTAAAGGAACGAATCATCATCGCTTATGTCCTCCTCAGTTGTTTCTGGTATTTCTGCTTGAACGGCGCTTGCGGATCAGCCCTGCAGCACCGCTGATGACCATCAGGCCGATACCCACCCACATCACGCCGGTTACAGCCAGATTCACGCCGGTCTGAATAGTCGTATAGTTGATAAATTTCCTCATTTCATCAGGCACGATGTAGGCTTCGTTGATCTTCACCCGAATGACCTCGCCGGAAACGCTGTAGCCCTCAAGCGTTTCGGTTTCCTTGATGAAGTATTCGCCCGGCTCAAGATCACGGATGCTGACGATGCCGTCCTCGCCGGATTCATAGGTGCCGATGATTCTGCCGCTGGCGTCCTCCACGGTGAACATCGCACCCGCCAGCGGCACGCCGGAGCTGTCCGTCTTCACGAACTCATAGTGGTTCGGGATGTTCACGCACATGATGGGCTTGGGCTCCGTCCAGTCATCTCCGACATGAACGCGAATGTCTTCCATGCGGCAATAGCCATTGGGCGCGGCATTTTCACGGATGATCCAGTCACCATAGTCGAATTGGCTGAAGATGAATACGCCATCCTGATTGCTGACAGCGGTTTCCACCTTCTCCATGGTGCTGGCATTGTACAGGCTGAACGCGATGCCCGGCATCGGTGTGCCCGCGGTATCGACCTTGATGCAGGTGATCTTCTTCAACTGATTGACCATCGTGGCCAGAGGTACATCGTTGTTGGTATAGCCCTCATCGATGGTGACGTGGATCACATCCTTGCTCAGCAGATACCCGTCGGGCGCTGCCAGCTCGCGGATCGTGTACTTGCCAACCGCAGCACCCACGAAACGCACCAGACCCTCCGCATCCGAAACAGCGGTCATGACCAGTTCATCCTTCTCATCAAACAGGCCGAACTGAGCGCCGGACAGGGCGACATTGTTCTGATCGACCTTCTGAACCAGCAGCTCCGTCGGACAGTTGGTCAGCGTGGCGATGGGCTCGTCCGGGTTTTTGAAGGTGCCGTCCACCGTGATCGGCGTTTTCGTATAGTCCTTCACATAGCCGGGCAGCGGCCTCATCTCCTCGATGATGTAGGAGCCGTAGGGAATCTGCTCAAAGGTCGCCAGACCTTCGCTGTCCGTAACAGCGGTCGAATGGAGCGTGCCGTCCTCGCGGAAAAGCCCGTATTCAACACCTTCCAGCGGCTTGTGCTGCGGATCGACCTTTCGGATGGAGAACCGGGTAACGTCATCCGCAAGCGCAGTCTGCCCGACCACCTCGCCCTGTTCATTGACGGTGAAGGTCATCTCGGACTCATCGAGCGCATACCCCTCCGGGGCCAGCACCTCCCGGTAGGTGTAGGTACCGGGTACGGCCGGGAATGCGGGCAGATAACCGTCCTCGCCGGTATAGTCGCGGCAGATGATTTCGCCCTCGCTGTTTTTGACCTCGATCAGCGCGCCGGGCAGGGCTGCAGAGCCGGTAATGTCGGTCTTTGCAATCCGCACATCCGCATGGACGATTTCATTGTGGATGGGCAATCCCACCTGGAAGACGACCTCGTGCTGTTCGTCAGCGAACTCGTCCGTGATGGTGACGCGGTATCGGGCATCGCTGATCACCCAGCCCTCCGGGGCAGCCAGTTCCTGCACATAGTATTCGCCGTGGGGATAATCACCGGAAAAGGCCAGAGTGCCGTCCGTGTCGGTGATGCCGGTTTCAATCAGCGTATCGGCGGGCAGTGTGCCGTCAGCATCCTCGATGGGATCGCTGCTATACAGGCCAAAGACAAAGCCCTCGCCGGGCACGTTCATCAGCCGGGAATGAATCCTGCCGTCTTCGTCATGCTGCGTGGTCACGATTTCCTTCTCTTTCGTCAGCGTGATCCATGCAGACATGAACTCATTGACGGCAGAAAGGCGTGCCGTCACCACCGGTGAGGTGTGGTCTGATGCTGTCAGCGTAATCTCATGGCGCGTTTCATCCAGCACATACCCGGCAGGAGCGGAAACCTCGGTCGCGATGTATCGCCCAAGGGGCAGCGGCTCTGTGACAACGCTGCCGTCCGCTGTCGTGGTTATCGTCGCAGCCAGCTCGCCTTTCTTGAACCAGACCGTCTGTTCTTTTCCAACGATGTCCTCGGCAGCGCGCACCTCATACACCGCGCCGGGCAGCCAGTCATCCTGATACAGCGGCGTGTGTACCGTATAGCCCAGCGTATCCCGGTTCTCGCTGAAGCCCTTCAGCACAAAGCCCCATTTGTTGATCTCAATCGTGCCCTTGATGGGCGTGTTGGAAACCGGAATCTCCTGTACAGCCATTTCCCCGGCTTCTGCAAATGCCAGGATGGGGATTGCAAGAATGAGAAGCAGAAGCACCAGCAAGGGAAAGCAGCGCGTTCGTCTCAGCTTCATCTGATTACCTCTTTTCTGAATAGGATAGGTAAGGAAAAGGCAGCGGTTTGGGCCGCTGCCTTTTGCAGTTTACGCCTCGAGAGATACCGGCTGCGGCTCAGCCTCCGCAGGAATCCAAACCGTAGTGGAATACCCGTCGTCCAGATAATCATCCGGCACGACGGTTTCGACGATCTCATACTCGCCCCAGGTCAGCAGCGGCGTCTGCGCAATGCCGTTTTCGTCCGTCGTGATCACAGCGACCACCTCGCCGTCGCCCTCGCCGTTATGGGAAGGCAGGCCGGAGATGCGCGTCACGGTGAACTCCGCGCCGGGCAGGCCGTTCCCGGTCTCGCTGTCCGTCTTCATGATGCGGATGACGCCCTGAATCGGCATATTGGTCACAGTGCGGGTCACCAGCTCATCCATGCCCACGGTGATCCGCTCGCTCCAGAGCGCATCCTCATAGCCGGTGGGGTTGGCGTGCTCACGAACGATGTAATCGGCGGGGAACAGGTCGGGCGATTCCGCGATGCCCTGCTCATTCGTCGTTATCTGTGCGACGCGATCCATGGCGTTCCCGTCCTCGTCCACCGAGTAAATGTCAAACTGAACGCCGGCAATCGTGTGCTGATCCAGCGCATCCTGCTTCGTGATTCTGATTCGGCCCGGTGCATCCTCATTGACCACCGTTGCCAGCAGCGTGGTGGGATTGAGGTAGGTGCCGTCAATCGTCACCTTCCACTCCTCCGCAGACGGATGGTAGCCGTAGGGCGCGCTGATTTCCCGGATGGTGTACTCGCCATATGCGATCTGCTGGAACAGCACGGAGCCATCCGCAGCGGAGGTAGCCTCCTGCACCTTATTGCCTTCGCTGTCAAACAGACCGAACACCGCACCCGCCAGCGCTTCGCCGTTCTGCTTGGTCTTTTTCAGCATGACCTTGTTCAGCTCGTCCCGAATGACCGTATCACCCGTCACCTTCCCATCGGCAGTCACCGTAAAGGTCTTGATGGCGGTGTTCAGCGCATAGCCGCTGGGGGCGTAGGTTTCCTTGAAGGTATAGGTGCCGGGCACTACGGGGATGTTGGGGATTTCGCCCTGCTCGTTGGTGTATTCGCGGTAGATGGTGTTTCCGTCGGCATCGTAGACCTCAATGAGCGCACCCGGCAGCTTCTTCGCGCCGGTAATGTCCGTCTTGGTGATGGTCACGGGCGTGTAGATCAGCCGGTTGAGAATCGGCTGGTCGAGATACACAGTGATGACGTTCTCGCTGGCGGCCTTGTTGGCGGAGGTCAGCGTCACAGGGTACTTCTCCGTGCTGAGCAGCCAGCCGTCCGGCACGGACAGCTCCCTGACGTAGTAGTTGCCATGGGGATACAGGCCGGAGAAGGTCAGATTGCCCTGCGCATCCGTCGTGCCGGTCGCCACCAGCGTATTGGCAGGCAGCTTCTGGCTGTCGCCATAGGTGATGATCTCGCCGGTGTACAGACCGAAGACAAAGCCCTCGCCGGGATAGACCTCAACCGTCTGGTGAATCATGCCTTCCTGTGTCTGCGTGAGCAGCAGATCTTCCTTCTGCTTGCGCAGGGTCACGCGCACCGGCAGATAGGTGTTGCTGGCGGATACCTTGACCTCGACAATCGCGGTCTGCTTATCCACAGCAGCCAGCGTGAAGGAATGGGGCGTGGTATCAAATACATAGCCATCCGGCGCAGAGATTTCCGTGAGGGTATACTTGCCCAGCGGCAGCACCTTGGATTTGACGGAGCCGGTCTTGCTGGTGGTCAGCGTCTCGATCAGCTCATCCTTCTGAAAGAATACGGAGCCTTCCTTGCCCACGATGTCCTCGGCAGCGCGCAGCTCAAACACTGCTCCGGCCAGATAGCCGTTTTGGAAAACCGGGTGCATGACGGTATTGCCGTAGGCATCCTGCTCGTCCTCAAAGCGAATGAGCTGCAGGCCGGTCTTTTCCAGCAGCACATCGCCGCGCACCGGTGTGTTGGTCACGTTCACTGTGATCGTCGGCGTTTCGGCAGCCGCAAGCGCGGTTACTGCCGTGAAAGCCAGCAGAAGAAGCATGGCCGTGCCCAGATGAAGCAATCTTCTCATGAATCTCATCATTATCGTATTTCCTCCTCATCATTGGATGGTTACGGTGGTTGTGTACCCGGCATCCAGATAGCCATTCGGCACGCCGGTTTCGGTGACGCTGTACTTCCCCCAGGGAAGAAGCCCTGTTTCGGCGATGCCCTGGGCATTGGTCGTGATGGTCGCAACGACCCTGCCGATGTCGGCGGCATTGTCAGAAGCCGGGCCGGAAAGGCGCGTAACAGAAAAGACAGCTCCAGCCAGCGGTTTGCCGGTCAGGCTGTCCGTCTTGACCACCCGGATGCGGCCCGTGATGCGGTCATTGGTGAAAGAAACATGGCTGGTCGTCCCCGCAGCGACGGTCACGCCGGACGAGGACGATGCAGACAGCGCATAGCCCTCAGGCGCGCTTTTCTCCCGGACGGTATAGGTACCGGGCGTCAGGTCGGCAAAGAGCACAACGCCGTCCGAGCCGGTGGTCTTTGTCGCCAGCACAGATCCACCGCTGCTCAGCAGCTCAAAGACTGCACCCTTCAAGAGAATGCCATCCGAAGATTTCTTGGTGACCTTGATTTCACCCGTACTCAGTTCAAAGGTCACGCTGGCAGACTGCAGCGCATACGGGGAGCCGTAGAGCGGAACCATGATCTTTTGGATGGCCACGCTGGGGATACCGACGAGAAAATAGGCTTCCTCGTCGTCCGAAGAGACGGATTCCATGGAGATGGCAAACCGGCTGCTCGAGGATGTCACCCGGATGGTATCCCCGCTTTTGATGTAGTAGTAGCTGCTGTCCGAACCGCCGCTGTTGCCGGTCAGCGTGCCCACCGACCTCGGAATGCGGATCAGGTCGGCATCCGTGGTCAGCGTGACGGTGCCAATGTAGCTGGAGCCGGACACGCTCAGGCTCTGATTGGAGGCTGTGATCTTGCCCGTGATGGATGCGCGGGCAATGCCATTTTCCGCAAGCCATCTGGCGTAGGTAAGGTACACAGCAGGCGCGCCGCCGGAGAAGGCGTAGAAGTTATCCATATCCCAGTAGCTGCGGACATACTGCGAGCCTTCGAGCTGCTTGATCACCTCGCGCATGGCAAACTGCCCAGCGACGCGCGACCAGACCTCATTGTTGGAATCGCTGCGATTGAGCGCCATGAAGGGGTAGGTGTGGCGCAGCACCCAGGCCAGCGCGTGCATTGTCTTTGCGGAAAAGCGCACGCCCGAAACACCGCCGCCACCGGAGTTATTGACAAAATAATCCATATCCACTAACACGTAGGGACCCTTCGCAGTCTGATTGGAGCCGGAACCCTCACCGGGGCCGGAGAGGGTATGCTCAAGACAGTACACCGTGAAGCCCTCCAGATAGTGCGGCGTGGCATAGATTGTGCCGTGAGAGGCGGACTTGGCGATCTGGGGGTAAGCGCTGTCCTTGCCCGAACTGCCATACAGGGAGGATTGCCAGGCGTAAAAGCCGCCGACGCTGCCGTTGATGTTTTTCAGGGAAAAGCCGTTCATCGAGGTTGTAAAGAGGCTGATGTCCATTGCCTGCAGTGCCTCAAGAAACTCCTGCGAATAGGCAAAATCCGTCACTGTACAGGCATCGCTGTCTGCGGGGCCGGTTTCTGCAGCCATGACCCAGCAGGTTGCGTAATCCGTCCACTTCATGGTGCCGTCCGGAAAATCGTCGCCATACAGGAAGCGCACCTCGTACCAGCCGTTGCCCAGCTCATCGGTAGCGACGGACAGCACCTGCACGGTTGCGTCACTTACAAACTGACCGAGGTACCCGTCACAGTAATAATCCTCGATGGCGTATTCGTTGACGTACTCCAGAACGCGCGTATTGGTCGTGACGCTGACATAATCGCCGGGCGCGGCAAGCACCGGCGCATCGGGGTCTTCTTCGGGAGGCAGGATTTCTTCCATATCCGTAACAGGAAGCTGTTCGGCTGCATCACCAGGTTCGCCCGGTTCGGGCTGAAGCCCGGCAGCATCATCCGGTGTTTCCGTATCCGGCTGCTGTTCGTCGGGCACAGCGTCCTCCTGTGTTTCCGCAGGATCAGCCTCCGCATCCGCTGCCGGCTGTTCGCCGCTGACGATGAACAGGGGCATCAGACCGATGTCCGTCATGCCCTCGCCTGCGGGGAAGAAACTGATCTGTGGAATATCCTCGTCCAGCAGATAGCTGCTGTCCAGATCATCCGCACGGGCATAGCCGCAGATAACTTCGCGCGTTTCGTTCAGGAACCACACCTTCACCGATGCGGGAGCGACAAACTCGGTTGCCAGGACGAGAAAGACATCCTCCGTTGTGGTGTAAACCAGCGATTCCTCTGTCATCGCGGCGTCGCTGTACACGGCTGCTTTGTGGACAGTAGCGACGTAGACATGACCGTGTTCATCAAGAGCCGCCTGAATCGGGAGCCTGTTGTCAGACTCGGCTTCCTCATCAGGGGCATTGTCCTCATTATCTTCCAATACGTCCGCAGGCTCATCGGGGAGCGCATCCTGTGCATCATCTCCCTGCGGATTGTCGGCAGGCGCGCCGTCAGTATTGTCATCTGCGGATTCTCCCTGTTCAGAAGCAGGGTCATCCGCAGCGGCTTCGCTGTCGCCATGGGATTCATCGGGCACTTCGGAATCCTCCGAGGCAGATGCATCATCTGCTTTCTCGGCCTCCTGTTCATTGGAAGGAAGCGCCGGCTCAGGTACTGCCTCGCCATCCGTGGCGATAATCGGGGGAAGATCGGTGGGCGTTGTGGCTTCCGCCCATGCGCCCACAGGCCTACAGCCGAGTGCCATGCTCATCGCCAGCACAAGCGCTGCAAGCCGTTTGATTTTTCGTGTCAACTGCATGTATTTCTCCTCTCAATAAGTAAATATGCTTGTTCAGCCTCGGCCTCGAGCACAAACCTGCAGGATTTGCACATCGTTGTCGGTCATGAAACCGGCATCATGCCGGCTCTTGGACTGCCATGACAATCAGCCGTCCGCTGGCTCCGCCATAGCTTCGGTCGCAGGTAATCAGCGTCAGAATGTGATCATCTTCTTTCACCTCGACTCCTGTGCTGTACAGCGCCTTCTGTTTGGCACGGTTCACGAACTGAAGAAACGCCTTGCCGCTGCTAAAGGACGCAGCAGCCGGGTCCCAATCGCTGACCTTCATGTTCAGCACAGCAAAGATACGGTAGCTGCGCCTGCCGTAGATACTGTCCAGCGTGATGACGCTGTGCTCCGCGCAATACGCTTCCTGCTTATAATCAATGAGCGTGCTGAACATCGCGTCGCTATGGCTCAGATGGTGGCCATAGATGGCGATGTTCTGACTGGGCTGCTGATAGTCCGAGCTTTTCAGCGAAAACAGACATCCCAGCTTGCTTTTCTTCCCGCTAAACAGGTGGCTAAGGTAATACTCGGAGTCATCCGAGCGCACGACAGGGTAGCTGATCACGGTGCCGGGAATCGAAAGCCAGGCAACGAAGTCCTTGTTTTGGGCAAGACACGCCTCCAGATCAATGCCGGAATCGACAACAGAATGAGCATCCGGGGAGGAAGAAGCGGCCTGCTGGGGATTCGGTGCATTGGGTGATGGGGAGGATGATACCCAGGCATCGGTTGCCATGCCCGCCTGAGGAAGCCCCTCTGTTTGCGGAAGCGACGCAGGTTCTGCGCCGTTCTCTGCGCTGCATGTTGGCGCGGGAAGCGGAATGATCGGCATAGGACTGGGCGATGGTGCATGAATGCTCATCTCTGCAATCACCGCATACGCATTCTCATCCGCTCGGTACGCAGCCAGCTCCAAGGCGAGCGGCAGCACAAACGCTGCTGCACCGATGATGAACATAGCGAGCAGCAATATGGATGAAAGGGCTATTTGATGTTTCTGCAAGCAATCACTCCAATCAAAAAGCACACCCGCATTTCATCAGGTGTGCTCATCGTTCCTGGGCTCTCTGGCGGCTTCTCAGCCAGTTATCCAGCAGCTTTATGATGACCTTTTCCATCTGCTTTGCCGTATAGGATTTGGGAAAATACTTTTTCAGCGTGTCATGGCTGAGCGTGACCGAGTTATGCAAAGGTTTCTTTTCCTCCGACATGATCTCCATCACGCCCTGTTCGGAAAGCGTTCCTTCTTTGCTTTCCTTTTTGATACGTTGGGCCTGCGAAAGCGAGGGCGTTTGCTGCGTGACCTCCAGAGCATTTTGCAGCCACTGCTGTTCCTCCGGCTTCAGATAGGAAAGCTCAACGGCGGGCGTAAAGGCCAGTTCGCCGCTATCCACCTTATCACGCAAGGGCTGTTCGAGGCTGTTAAGCCGGATATAGCGATGAATCTGATTCTTACTATCCGGGGCATCTTCAGCCAAAATCTCAAGCGAGCGCTTACCTTCGGAATTGTTCCCAAGTTGGGAACAATTTTCTCTTGATGGCCGACCAGCCTTTCTTCTGATCGCTTCCAGCTTCATCTGATATGCCTTTGCCCTTTCACTTGGCAGGATATTCTCGCGCTGGAGATTACTGTCCACCATGATGATGACAGATTCATCATCATCGAGGTTGCGGACGATGACCGGCATGGTATCTAGTCCTGCCAGCTCACAGGCACGTTTTCGCCGGTGTCCAGCGACGATCTCATACCCGCCATCCTCCAGAGGACGCGCAATGGCTGGCACCAGAACCCCATACGCCTTGACGCTCTCCACGGTTTCCATCATGCGATCATCATCCACAACGCGGAATGGGTGATCTTTGAATGGATGCAGCTCGGAAAGAGGAATCTCCTGAATCTGTTCCCGCGCATCTGCCTGCCGTGTCTCCTCCGTGGAAAAGAGATCATCGTATGAGGTCAGACTGATGTTTCTGCCGCTGCCTTTCAAGCTGCAACACCTCCTTTGTCAGCGCATGATATGCCTGCGCAACCTTGCCCGCAGGATCATGTGCGAAGATGCTTTTTCCCTCGGCGCTGATTTCCGCCGCGCGTACTGAACGGGGAATCTCTGTATCGAACACTTTGATCCTGGAACCATAGGTGCTGCGAAGCAGGGAAGAAATCTCGCGGCTGTTGTTTGTACGGCTGTCAACCATGGTCAGCAGAACGCCATCGATGCGCAGCTTATGGTTGATGTTTCGCTTCACGCGGGCAACGGTAGCCAATAGCTGCTCAACGCCTTTTGCCGAAAGATACTGAGCCTGGACAGGAATGATAATCCGATCAGCAGCAGCCAGTGCGTTGATCGTCAGCATTCCAAGAGACGGGCCACAATCCAGCAGAATGTGATCATAGTCTTTGCGGTAATTGGCAAGTACCTGCTTGAGTGTAGTCTCCCTGCTCATGGCGTTGACGAGGGACACTTCCATGCCAGCCAGCGTAATGTTCGCAGGAAGAATATCCACGCCTTCCTCATGGTGAAGAATACCCTCCCCAGGAGAAAGTGGCGCATCATTGAGTACCTTGCCCATGAGATCGCTCAGCGTCACTGGCAGGGCATCTGGCTGAGAATGGCCAAGACTGATGGTCGCACTACCTTGGGGATCACAATCAGCGATGAGCACCTTCTTTCCTTCACGGGCGAGGTCAATACCCAGGTTGACGCAACTGGTCGTTTTACCGGTACCGCCCTTCTGGTTGACAATCCCGATAATGTTTGCTTCGGCCATGATCAAACCTCCTTTCGTTGGGCCAGCCTTTATTGAGAATCATCCGTCGCAAAGGACAAAGAAAAGCACCAGGCTACGTGGCCTGATGCTCTCTCGTCCTTTTTTGACAGTTTACATTATAGCACATATTGCCTTGGGCGTCTCGCGACTTTTTGCGACATCGTGCGACATCATGCGACAACTTTCAGGAATCGTTTCGGGACAAACACGAGAGATCACCGTTCTCGATCAGATCGTTAAGCTTTATCTGAAATTCAGCCAATGCGTCAATCATGCGGCGCTCAATCTGCCGCCTCGACAGAAACAGGACAACCCCAAGCTCTTTCACAGATTTTCCTTCGATAAAGCGTCCGGAAAGCACGGTCGCATATTCGGGCTCCATTTTATCCAGTATGGTCAGGATTTCCCTCTGCCGTTTACACATACTGTTTCTCAGCTCTGAGATTTCTTCTTCGATATCGAGGATCATCGCCATGGTATCGGCTATTGTACTGACATTCGTGGTATGCGAGACCCGCTCCTTGTCCATAGGTGCAGTGATATTGCCTAAGGAGTCCCGCAAATGCTGTGCCTGGCGGATTTTGAGCTGTATTTTTTTCTCCATTGTTCGGATTGAATCAAGATAATCAAATGCCTTCAACATTACCCAACACCTCCAAATCAAGCATCTTCAGAATTGCGGGGCCATTGTCCAGCCCGATGAGTTTTTGGTACCAGTCACCGAGGAAAAACTGGCTGATCGAGGTCATTTGCTGTCGGATATGTTTTTGTTCAGGGATGCTTGGACTCTTATCAAGCTTCTTTGCCAAGTGCCTGTAATCGTCGGCAGCCTGCTTAATCACAGCAATAGCAAGCTCCTGATAAGGATCACAGACCTGGCTGCCGGTTGTTTCAGGATGGATCAGCTTCATGCATTTCCTCCATTTTCGATAGTTTTTGTCACCTCAGATTTCGGCCAGGCTTTCACCCAGGTTAACGAGTTGTAATAGGATTCGCGCTGTTTTTTCCGAATCAGCCGCAGTTGCTTTTCACTCTCCTGCTTTTTGAGAGCTTCAATAGCAGCGGCTGCTTCGGCGGCCTTCTTCTGTTTCTGTGCGGCCATTCTTCTCTTCTTCCGTTCTTCATAAGCGATACGAGCAAATGCACGTCCTACCGTGGGATCGGCGTAGCCTTCACAGTTCCTGTACAAATTCAGCTACCTCCTTGGTATTCTCTTTTGCCTTAAATTCCATATGTTCATAGATTGCAATCAACAAACTGCGCATCAGCGGGTATTCCTGCCATTTTGCATCAAGCTCTCCGACCTCTTGGGCAGCGTCTGACCACCACTCAACGGCATTTTCGTACTGGTTTGCCGGTGGGGCACAGTACTTGGAGAAGAAGGTAAATGCTTCCCGGAAGATCAACCGATCTTCATGGGTTACACAACCGGAAGCGGTTTTCTCATCTGTCTTGGTGCCAATGTAGTCATAGATGGCAAAGAGAAGACTGCGCATCAGCGGGTATTCCTGCCATTTGGCATCGAGGGCTCCGACCTGCCGGGCTGCGTCTGACCACCATTCAACCGCTTCATCACTCCGATTTGAGGGCGGGTTGCAGTATGAAGAGTAGAAGATAAATGCTTCCCGAAAGATCATTCTTTCCTGATGTGTCACACAATCGTACATGGTTACGTCCTCCATTCTTCGGGAAGTTCGGCATCATCGACAGGCGTGAATTCGTGCATGGAGACTTGGGCAATTCTCTCGCTCCATGCGTGCTGTGGCGGTAAACCCTTAACATCCGACATGGTTCGACTGCGTTTGTCGAAATACAGCATCACCATTTCATCCACTACGCCAAGGTCCCGGTTTTTCATGATTTCCAACGCATTTCCTACACCATCAGGAATGACCAGCTTAGGGTACACCATCTTGTAGCGTGATAGAAAATCTGCATTGATCCGGTGAACCATGAATACATTGTCTGCTACATTGGTAATGTCGGACGTGCCACTGATGTCGCCTTTACGAAGAAATGCTTCGGTTTTGCGCGGGTGACAGATGAAGTGCAGATGGATGTTCAGTTCCTTTGCCATTGCCGAAAACCGCTTGACAATTCGCGTCTGCATATCGTATTTGTCCAGTGCGCCGGTGGGAAGATCCAGCGCCATCAGGTTATCAATGATGGCAACAGATGCGCTGTTCTGTTTGATCCAGTCATAGACCGTATTCAACACCACTTCCCAGTCCGTTCCGAAGTCGTTGTCATAGATGGCGAGCATACCGGAAAGCATTGCGTCCAGCTTTTGTTCGATGCCCGGCTTCAGGCAATAGTGTCCGCAGCTCAACTTATCGGCTTCAACATTCTCTGGCCCCGCAGCCTGGAGCAGAATCCACTCGCGGACGCGGGATGCTGTCATTTCCCCCGAGAATAGCGCCACCTTGTATCCCTGAGTGATAGCAGCCAGCCCAAGCTGGCTCACGAGCGTACTCTTTCCGGATGCGTTGCTGCCACTCCAAACAGACAGCTCCCCCTTATTGAATCCTCCAATCTTGGTATCTAACTTGTCCAGGCGGGACCGTATCACGACGATTTTGCTGCGGTCATAGTTTGGGATGGAAGCAAAATCCAGCATCCGCGGATGAGTTGCCCCGCTCTCTATCGGGGATGAGCCAGACTGTGTTACCATTCTCTTTGGGGGCTCAAGAATTTTCGCAGCCTTATGGATGGAATAGGGGCTGTTTGCGTATGCTTCTGGATCGAGCTTCTCACGGAATTCGTGCCAATGATAGCCGGAGCAACTGTTGTGGAAACAGTGGAAGCCAAAGCTGCCGTCATTGTAAGCAAATACCGCCGCATCACCATTGCGATGCGTACTATCAAAGGGACATTCTTCAAGCTGGTATTTGGTGCCGGTACTTATGGCGATCTTCTTCAGGACTTGCACGGAATGGTCTGCCAGAAACTGCTCAAGGTTGAATGCCTTTCCGTTGCGCTGCTTCGGATTCTCCGATGCTGATACCATGTCGCGGCGCACATTCGCTATGTTCTGTACAAGCGCCATGGATGTTTCCTTAACCGGGTTGGGGTAACGGATTATCCTGCTGAAGCGATGCGGGCGTTCCGGCGTATCAGCGCCTTTTTGTGCCAATGTACCGTATAGCTTGGTTATCCGCGCCGGGTTAAAAACCGAAGTGTCGATCTTTACGGTATCCGTGCTGAACCACATATCCAGCACTGCCAACAAGTCGGCAAGCACTTGTTTTTCGTTGAGGCCTGCGTGAATCTTGAACAGAAGGTGATAGCCGTTGCCACTATCCGCGACGATCGGCTCACTGAAACCCATCGCCATCAGTTTCTTCATGGCTGTTCCCGCTACCTTACGGGCAGCTTCCTTCTCAGCTTTGGATGAACTGATACCGCTTGGCCTTACGGGATCGGCATCCACCAGAATCCATTGGTATCCGACAATGTCATTATCGCTGGTTGTTACATTCGGGCGCTCAACCAACCTTTCATGCTGTTCTCTGGAATAGCACCCCTTCTTGATTCCGTTCAGTGTCTGATAAAAGGTTCTGTTCGGATACCGACTGAGTTCGGACGCAATAGCGGGACTGTTTGCCTTGAAATAGCCGCTGACAATAGGCTTTGGCTCAATACTCCGAATTTCTACGATGTCCTCAGGGGCGTGGAGGAGGGAAAGCCATTTTACCGAGAAACCCATAGTTCTTCCTCCTCGTCTTCTGCAGGCATAACATAGTCTCGCCAGGTTTCTTTTTGCAGCCATTTGCTTATCCCCGGAATGAACCTTCCACCATCCTGCTGCCAAGACTCAGAACACTTCGCAGCGTTGAGAGCATCCATAATGGCTTGCGGTGTGGCTCCCAGGGAGATTGCCATTTGATACTGTCGAACTGCCTCGCTACGATCTGTGCGTCGGTCTTCAGGATAGGCGCACCACAACCCAACAAACCCATCCGGTTCACTTGAAGAGCATGTATTATTCTTATATTCTTGGTTAGGCCTAATTATTGGGCCACCACCGGCCTGATTATTGGGCCACTGTGGCCTAATTTCCGAGCCACTACCGGCCTGATTATTAGGCCACTGCGGCTTGGTTTCCGGGCCACTGGCGGTCTGATAATAGGGCCACTGTGGCCTGGTTTCCGGGCCACTACCGGCCTGATTATTTGGCCACTGTGATACGTGTGTTGCGACGGTAAGCGATTGGTTCCCTGACTCTTCTGAACTACCTGTTCTACGGCTGGTATAGCTGTCGAGCCAGCTCGTGACTCGAACCAGTGTTCCTGAGGATGTCTTTTTCATGCAGATGCAACCAAGCTGCTCGAGTTCTGCGGATTTCTTTGCCAATTTCTCGCGTGACCAGCGAAGCTCTGCAGCAGCATGACGAATAGACATTGGAAACTCGCCCGGATTGATTTTGTGTCCCTGCCAGAAATACGTATTCCAACTGGCTTTATACAGGCAGTAGTGATACAGCTTGAATAAGCCGTCATCGGGCCATATTGGACTGCTTTGGAGGGACGGATACGACTTGACAAATCGCTCGTCCTTACTTGCCATGACAATCTCCTTGTATTGGAGGTCGGCCGGCAGCACCAATGGCTGCCAGCCAAACCTCCGAATTTCTGCGCACAGTTACCGAAGTGCCGGTTCAACTTGTGCCGTTCATCGAATCAGGGATGAATCATCCCAAAGAGGAGGCTGCTCAGCAGCAAGCGTGCCTGCTGTTCATATTCCTCGTCCGGAAGCTGATCATTGCGGCATTCTTCTGCGCCATCACCTTCACCATCATGCGATTCATGCTGCCAACACACTTCACCCTGTTCATCTGCTGCTTCGTCCGCTTCATATTCCTCATCATGCACATCATTGATTTCCTCCTCCGTATCGATCACGATGTCATTCTGATCATCGGTCACAATGTTGCTGGAAACATGAGCATACACATGCTCGTTTACGCAATATACATGGATCGTCTCAATACCCGATGTCTGAACAGTGCCTCCGAGCGATTGCTTCACGACATCAACAGATACCAGTGTTTTGTTGGAACACAAAACCATTGAGGTGTTGGCAGCGTGATAAAGTGTGTTGTGGAATCTGTGCTGCATTGGTTTGCCCTCCTTTTCAGGGAATTCATATTTTCCCCTTCATTTAAGACATGGGTGAAAAACTGTCGAATGGAACCCTTGATCCGGACATTCAGAAAAAAAGCTCTTTGTTTGCACGCAGCTGAGTAAGAAGTTTGAGCAGACGCCGGTTGATGCAGGAGTGTGACACATGCATCAGTCGCGCTATTTCTCGCTTTGAACGATGCTGCACGTAATGCATGGTCAACAGTGTGGCGCCAGATTCTGTGACCTGGTTGGCAAACTGCATGATCTCGTTGATGGTTTCTCTAAGCAAGAAGTCGCCTTCAATGTCTGTATCATCGACAAGGTTATATCGCGCTTCGGCTTCTTCAAAATTTTCAATGATTCCAATACATTTCCAGCGACACAGCTGACAATCACCACGGCAGAGCGAGTAGTTTGGCTGCGCACAGCGATGTTCACGACGAGCCAAGTATCTGACATGGTTGTTTTCCTTGCGGATAGCTTTGATAACAGATTCGGGTACAGGTATTCTCTCTCGATTGATCGTAAGGTACATCGTGCTGACATGGCCAGCGGCGTGAGACATGGAAAAGCCCTCCTTTCGGATGAGCCGAATGGAGGGCTAAAGCAAACACTGTCAGTGCATAGCTGACCAGCCGCTTGAAGAAGCAATCTCCATTCGGCTACAGCGGCACTTCCGATGCTGGCTGTATCGTATGATGTTCGAGGTGTTTCATGCGGAAGCGACTTTGATCAGAAGCCATCATGATTCATCTCGGCGATCTTTTTCCGGATCGCGTACATACAGTACCAGATTTCGCTTGAAAACCAAATTCAGTTTTTGAAAGATGAAAAGCCTTATAAATCAAGGCTTTTTGGGAATGCGCTATTTCGGCGGTTTTGAAAAACCTAGATATTTCAACGTTTTTTCGTTTTCGAGAATTTCAGGTTTTGAAATCCGAAAATGAAATTTTTCAAAAAAAGAACCGCTTCACAGCGGTTCGAAACATCTCACTTATCAAATAGTTGCTTGTGTGTCTCTGTAATTGCGTAAATGTCGTCCATAAACATGCAGTCTATGATGCATTGGTACCTGTAGTACCTAACCATGATTGTGCGTGTAAAGCCAACAATATCCAGAAACAAAGCAGAAAGGGGCGGGGGCAGTCGCAGTCCAACAACCAGCCGTGTCACGTCTTGAATGGAATACCTGTAATTATCATCCTTGCACATTCTGCTAATTGTGGCAGGACTTAAGCCGGAATTCAATGACAACTCATTTTGCGTTCCGACACGATCAGCAATCAATTTCTTAAGTGCTGTTGTAGGGCGGCGGGGGAACGTATCCAGGTATTCCATGTTTTTCTCGATGACGTCTTCCGTAGTCATACCTGTAATTTCCATCGTATGGATCGTCAGGTATACTTCATTATAGTCGGCGTCAGAGTGCAGTTCTCCCACCTGATAGCCAGTGGCCTCTGAAACATGATAGGATTTATGGAAGCGCAAGCAGCATTCGTCGATGTGAGCCAGCGCCCACGCGGTCAACATGGCACGGTTTCCGCTATTTCGAATAAACGGTGGAAGGTTGCAGCACACATGACCATCCGCATAGATATATTGATGTGTGCTGATCAGATTTCGGAAATCAGCATCCGTTTCATATAGAGCGGTGAACTGACTCCGGCTGATGACAAAAGTATCATTTGAGCAGAGATTATCTGGATTGAAGGCAAATGGTTCAATATACTTGCCATCGACGAAGTTGTATGCGCCTTTCGCCCCAACAGACCCCATCGTAATAAGCCTGGTCTTGATGAGCGACTTGGATTTTTGTTTGTCAGACGCAATTTGATATATGACGTTGGAGATCTTTTGCCCCAAATTGACCTGCGTATTGGCAACTTCGGCCCAATACTTATTTACAAGGGGAGTAATCACGGGACGAGGAAACATTGCGGCAATGCCAACAAAACTGGCCTGCCGTTCAACCCATCGCACATCCTTCTCAGCCGGTTTGGAATGCTTGTCAGCTTCCGCATATTTCAGCAGCCGAAGATCTGCAGCATGGAGTTCCTGCAGTTCAAAAAACATGGAATGCCACTCGTAGTGCCCACATTCATGATAGATTTCACGCTCCATATCTCCTTGATGAAGCCTGTTCTCATTGATAAGGATTGTCTTCTCCGGGACTGTCATATCTTGAAAGCCTTCATCATCTGTCGCTGAACCTATTGCCCCGGAAGCAACTACTCGAGCATGTCCTTCTTTGAAATACAAAATGGCAGAAGTGTGATGATTACGATAAAGGGAAACGCGCTTAATCTTCAGCCCCATAGCTTCTGCCAGTGCTGTTGCGCCGTTTTCCTGATACGTCATGGCGGCATGTTCACCTATATACCTACGCAGCAACTGCAACACCATGATTTCCATCTCATCATAGGATAGAACTGGCACAAGGTATTTCGACAGCCGTGGAAATTTGCGCTCAGGAAGACAGCAGGTACTGAGCTCCTTGATACCCGGATGCAGCATGATGCCGCCATCAAGCGTGAATTCAGCAGAAAAGTTGATGTAGCGGACATAGTATCTGGGAATACCGCTGTCTTGAGATAGTCCGATTTTGGTTCGCATCCGGATATCAGCGAGAAGATGAGTCCTATCTTTCCACCACAGATCCGTGCGAACAATTTTGCTATCGTTCCGATCAATGACCACTTTTCCATTGCCAACATCAATTTCCAGGTTTTCAACGATGCCAAGTTCAATCCCGGCACAGACTTCATCCAGCAGTTCGTCCATATAGTGATTGCTGATGTAGTCCTGCATGTTCTGCAACACAGGAGCAACTGCTTTTTTCTTACCCTGTTCGCTCATTCATAAGCCTCCACATTATGAGTACATCATACTGGGCATGTGAACCAAATGCCGGTCATCTTTAGGCATATGCAGATCACCCAGCAACGCAGCTGGAATAATTGCCTGATTGCCAAAGCGCCCACGTATTGCATCAATGCAATCGTCCAGTTTCTGCCTGCGCATTCGCTTTTCCATGTCACCAAACATATCAATCTGAATGCTCTGCGTGCTTGACACCAGGTTGATTCCCGTAACAGTAATTGCGCGAACTGGCTTTAGCCAACGATACCGCTGATTGAACAGCAATCTCGCAGCCTGAGCAATCTCAAGCGGACTCTGTGACGGGTATGAAAGCTGCGCCTGCGCGATTTCGTATCCCAATTCATTATCACGAACACAAACTCTTACCCCTCTTGCAGATAGCCCATAGCAGCGCAGACGATGCCCAATGTCCTGGGAAAGATCCAATATGACTTTCCAGACTTCATCCTCTGAGTGTAAGTCTGCATTACAGGTGATCCCGTGCCCGACGCTTTTAATCGGTTCATCATAACCGTCCGGTTTGATTCTGTAGCGATCCTCTCCATTGGCAGTAATCCAGAGATCTAAACCGTTTTTGCCGAACCAGCTCTGAAGAAACTTAGGATCAGTATGGGCAAGGTCGCCGATAGTGAGTACGTTACGATCCTTGAGCTTCTTTGCTGTTCGTGGGCCAACAAAAAGCAGATCCGATACGGGCAGTTGCCAAACACGCTCCCTCCAGTGTTCGGTATCCAGCACGGTGATGGCATCCGGCTTCTTCATGTCGCTCCCGAGTTTCGCTAAGATTTTGCTAAAAGAGACACCAATCGACACAGTAATGCCCAATTCATCTTTAACTGTTTGTCGAATGTCTTCGGCAATTTGGGTACCATTACCATGGATTTTGTCGCTTCCTGTAACATCGAGCCAGCATTCGTCCATGCCATACGGTTCTACGAGATCTGTGTATCGACGATAGATATTGCGAAGCAGCATGGAAAAGCGATTGTACTGCTCATAGTGCGGCGGAACACAGATCAGCCCCGGACAGGCTTGCCGTGCTTCCCAATTTGCTTGTCCCGTCTTCACGCCCATCCGCTTGGCTTTCTCGCTTTTCGCCAGGACGATTCCATGCCGATCATCCTCGCTTCCGCATACAGCGACGGCCTTGCCTTGCAGTTCCGGGTTGAGGAGCATTTCAACAGCGGCATAAAAACAGTTCGCATCACTGTGCAAGATAACACGGTCGTTCAAATCGTCAGCACCTCCTTGATGATGCTAAACATCTCATCACAAAGACTATTGACATTTAACCACACATTCGCTATAATGCGTATGTGGTTAAACATCACATTTAGGATTATAGCGCGGTTAAACATCATTGTCAACACCGTTGAGTGATGTTTAACATCACAGGAGGGTGCCTATGACATTCGGTGAGAAGATCAAAGCGTTGCGAAAAGAAAAGGGCTGGTCTCAAGATGATCTGGCGAAGCAGCTGGGCATGAATAAGCGCGCAATCAGTTGCTATGAAAACGGGACTTCATACCCGCGCACCATGGAACGCTATCAACAGCTGGCAGAGATCTTTGGTGTCGAAGTGAATTACTTGCGCACCGAGAATGAGGTGTTCATGGAGGAAGTCGGCGCACAGTATGGGCGACGCGGCATACTGCAGGCGAAAGACATCCTTGAACAAACAGCGCAGCTTTTTGCCGGCGGCAGTCTTTCGGACGAGGATCAACTCGCGTTTATGACAGAAATGCAGCAGCTGTATCTGGACTCGAAGCAGCGTGCCAAGAAGTACACACCGAAGAAGTATTTGAAGGTTCAGCTACCCGATGAAGAGTAACGTATCCGATGAAGGGAGCTGATTCATGTGAATTTGGATATATATGAAGATGCAGAACGCTTGGCAAAACGTTACGGAACTCGCGATCCATTTGAGCTGCTGGACGCTATGAATGTGGTTGTGAAGTTTACGGATAAGTTTCCGAAGGATGGCTTAAAGGGATTTTGCACCTTTATGAATAAAACGAAGTATGTCGTCATCAACGATAGACTATCCTCAATTGAGGCGCGTGTCGTTGCCGGTCATGAAGCCGGACATATCATCCGGCATGCCACTGAACTGAAAGTCGGTGCATTCCAGGACAATGATATTTATATGGCCACCGGGAAAAAGGAACGCGAGGCGAATGTCTTTGCTGCTGATTTTCTGATTCGTGACGATGATGTCCTCGAATTGATGCAGTCCTGTGACTCCAATTTCTTCAATGTGTCTAAGGCACTGCGCATTCCTGCCCCTTTTTTTGCGTTCAAACTGTACAGTATGGTGGAGAGGGGCCATGCTATGCGGATGCCCGTTGATCTGGACAGCACATTTCTTGCGCGAAAGAGGTGTTGACGGATGAAAGAGGAGAGAGCGCGAAAGGTATATGTTCAGGTGAAAGTGGATTTCTCACCTGAAGGCCAGATGCGCCCACGCGAGCTGATTTGGGAAGATGGAACCAGGTATGAGATTGATCGCATCCTTGATGTAAAGCAAGCTGCTGAGCTAAAGTGCGGTGGGCAAGGAGACCGATACACGATCATGGTGCGAGGGAAGGAACGGCATTTGTTTTTTGAACGCAATGGATCTGTCACTGGGAGAAATATTGGGCGTTGGTTTGTCTCCTGCTCCCGTACAGCGAGCTAAAGTCATAAACGCTGATAAAGAACCGCATATCTGTTCTCTCCGGGATAGTAATCCCGGAATTTTCTTTTTTCAATCCAAAGAAAAAAACGCAACAAAAACACATTTGCCGCTTGGCAGGATTCCATTTGGCATCGCTCCTCACATGTCTTAGATGAGGGAAGAATACGAACTTCGTCCTAAGGAGGAGATAATAAGATGCAAATGAACATCATGCAGGAACAGAAAACTACC
>OLQT01000581.1_pt1 | contig 26117 bp, 25 predicted proteins | sample 1672651 | NCBI WGS metagenome assembly OLQT01 (sample SAMEA3136709, study PRJEB25190) | human gut metagenome | biome: human gut; feature: human-associated habitat; material: faeces | place: Austria | collected 2013 | reverse complement strand
CTGCCGTCTGTTTTTAAGGGAAGCGCTGATCTACGCGGCTGTCAGCGGCGTTCTGGGCCTTCTGACCGGCATCTGGCTCATTCAGGCGGCGGCGGGTGCCATCGGGCTGCACCCGGTGCTGATGGCGGGAGACTGCGCGGCTGTTTTCGCCTGTGCGCTGGCGGTAGGTCTCCTTTCCGGCGTAGTTCCCGCCTCCCGGGCCGCCCGGCTGAAGCCGGTGGAAGCTCTTCGAAATGAATAAGTAAATATGGCGGCATTTTCGCCAGCCTGTACATCATACACAAACCGCAGGGTGAATCTTAGTAAAAATAGTCAATTACATTCCGGCCGGATTTTCGCTATAATACAGGTACATCATTGATGATACGCCATGTCCTCGTAGGGCGTACCGATGAACCATGTAAGGAGGAAACAAGAATGGCAAGTTTGTCTTTGAACCACATTTACAAAGTATATTCCGGCAATGTGACGGCTGTCAGCGATTTCTGCCTGGAGATCGAAGATAAGGAATTTATCGTTCTGGTCGGACCTTCCGGCTGCGGTAAGTCCACCACCCTGCGTATGGTGGCCGGTCTGGAAGAAATCTCCAGCGGCGAACTCTACATCGGCGATAAGCTGGTCAACGACGTCGCTCCCAAGGATCGCGACATCGCCATGGTGTTCCAGAACTACGCTCTGTATCCCCACATGACCGTGTTTGACAACATGGCGTTCGGCCTGAAGCTGCGCAAGACCCCCAAGGCTGAGATCAAGCAGCGCGTGGAAGAAGCCGCCCGTATCCTGGACATCGCTCACCTGCTGAACCGTAAGCCCAAGGCTTTGTCCGGCGGCCAGCGTCAGCGCGTTGCTCTGGGCCGTGCTATCGTCCGTGAGCCTAAGGTCTTCCTGTTCGACGAACCTCTGTCCAACCTGGACGCCAAGCTGCGCGTTGCCATGCGTACGGAGATCACCAAGCTGCATCAGCGCCTGCAGACCACCTTCATCTATGTTACCCACGACCAGACCGAAGCTATGACCATGGCTTCCCGTATCGTGGTTATGAAGGACGGCTTCATCCAGCAGGTGGACAGCCCCCAGAACCTGTATGACTATCCCGCCAACCTGTTCGTGGCCGGCTTCATCGGTAGCCCCCAGATGAACTTCTTTAATGCGACCCTGGAGAAGGAAGGCAACGACGTTGTGGCCAAGTTCGGCGACAACAAGATCACCATCCCCACCAGCAAGCTGAGCAAGTTCACCGACGAGAACTACATCGGCAAGGAAGTCATCATGGGCATCCGTCCTGAGAACATCCATGACGAAGACGTGTTCGTGCAGACCGCCAGCAACGCCGTCATCAACGCCAAGGTTGAAGTGACCGAGCTGATGGGCTCCGAGACCTATCTGTACCTGTCCACCAGCGGCAAGGACGAGAACATCATCGCCCGCGTCAACCCCCGCACCACCAGCCGCGCCGGTCAGGACGTGCAGGTTGCCTTCGACGTGAACCACCTGCATTTCTTCGACAAGGAGACCGAAGTGACCCTGCTGAGCCGCTAAGGTTTGCTGAAAATCGAATCATCGCCGCCGGGAGAAATCCCGGCGGTTTTTTAGCGCTCTGAAAAAGCGCCGGGCAGCGTTTCCAAGCCGTTGACAAGTCCCCGAAATCCTGCTATTCTTCCCCGGGAACGACATCGTAGAAAGGCGGAAGAATCCCCATGGCAGCAAGACCCACCCTGAAAACCGTGGCGCAGGCGGTCGGCGTAACGGCCAATACAGTTTCGCTGGCGCTGCGCGGCTCCCCGCTGGTGGCGGAAAAAACCAAAACCGCCATTCTGACCGAGGCGCGCCGTCAGGGCTATCAGCATGACGCGGCGGCACAGGCGCTTCGCTGCGGCCGGAGCCGGGTGATCGCGCTGGCCTTCGGCGATATTGCCAATCCGCTTTTTGCCATCAAAATCAAGCTGCTGGCTCAGCAGTTCGCCCAAGCCGGATATGAAACTTTGATCCTGAACACCGACGAAGCCGAAGAAACGGAGGTCAAGGCCATCCGCACTGCCCTGAGCCGTAAAGTGGAGGGCGTGGTGCTCTGCCCCTGCCAGAAAGGCCGGGAGGCGCTGGAGCTGCTTCACGGTCAGTGCGTACCCTGTGTGCTGATCGGCCGTCAGTTTGACAGCCCGCAGGAGGACGCGGTGGTCTGGGACGACCGGCGGGGCGGCTATCTGGCCACCCGGCGGCTGCTGGAACTGGGCTGCCGTCAACCTCTGTATCTGACCGCCACTCCCAGCATTTCCAGCGCCCGCCTGCGCTTGGAGGGCTTCCGGCAGGCGCTTGCGGAAGCGGGAATGCCGGAAAACGGGCTGGTGCGGGAGGTATCCCCGCTGGGGGACGATCTGGGCCGACTGCTGGATACGCTTCCCAAAGAGACGGACGGCGTGTTTGCCTTCAACGATCTGCTGGCGTGGCGGCTGATGTGCATGCTGAAACGCCCTCTGCCGGTGGTGGGTTTCGACGATATCCAGTCCGCGCTGGCCGCGCCCATCCCGCTTTCTTCCATTCACAGCGATCTGGAAGAGGAAACCCGGCTGACCGCCCGCCTTTTGCTGGAGCGAATCGAGCAGCCGGAACGCCCGTTGCAGACGCTGGTGATGCCCGTTTCTTTGACGGTGCGGGATGCAAGGGAAAATGAAAAAGCAACAGGCAGCCGTTGACAGCCCTTTCAAAAAATGATAAGATATGCCTGCGGTTAAGCGAAACTAACCGTAAGTGTTTTTCTTTGGACAGGCGAATGGAGGCAGAGCAATGGCAAAGCGCATGCTGAAAAGAAAACTGACGGGACTGGGCTGCACCGCGGCGCTGATCGCCGTAGGCTGGCTGATTTCCAACTGCCTGTAAGGCAGAAAGAAGGCCGCTTTTTCCGAACGGATCCATCGGAAAAAGCGGCCGTTTTGATCTTTGAAGGGCAGCCGAAAAACGGAAAAAAAACACTTTCTGCGGCCTTTTTCTATTGACGGAGAAAAAGGAATCTGCTATGATACACGCATTGCAGAGCAAGGGTGCTGTGTGCAGCATGCCCTTGCTCTGCTTATTTTTAAGGAGGGGTTCATCATGAGCAGGTACAGCAAGGATGACATCATTCGTATGGTGCATGAGGACGATGTGGAGTTTATCCGCATGCAGTTTACCGATATTTTTGGCCAGCTGAAAAACGTGGCCATCACGGCTTCCCAGATCGAGAAGGCGGTCAATAATGAGATCATGATTGACGGCAGCTCCATCGAGGGCTTCGTGCGCATCCAGGAATCCGACCAGTACCTGCATCCGGATCTGGATACCTTTACCGTACTGCCCTGGCGGCCCCAGCAGGGCAAGGTGGCCCGCCTGATCTGCGATGTGTACAATCCCGACGGAACGCCGTTTGTGGGCGATCCCCGGGGCGCGCTGAAGCGGATGCTGAAGAAGGCCGCTGATATGGGCTACAGCTTCAACGTCGGACCGGAATGCGAGTTCTTCCTGTTCCAGACGGACGAAGAAGGCAAGCCCACCACCGCTACCAACGACGAAGCCGGTTACTTTGATCTGGGCCCGCTGGATCACGGCGAGAGCACCCGCCGGGAAATCTGCATGACGCTGGAAAAGATGGGCTTCGAGATCGAGGCTTCCCATCACGAGGTAGCCGCCGGTCAGCACGAGATCGACTTCAAGTATGCCGAGGCCCTGACCGCCGCCGACAACATCATGACCTTCAAGCTGGCCGTCAAGACGCTGGCCCAGAAGAACGGCCTGCACGCTACCTTTATGCCCAAGCCCATCTTCGGCATCAACGGCAGCGGCATGCACACCAACATGTCTCTGTTCAAGGACGGCAAGAACGTGTTCTTCGATGAAAACGGCGAGAAGAAGCTGTCCGCCGATGCGTATCACTTCATTGCGGGCCTTTTGACTCACGTCAGCAGCATGAACGCCATCCTGAACCCGCTGGTGAACTCCTATAAGCGGCTGGTGCCCGGCTATGAAGCGCCCTGCTACACCGCGTGGTCCGCGTCCAACCGTTCCGCGCTGATCCGCATTCCCGCCGCCCGCGGCCAGTCCACCCGCGTGGAGCTGCGCTGCCCCGATCCCTCCTGCAACCCCTATCTGGCGCTGGCCGTGTGTCTGGCCGCCGGTCTGGACGGCATCGAGCGCAAGCTGACCCCGCCCGCCGAGATCACCGAGAACATTTTCGCCATGACCCCCGCCGAACGGGAAGCCAAGGGCATCCACAGTCTGCCCGGAACGCTGCATGACGCGGTGGAGGCTTTCCGGAAGGACAAGCTGATCTGCGATACGCTGGGCGAGCACATCGTCAGCCAGTACGTGGCCGGCAAGGAGAAGGAATGGGACGAGTACCGCACCCATGTCAGCAACTGGGAGCTGGAAAAGTACCTGATTACCTACTAAGCAGGAATGGCTTGCGACGGCGCGTCCGAGGACGAACGCGCCGCCGGGAAAATGATTTTGAATATTCTCTGAAAGAAAAAGGAGAGGATGCCCTATGAGTCGTCTGATCGTTGCCTTTGAATCGGAAGCCACCAGGCAGCGGGTCTGCGAGCTGTTTGCGGCGTCCTCTTTTCCTGTGCGCGCATCCTGCCGCACCGGCGCGGAGGTGATTCGTGCCGCGCATTTCATGGGCGGCGCCGTGGTGGTTTGCGGCGTGAAACTGGCGGACTGCACCGCCGATCAGCTTTACAGCGATCTGGAAGGGCTGGCCTGCATGCTGGTCGTGGCCAAGCCGGAGCAGCTGGAGATGTGCGAAAACCCGCACATTTTCCGCCTGCCGCTGCCGGTCAACCGGCACGACCTGACCGCTTCCGTCCGGATGCTGGAGCAGCTTGCCGAAATGGAGCAGGCCCGGCCCAAGCAGAACGCCGCCGATCAGGAGCTGATCCGTCAGGCGAAAATCTATTTGCAGGAGGTTCGGCTGATGACGGAGGAAGAAGCTCACCGCTACCTGCAGAAACGGAGCATGACCACCCGCCGGAAAATGGCCGAGGTGGCTGCGGAGATCATTGACCGACAAAGGGGCTGAGACTGTGAGAACGCAAGAAAAAGCCGCCCGGCAGGGCCTGTATCTGCCTCAGATGGAACACGACGCCTGCGGAATTGGAGCCGTGGTCAGCATTGAGGGGTTCAAGACCCGCAGCACGGTAGATCAGGCGTTGAAAATTGTAGAAAAGCTGGAGCATCGCGCAGGCAAGGACGCCGACGGCAGCACCGGCGACGGCGTGGGCATCATGACGCAGATTCCCCACGCTTTTTTCAGCCGTCTGGAGCTGGGCTTCGACCTGCCCGGCGAGCGGAACTACGGCGTTGGAATGCTGTTTCTGCCCGCTGACCATCTGAAACGGGCGCAGGCCCGGAAGCTGATGGAGATCGTGACCCAGAAGGAAGGATTGCGGTTTCTGGGCTGGCGAACCGTGCCGGTTTGCCCGGAAGTGCTGGGCGAACGGGCGCGGGCCTGTATGCCCGTGATCGAGCAGTGCTTTATTGCCCGGCCCGACCGGCTGAAGCAGGGCGTCGACTTTGACCGGCGGCTGTATGTGGTTCGCCGGGCCTTTGAGCAGAGCAACGCCGATACGTATGTATGCTCGCTGTCCAGCCGCACGGTGGTGTATAAGGGCATGTTTCTGGTCAGCCAGCTGCGCGCCTTTTATCCGGACCTGCAAAGCGAGGATTTCACCAGCGCCATTGCCATGGTGCATTCCCGCTTTTCCACCAACACCTTCCCCAGCTGGGAACGGGCCCACCCAAACCGGCTTATCCTGCACAACGGCGAGATCAACACCATCCGCGGCAACGTGGATCGAATGATCGCCCGGGAGGAGACCCTCAGCTCTCCATTGATGGAAAGCGATATGGACAAGGTGCTGCCCGTCATCAACGGCGAGGGCAGCGACTCGGCCATGCTGGACAATACGCTGGAATTCCTGATGATGAACGGCGTGCCGCTGCCGCTGGCCGTGATGATGACCATCCCGGAGCCGTGGCAGAACGAGCGGGATATTTCCCGCACCCGGCGGGATCTGTACCGCTATTACGCCACTATGATGGAGCCTTGGGACGGCCCTGCTTCCATCCTGTTCTCCGACGGCGACGTGATGGGCGCGGTGCTGGACCGCAACGGACTGCGGCCATCCCGCTACTATATTACGGATGACAACATGCTGGTTCTTTCCAGCGAGGTAGGCGTGCTGGACATTCCGCCGGAGAGGATTGTGAAAAAATCCCGGGTGCGCTCCGGCCAGATGCTGCTGGTGGATACGGTGCAGAAGCGCATCATCGAGGACGGCGAGCTGAAGGAAGAATACGCCGCCCGCCAGCCCTACGGCGAATGGCTGGACGGCAACCTGCTTTCGCTCAACGACCTGCCGCTGCCCAACCATGCCATTCCGCCGCTGGAGCAGACTGCCCGGGACCGGCTGTACAAGGCCTTCGGCTATACCTACGAGGACGTGAAGGAGGTCATCCTTCCCATGGCCCGTACCGGCGCGGAGCCTACGGCTTCCATGGGGGCGGATATTCCGCTGGCCGTGCTTTCGGAAAAGCATCAGGTGTTGTTTTCTTATTTTCGGCAGCTCTTCGCGCAGGTCACCAACCCGCCTATCGACGCCATTCGGGAGAAAATCGTCACCGATACGGCGGTGTACGTGGGCAGCGACGGCAACCTGCTGGAGGACAAGCCGGAGAACTGCGCCGTTCTGCGGCTGGAACAGCCCATTCTGTCCAACGCCGACCTTCTGCGCATCCGCAGCGCAAAGCAGAAATCCCTGCGGGTAGCGAATATCTCCATTCTGTATTACCGGGCCGAGCCCATCGAACGGGCGCTGAATCATCTGTTTGTGGCCTGCGACCGTGCCTACAAGAACGGGGCCAATGTGCTTATCCTGTCCGACCGGGGAGTGGATGAAAACCATATGGCGATTCCGTCCCTGCTGGCAGTGTCGGCGCTGGAGCATCATCTCATCAATACCCGCCGCCGCACGGCCATCAGCGTGATTCTGGAAACAGCCGATCCGAGGGACGTCCACCATTTCGCCCTGCTGCTGGGCTACGGCGCTCGAGCCATCAACCCCTATCTGGCGCTGGAATGCGTCGATGAGCTGATCGAAAAGGGGCTGCTGGACAAGGACCGTCATGCCGCCGAGCAGGACTATATCGGCGCGGTGGTGCAGGGCGTGAGCAAGGTGGCCTCCAAGATGGGCATTTCCGTTTTGCAGTCCTATCAGAGCGCACAGATTTTCGAGGCCGTGGGCATCCGTCAGGACGTGATCGACCGCTATTTTACCAACACCGTTTCCCGGGTGGGCGGCATCGGGCTGGAAGAGTTCAACGAGGACGTGAAATACCGCCACGACCGGGCCTTCGATCCGCTGGATCTGGAAACGGATACCACGCTGGATTCGCTGGGCAATCACCGTCTGCGCAGCGGCTGCGATAAGGAAGATCACCTCTACAATCCCCAGACCATCGTGACCCTGCAGCGGGCTGTGCGGGAAGGCAGCATGGAGCGGTTCCGCCAGTACACTGCCATGGTGGACGACGAGACAAGGCCCCATACGCTGCGCGGCACGCTGGAATTCGCGTTTGACCAATGCACTCCCGTGCCGCTGGAAGAGGTGGAGCCTGCTTCCGAGATCGTGAAGCGCTTCAAGACCGGAGCCATGTCCTACGGCTCTATTTCGCAGGAGGCTCACAAATGTCTGGCTGAGGCCATGAACCGGCTGGGCGGACGATCCAATTCCGGCGAGGGCGGCGAAAGCGAAGAACGGCTGAACACGGAGCGCGGCTCCAAGATCAAGCAGGTCGCCTCCGGCCGCTTCGGCGTGACCAGCGAATACCTGATGAGCGCCGAGGAAATTCAGATCAAAATGGCGCAGGGAGCCAAGCCCGGCGAGGGCGGACACCTGCCCGGCAGCAAGGTCTATCCGTGGATTGCCAAAACCCGGCTGTCCACCCCCGGCGTGAGCCTGATTTCCCCGCCGCCCCATCATGATATTTATTCCATCGAGGATCTGGCCCAGCTGATCTACGACCTGAAGTGCGCCAACCGGCGGGCGCGGATCTCCGTCAAGCTGGTCAGCGAGGCGGGCGTAGGCACGGTGGCCGCGGGCGTGGCCAAGGCCGGGGCGCAGGTGATCCTGATCTCCGGCAGTGACGGCGGCACCGGCGCGGCGCCCCGCACCTCCATCCACAACGCGGGCCTGCCCTGGGAACTGGGCGTGGCGGAGGCGCATCAGACCCTTTCTCTGAACGGCCTGCGTTCCCGGGTGGCCATCGAGGCCGACGGCAAGCTCATGAGCGGCCGGGACGTGGCCATCGCCTGCATGCTGGGCGCGGAGGAATTCGGCTTTGCTACTGCGCCGCTGGTCTGCATGGGCTGCGTGATGATGCGGGTATGCAATCTGGATACCTGCCCGGTGGGTATCGCCACCCAAAACCCGGAGCTTCGCAAGCGCTTCAAGGGCAAACCGGAATATGTGATGAACTTCATGCTCTTCATCGCCGAGGAGCTGCGGGAGATCATGGCGCGGCTGGGCGTTCGCAGCGTGAAGGAGCTGATCGGCCGGGGCGACCTTCTGCGGGTGCGGCAGCATCAGGCCACCCGCCGGGCCGCTTCCATCGGTATGAGCCGGATCGTCGGCCATCGCATCAACGAATACCGCCGCCCGGAGGACACCTTCGACTTCCACACGGAAAAGACGGTGGACGAACGGGTGCTGCTGAAAAAGCTGAACCTGAAAAGCGTGAAGCCGCAAAGCACCGAACTGGAGGTTTCCAGCACCGACCGGGCCTTCGGCACCATCTTCGGCAGCGAAGTGACCCGCGTCCACGGCACGTTTCTGAAGGAAGACACCTATACCATCCGGGCGACCGGCGGCGGCGGACAGTCCTTCGGCGCGTTCATCCCCAAGGGCGTGACCATCCGCCTGACCGGCGACAGCAACGACTATTTCGGCAAGGGCCTGTCCGGCGGCAAACTGGCGGTCCGTCCCCCGGAAAACGCCCGCTTCCGGGCGGATGAAAACATCATTATCGGCAATGTGGCGCTTTACGGCGCGACCAGCGGTCAGGCCTATGTCTGCGGCGCGGCAGGCGAGCGCTTTGCCGTGCGCAACTCCGGCGCGGCAGCCGTGGTGGAGGGCGTGGGCGATCACGGCTGCGAGTACATGACCGGCGGCTGTGTGGCGGTGCTGGGCAAGACAGGGCGAAACTTCGCCGCAGGCATGTCCGGCGGCGTGGCCTATGTGCTGGACGAGAACCACGATCTGTATCTGCGGGTGAACAAGCAGATGGTGGAAATCGAAAAGCTCACGTCCGAGCACGATACGGAGACGCTGCGCAGCATGATCGAGGCCCATGTTCGGGAAACGGGTTCCGAAAGGGGAAAGCGTCTGCTGGAAAACTTCGCGGAGTCCGTAAGCAAATTCAAGAAGATCATTCCCCGGGATTTCCGCCGGATGCTGGGGGCCATCGCCCGCTACGAGGGGCAGGGCCTAACCCGGGAAGAAGCGGAATTGGAAGCGTTCCGGGAAATGTCGGAGGGCAGGTGAGCGCAGATGGGAAAGAAAGATGGATTTTTGCTCTATGAACGCCAGAACACTCCGGCGCAGGATCCGTCCGGCCGGATCGGCGGGTTTGCGGAATTTCATACGCCGCTGCCCCTGCAGGAACGCCGCAGACAGGCGGCGCGCTGCATGAACTGCGGCGTGCCCTTCTGCCAGAGCGGCGTGGAGCTGGGCGGCATGGTGACGGGCTGTCCGCTGCACAACCTGATCCCGGAATGGAACGATATGCTGTATCTGGGCAATACCCGCCATGCGCTGGATCGCCTGACCAAGACCAACTGTTTTCCGGAGTTCACGGGGCGGGTCTGCCCGGCGCTCTGCGAAGCGGCCTGCACCTGCGGCCTGAACGGGGACAGCGTGACCGTCCGGGAAAACGAGCTCTCGATCATCGAGGAAGGCTTTGAGAAAGGCTGGATGCAGCCGCAGCCGCCCCGAACCCGTTCGGGAAAGCGGGTCGCCGTGGTGGGCAGCGGCCCCTCCGGGCTGGCGGCGGCCTATGTACTGAACCGCCGAGGGCATTCCGTGACGGTATTCGAAAAAGCTGACCGTCCCGGCGGACTGCTGATGTATGGCATTCCCAATATGAAGCTGGATAAGAAGATCGTGCAACGCCGGGTTCGTCTGATGGAGGCGGAAGGGGTGACTTTCCGCACCGGCACGGCGGTGGGGGAGGATGTTTCCACCGAGGAACTGCGCCGGGAGTACGACGCGGTGCTGCTTTGCTGCGACGCGGGTCAGCCGCGGGATCTGAAGCTGCCGGGTCGGGACGCGGAGGGCGTGTATTTCGCCGTGGATTATCTGACCGCAGCCACCCGGCATTTGCTGGACGGTACGCCTGCTATTGACGCCAAGGGAAAGCATGTCGTCATCGTGGGCGGCGGCGACACGGGCAACGACTGCGTAGGCACCTGTCTCCGCATGGGCTGCGCCAGCGTCACCCAGCTGGAAATGATGCCCAAGCCTCCGGAAAAGCGGCTGGAAAGCAACCCGTGGCCCGAATGGCCCCGGGTGCTGAAAACGGACTACGGCCAGCAGGAAGCCATTGCGGTTTTCGGACAGGATCCCCGCCTGTTTGAAACGACGGCGCAGGAGATCCTGAAGGACGAAAAGGGTCATATCCGGGCGCTGAAAACCGTGCGTCTGACGGGGCGGGAGCCGGTTCCCGGCACGGAGACCGAGCTTCCCTGCGACCTTCTGCTGATCGCCGCCGGGTTTGTGGGGTGCATGCCCATGGTGCCGGAAGCGTTCGGCGTGGGCGTGACCGAACGGGGCAGAGTAATCACGGAGGACTACCAGACGGAAGCCCCGGGCGTGTTTTGCGCGGGCGATATGCGGCGCGGACAGTCGCTGGTGGTCTGGGCCATCCGGGAAGGCCGGGAAGCCGCCTGCCGGATGGATCGTTTCCTGATGGGATACAGCGAATTGGAAGGCTGAAAAAGAAAAAAGAAAGGGCGGCGCGCCTACATGAACGCGCCGCTCTTTCTTCGTTGACAAGCTCCGTCAACGTTTCTGCCCGAAAGATCGGTGAACGACCTTTCGGGCAGCCTTGTTTTATGCGTTTTGAAAAGAAGCCGAGATTATTCGCCCTGAATGGAAGCCATCACGAAGGAGAGGATGGCGGCAAAGCCTTCGTCGGACTTCGGAGAGCCTGCAACCTCCAGAACATATCCGGCTTCGGTCGTAAAGGCGATGCAGGCGGTATCGCTTTCTTCCAGAACGTAGGTCACGGCAGGCAGACCGTTCACGGTCACGTCCTCCACCTCGGTGGCGCCGTTGTCAGCCAGCGCGGCCTTGTAGTCTTCCAGAGACATGCCGTCCACATCCGCATACACCACGGCGATGGCGGCGGATTCGTCTTCGGTCATGTAATAGCCGATGTAGCCGCCTTCTTTGTCCTCGTCGGTCAGCTCCACAGCGGCGAGAACGGTAGGCATCCACATTTTGATGGAAATTTCATCAAAAGTGACAAATTCTCCCTTGGCGACGGTCTCTGCACTCTGCGCTTCCAGATCAGCCCAGTTGATTTCAGTGGCAAAGGCCGGAAGGGCGCACAGCATCATGGCAGCGGTCAAAAAAAGGGCAACGAGTTTCTTCATGGGTGTTTCCTCCTCAGTATGGTGACAGCGCACTGTCAAATGATCGTTTGTCAGGCGTCGCCTTATCCGCGAAGCGCACCCTTAACGATGAGGGAATGATACCACCGCGACACCAGGACCGCAACTGTACCATGGTACAGTCTGCGTTAGAGGATGTGCAGCGATTGAGCGATCTGTACGGCGTCAACCAGATTTTTGGCGTCCAGCTTTCGGTAGTTCTGCGAAGCGTGATATTTGACGGTTCGGGGCGTAATGTGCAGCTTTTCGGAGATTTCCTTTGCGGTATAACCGGCCGCCTGCAAGCGCAAAACCTGAAGCGCCGTCTCCGAAAAAGCGGAAATGTCGATCCCCATTCCCTGCAAATATTGAGGGTAAAGCTGAGCCATGCGTTCGGTTTCCCGCATCGTCTGCTGAAACCATTCCGCCAACTTGGGATGATTTTGGCAAAAGGCCGTCTTGATCTCCGCCAGCATCGGCAGGATGGCCGCCCCTTTTTCGCTGATGATGGGAACAAAATGGTATTCACCGACTTTCAGCAGGGCCTGAACAAATTCCTCTTTCCACGGCTTTCCGGTTCGCCGCAGAATGACGGCGTTCAAAAGCCGACAGTCCATCTGGATATAGGTGCGCTGGGCATAATCGGCATACAGAAGCATCCGCCGGATCAGCGCCTGCGCGTCCGCATGCTTGCCGAGCGCGATATAGCCATAGATTTTGGTCATATACAGATAACGGTTCAGCGTGCAGAATTCCACGGTCTCGTCCGGGACTCTTTCCATCCAGGAGCGGATTTTTCCCGTTTCATTTTGGTAAAGCCCCAGCCAGCAGGAAAATGCGCTGACGGAATCAGACAGGTGGGACAGCCCTTCCCGCTCGCATCGCTGGAGCATTCCGGCTGCCAGCCTCCGGGCGTATTCCATATCGCCCGTGCTTAGGGCAAGCCTTGCCTGAAGGGCAATATCGACCCACAGCATTTCGACGATGCCGTTGTTCTCGCATTGATTCTGCGCTTTGGTCAGACGGCTGAGCACCTTGAAGCGGTCTTCGCCTTTTTCATAGGCGCTTTCTCCCAATGCAGTCTGTACCAGACCGATGCCCGCCTTCCCAAGCATTTTCTCCACCACAGGGCCCAGCGTGTTGGCCAGAAACAGATCCGTTTTGCTCCATTCGCAGAAATCCTTGCCGCCGTTCATGAGGCTGGGCTGATTGTTGGTCAGGGATACGGGCCGGAGAACATTCCCGCTGCCGTGCAGTGCGCTGAAGAGGGTGGGCAGGATGCGGGCAATTTCTCGCGAACCCCTGTGCGGAAGGACGATATCAAGATAAAAAACCTGCCCATTGGCCTCGCTGCGGGCATTGCCCCGGGAGGCAGCGGCATATTCTTTCAGGCGCTGGTACCAGTATTCGCTTTTTTCCGTGTTCATCAGCACGGAATATAGGACGCTCAGCGCGCTCATCAGAACCGGTTCGTTTTGGACGTCCTCCTCTGAAAGCGCCTGATAGTATTGCCTCAGCGCCCAGTAGCTGCCGACGCCCGGATGCTTCCGCGCTTCCCGGAGCAAAAGGGAACGGATGCTGTCCGCGTCGCCGCAGCGCTGATAGAGCCTGAGCGCCCGCATCGTCTGACCGCTGGTTTCACAGTATCGTCCCGCATTGTACATCAGCTGATAGATGCATTTGTGCCCAAAAACCACTAAAGCCTGTTCCCGCAGCGCTTCCAGCAGTACCGGACGAATGTGCCATTCTTCGCCGTCGCATTGGAGGATATTGCCGGCCTGTTCCGCACGATGGAGCAGCGAAGCGGCGTCGTCCTCTCCGGTGATGGCTTCCGCCAGTTCCAGCGTAAAAGCGTCTACAACGCTGACCTGCATCAGAAAGCTTCGGATATCCTCCTTCCAATGGCTGATGACGTCCGATTGGAGATAATCCATGAAAACTCTTTTGATGTCGGCTTCCAGAGCATTTCCGTCGGCGGCTCCCTGCTGGATCCGGCGAAGAAAAAGATTCAGCGCCATGATATTTCCTTCAGTTGTCTCCAGCCATAGCCGGATCCGTTCCGGGGAAAGCTTCAGGCCCACAGAAGGGCAGAACTCCGCTAATTCGTCGGCGGTAACGCGCAGATCGTCCTCCGGGATCACTATGATTTTGGCCTGAAGCGCCAGAGAAGAAGCCCATGCGGGCAAAGAAGCGCGGCCGATCAGCACCATTCGGCAGCCCTCCTTGCCGATCATTGGAACGAGCTTTTGGGGCAGGGTATCGCCCTCCACACCATGAAGGTCATCCAATATGGTATATTCATCGGCGGTGCAGTGCGAAAGCTTTTCCATCAGCACCTCTTCCGGCTCCGTCCCGCTGATCCAGCGCGTGGAAGCACGGTCAAAAACCTGCGCTGCGACGCTTGTTTTGCCAAAACCCGTCGCGCCGCAGAGATAGACGCTCATTTTCAGTTCCTTTGCCGCCTGAAGTTTTTTCAGGGCTTTTTTTGCAAACCAGATCTGCTTGTCCAAGATGCTCCTCCCGGTATGATCGAACGTCGGAGCCGTATCCTTCGCAGCCTGCGGCGGATACGGCTATGAATACCTGAAAAAACGGCTTGCGGTGTTGAAACGGCTGCTCCAAAAGGAGCGCGGATGGCCGCCGTGTGTTTTCATCCGTTCAGGCCGCTCCATTATAGCACGGAAAGGGAAATACTGCTATTTCCGAATGACATGGAAGTACGTTCTGCTTGCAGGCAGCAGAAACAGACCTTGGACAGAGCGGCTGAGGGGGCTGAAATTTTTTTGCCTAAAAAGATAAAAGACGGTTGACAGCAGAAGGAGAGTATGGTAGTATGAATTTGCGGTTAGTTGAGTTTAACCGAAGGAACTCCGAAACAGGAGCTTTCTTTTGGGAGGCTGGTTAAACACAACTAACCAAAGAAGGAGGGATGGAAAATGACGAAACGCTTTGAGAAAACGCTGATTGGCCATTGCGCGGCAACGCTGGCAGGGCATAAGTGCGGCAGTTTGTTTTCGTACCATTTGGCGGCGGGGGAAACGATGGAAGAAAATTTGAACCCGGTCAATCTCCATCTTTCCGAAAAGGGTGTGCGTGTCCGGCTGCTGAGGGGATGCGCACGGGGCGGTCTATTGTATGTATACCGCCCGCGAAAGCTGGCGAGACGGCTGGAGGATCCTGCGGTCCGTGATTTTCTCTCCGCGCAGGGCTACACGGATTTCTCCGGGGAGGGCTGTCTCGCCACGCTGACGCGCCGTCTGGCTCAGTGTGAGGATTTTCCCCATGAGATCGGCGTCTTTCTGGACTATCCGCTGGAAGATGTGATCGGCTTCATCCGCAACCGGGGCAGCGGGTTCTGCTGTCTGGGCTGCTGGAAGGCCTATTCCAACGCCGAAGCGGCGGAAAAGACCTTCGCGCTGTACCGCAAATGCCGGGAAGTTTATTTGAACTGTTACGGCAAAGGTTTCGATGTCGCGCGGCTGACGGTAGCCGCTTGACATACTATGATCAATCAGGAGGAAAGAAGATGAATCGAGTAGCAGTAGTCTACTGGAGCGGCACGGGCCACACGCAGGCCATGGCCGAAGCGGTAGCGGGCGCCTGCGGCGGAAAGCTGATGACCGCCGTGGAGTTTTCCCCCGACCAGGCGGCGGAATATGACGTCATTGCCTTCGGATGCCCCGCCATGGGCGCGGAGGTGCTGGAGGAAAGCGAGTTCCAGCCCATGTTTGACGACGTGAAGCCCCAGCTCAAGGGCAAGAAGATCGCGTTGTTCGGCTCTTACGGCTGGGGAGACGGCGAATGGATGCGCTCCTGGGAAGAGGATTGCCTGGCGGCCGGCGCGGTGCTGGCCTGCGACAGCGTGATCTGCCAGGACGAGCCGGACGGGGACGCGCTGGCCGCCTGCGAGGCGCTGGGCAAGGCGCTGGCGGAGTGACCTCATGCCGGAGAAGGCCGGGCGGGAGCTGATGGACGCGGCTTTCGGAACTCCCTTCTTCGGAAGGTGTTGTGCGATTTTCAACTTTGATTTTCTGTTTGCGCGAAACAAGCAGGATTCTGTTCTGTTCCAAATTCACCTTATGGGAGAGTCGGTAAGGACGCAGTCGACTCTCCTTTTCGTGTATTTTTTTCAACTCCCATTGACACTATAGGAGATAGGAAGTATAATGTCCACCGGAAAGGTAGGAATTAACCTGCCTTTCGGAAACATACGAAGCGCGAAAGGAGCGGCTGCCTTATGATGATCTCTTCCAAAGGGCGGTACGCCCTGCGGGTCATGCTGGATATGGCCGAGCAGGGCGGCGACAGCTACCTCCCGCTGAAGGATATTGCGGATCGCCAGAATATTTCCCGGAAATATCTGGAAAGCATCATGCCTGACCTGGCCAAACACGGCCTGGTGGAAAGCGCCATGGGCAAAACCGGCGGCTACAAGCTGACCCGGAAGCCCGAAGACTACAAGGTGGGCGAGATCCTCTGCGCCGCAGAGGGCGAACTGGCCCCCGTTGCCTGCCTGACCAAGGACGGCAAGAAGTGTGAGAAGGTAGATTCCTGCTACACGCTGCCCTTCTGGATCGGGCTGGAGGAACACATCAACTCCTACGTCAACAGCTACACGCTGAAGGATCTGCTGGAATCCGGAGAAAAAAACCACGACAAATGCGGCGGCTGCACGGCCTGCGGCGGGAAAGAGGTTGAAGGAAAATGAAACAGAACGCTTTACTGGAAGTCAAAAATCTGCATGTGAGCGCCGAGGATGAAACCGAAATTCTGCACGGCGTGAATTTAACGCTGGGCCACGACGAGACTCATGTGCTCATGGGCCCCAACGGCACGGGCAAATCTACGCTGGGCTATGCGATTACCGGCAATCCCAACTATACCGTTACCGAAGGCCAGATTCTTTTTGACGGCGAGGACATCACCGGCCTGCCCGTCAACGAACGCGCCAAGAAGGGTATTTTTCTGTCCTTCCAGAACCCGCTGGAGGTTCCCGGCGTGACCCTGAGCGCCTTTATCCGCACGTCGCTGGAACAGAAGACCGGCAGCCGTCTGCGCCTGTGGGACTTCAAAAAGAAGCTGGCGGAAACCATGAAGCTGCTCAACATGGACGAAGCCTATGCCGAGCGCGACCTGAACGTGGGCTTCTCCGGCGGCGAAAAGAAAAAGGCGGAAATTCTGCAAATGCTCATGCTGGAACCCAAGCTGGCCATTCTGGACGAAACGGACTCCGGTCTGGACGTGGACGCGGTGCGCACGGTTTCCAACGGCGTGCGGCTGTTCAAGGAACGCTGCCACGGCTCCCTGCTGATCATTACGCACAGCACCCGCATTCTGGAGGCCCTTCAGGTGGACGAGACCCACGTGATGGAAAACGGTGTCATCGTCCGGGAAGGCGACGCCTCTCTGGTAGAGGAGATCAACGAACACGGTTTCGGAAAGCTGAGCGAGGACCGGTGATCCATGATGAGAGAAAAGAGTCTGGTAGAAGATATTGACCGCAGTATCTATGATATTCGGGATGAAGAAAAAGATGCCTACCGCATGGAAGCGGGTCTGACCCCCGAGATCATCGAAAAGCTGTCCAAGGAAAAGGGCGACCCGGTGTGGATGCAGCAGTTCCGGCTGCAAGCCCTTCAGATTTATAATGAGATGGAGATCCCCAACTGGGGCCCCTCCATTGAAGGGCTGGACATGGATCACATCGCCACTTACGTCCGCCCCAATACCAAGATGCAGAACGACTGGAAAAACGTGCCCCAGGACATCAAGGATACCTTCGACCGGCTGGGTATCCCGCAGGCCGAACGGAAGTCGCTGGCAGGCGTGGGCGCGCAGTACGATTCCGAGCTGGTGTATCACAACGTCCGGGAGGAAGTGGCCGCCGAGGGCGTGGTGTACACCGATATGGAAAGCGCCATGAAGGGCGAATATGCCGATATGGTGCGCAAGTACTTTATGAAGCTGGTTACGCCCCGGGATCATAAGTTCGCCGCGCTGCACGGCGCGGTCTGGTCCGGCGGCTCCTTCGTTTACGTGCCCAAGGGCGTGCATCTGTCCATTCCGCTGCAGTCCTATTTCCGGCTGAACGCCAAGGGCGCGGGCCAGTTCGAGCATACGCTGATCATCGTGGACGAGGGCGCCAGCCTGCATTTCATCGAAGGCTGCTCCGCACCCAAGTACAACGTGGCCAACCTGCATGCGGGCTGCGTGGAGCTGTATGTGAAGAAGAACGCCAAGCTGCGTTATTCCACCATTGAAAACTGGTCCAAGAACATGTACAACCTGAACACCAAGCGGGCGCTGGTGGAAGAAAACGGCGTCATCGAGTGGGTATCCGGTTCCTTCGGCTCTCATGTGGGCTGTCTGTATCCCATGAGCGTCCTGAAGGGTGACAATTCCCGCACGGAGTTCACCGGCGTGACCTTCGCAGGAAAGGGCCAGAATCTGGATACCGGCGCGAAGGTGGTTCACGTGGGCAAGAACACCAGCTCCTATATGAACACCCGCTCCATCAGCAAGAGCGGCGGTATCAGTACCTTCCGCAGCAGCGTAGTGGTGGAAAAGAGCGCTCAGGGCGCGAAATCCTCCGTGTCCTGCCAGAGCCTGATGCTGGACTCCGAGTCTCGCTCCGACACCATCCCCGCCATGGACATCCGTACCCGGAACGCTTCCGTAGGCCACGAGGCCAAGATCGGCAGCATCAGCAACGAGGCCATTTTCTATCTCATGAGCCGGGGCATGTCCGAAGAGGACGCGCGGGCGCTGATCGTCAGCGGCTTCGCGGATAATGTATCCAAGGAGCTTCCCGTGGAGTACGCGGTGGAGATGAACAATCTGATCCGTCTGGAAATGAAGGGCAGCATCGGCTGACAACGCTTGCGGAAGGAGGAAAAACGATGGAAGAAACGATGAAGACCAAGAATCGCCTGATCGTGGATCAGCTCCCGGTCAAGACGTGGAACCGGCTGAATGTAAACGAAGCCGTGATCGAATGGGATGAAGCCCGTACCGCTGATCTGGGTACGGAAAGCCATATGGCCGGGTCGGACGAGCCCGTGCGCATCGCCGCCCGGGGAGAAGGCGAATTCAGCCGCAAGCAGGTGAAGGTGGAGGCCGCGCCCGGTACGCGCATCACCGTTTACGAGCAGATGGAGGCCGAGCAGCATTTTCATCTGCACACGACGCTGCTGGCTCATGAAAACGCCGTCATCCGTCTGGTGCAGCTGCAGGATACCCGGGAGGGTTCCCTTTTGTACAACCAGATCGACGGCCATTGCGAAGAAAACGGCCATATCGAGCTGATCCAGATGTTCGTGGGTCGGGGTCATCTGTATTCCGACAGCCGTTTCACACTGCAGGGCGACCGCAGCGGGCTGGAAGCGGATATCGGCTATCTGGGCCGGAAGGATCAGAAGCTGGATATGAATCTGGCGGTGGATCATTTCGGAAAGCATACGGAAAGCGAGATCAACGCCGCCGGGGCGCTGATGGACAGCGCAGAAAAGATTTTCCGCGGCACCATTGATTTCAAGAACGGTTCCAGCGATTCCGTGGGCAACGAAAAAGAGACCGTCCTCATGCTGGGCGAAAACGTGGTCAACAAGACCGTGCCCCTGATTCTGTGCGCTGAGGAAAACGTGGTGGGCAATCACGGGGCCACCATCGGCGAGCTGGACGACGAAACGCTGTTCTATTTCGAAAGCCGCGGCATCGGCCGGGAAGCGGCGGAGGATCTGCTGGCTCGGGCGTCCATCGAACGGCTGGCCCGGAAGACCGGCGACGCGGAAACGGAAGAGAAGATTGCAGCGCTTTTGAACGAGGAGCTTTAACATGGCATACGATTTCAGAAAAGACTTTCCGCTGCTTCAGCAGAACAAGATCGCCTATCTGGACAACGCGGCGACGGCCCAGCGGCCCCAGTGCGTTATCGACGCGGAAAGCAGCTTTTACCGCAATTCCAACGCCAACCCCCTGCGGGGCCTGTATTCCCTCAGCGTGGAAGCGACGGAAATTTATGAAAACGCCCGGGAGTCCGTTCGGGATTTCCTGAACGCTTCCTCTACGGAAGAAATCATCTTTACCCGTGGCACCACCGAAGGGCTGAATCTGGTGGCGTATAGCTACGGCCTTCATCATGTGAAGGAGGGCGACGAGGTACTGGTCTCCATCATGGAGCACCACAGCAATCTCCTGCCGTGGCAGATGGTCTGCCGCCAGACCGGCGCGAAGCTCCGCTTTATCGAATGCGAGCCGGACGGCACGGTGGATCTGGCCAAGGTGGAAGCCCTGATCAGCGACCGCACGAAGATCGTGGCCATCAATCAGGTATCCAATGTGCTGGGCCGGATCAATCCCGTTCGGGAGATCGCCGATATGGCTCACCGCCACGGCGCGGTGATCGTGGTGGACGGCGCGCAGAGCACGCCCCATATGCCCGTGAACGTGCGGGAGCTGGACGCGGATTTCTTCGCCTTCTCCGGCCACAAGGTTTTCGGCCCCATGGGCATCGGCGTTCTGTACGGCAGGAAGGAACTGCTGGACCATATGCCCCCCTTCCTGACCGGCGGCGAAATGATCGAGTCCGTCACCCGGGAATCCGCCATTTATGCCGAACTGCCCCACAAATTTGAGGCGGGCACGGTGAACGCGGCGGGCGCGGCGGGCCTGCAGGCTGCCATTGAGTACATGCTCAGCGTGGGCTTCGAAACCATGCACGAGCGGGAAACGGCGCTGGTCAGCCGGGCCATGGAGGGCATGAAGAAGCTGCCCTATGTCCATGTGCTGGGCTCGGACAAGCCCGAAGAACACACCGGCATCGTGACCTTCACCATGGACGGCGTTCATCCCCACGACGTAAGCGAGATCCTGTCGGCGGACGGCGTGGCCGTCCGGGCGGGACACCACTGCGCGCAGCCCCTGCTGGCTCATTTGGGCTACAGCTCCACCGTGCGCGCCAGCTTTGCCTTCTACAATACCGAAGCGGAAGTGGACCAGCTGCTGGCCAGCCTTTCGACGATGAGGGAGCGGATGGGTTATGGAAAATAGGAGCTTCTACAACGAAATTTTGACCGAGCATAACATTCACCCGGAATTCAAGCACGATCTGCCCGACGCGGACATCGTGCTGGAAGGCGTGAACCCCAGCTGCGGCGACCATATCTGGCTGAAGCTGAAGACCGACGGCGACAAAATCACCGACGGCGCGTTCGTGGGCGACGGCTGCGCTATTTCTCAGGCGTCCGCTGACATCATGCTGGGCATGGTGATCGGTCAGCCCAAGGAAAAGGCGCTGCAAATGGCCGACACCTTCATGCGCATGATTAAGGGGCAGGCCAGCGACGAAGAGATCGACAGCCTGGAAGAAGCCTCGGCCCTGCGGGATATTTCCCATATGCCCGCCCGGGTCAAGTGCGCCGTGCTGGGCTGGCGCACCCTTAAGGAAGCCGTAGGAAAATAAAACCGAAAGGCCGCAGAGGGCAAAGCTGCGGCCTCTGCTTGTCAAAAAACTTGTCAAAAAAGTGGAGGTGCAGGAGGCACTGCCTCCTGCCGGGGTTTTAGGGGCAGAGCCCCTAAGCCTTATGCCACAGCATTCTTCCCACGAACCAGCGAAGCGCTGTTCGCGGGCGCGGGCGGTCGATCAGGGTTTTTTCGACAGTCTGAGGCCGCAGAGGGCAAAGCTGCGGCCTTTTTCATCCAGAAGGAAAAAAGCATGAAGCGTCTCTATTATATCCTGAAAGTCCTTTTGGGCTGCCTGATCGGCGTGTTTGCGGGAAGCTCCCTTTGCCGGTGCTGGGACTATGCCCAACGGCCCGATTTCTATGCCGTCAATTCCGCCCCGTGGTATGGGCAGCTTCTGGTAGACGGGGTGCTGACGGCGGTTGCCGCTCTGGCGACCCTGCTCGTCCTGTTCCTTCTGAAACGGAAAATAAAAGCTTCCTGAAAAGAACAAATCGCAAAGCGTCCTCCGACGCCCGCAGGCTCGGAGGACGCTTTTTGAATAGAGGAAGGAATGCTCCTAAGGTCAGTCCAGCGTTTCAAAGGCGCAGAAATCGATCTCCTGCACCTTCAGCAGGCTGGCGCTGCCGTCCAGCGCCGCGTAGAGATACACCAGCGCATAGCCGACGGGGGCTTCCGGAGTGACGAGCCGGGTCTGGCACAGCAGGCAGTAGTTGGTTCCAGCCACCAGCTGGGTGGCCAGCAGAGCCACGGGCATATAGTCGCAGCCCGTCAATTCCTCCGTGGCCTTGGTAAAGGCCGTCAGTACTTCCTCCGGAATCTGGGTGGAGTCGTCTTCGGTGGGGATCCACCGGCCCAGCAGCGGGTCGGACGCTTCTGCCAGCGCGGAAACACCAGGGGACAAAACCAGCAGACCTGCCAGAACGAGACAAAGCAGTTTTTTCATTCGAATGACCTCTTTCTTTCTAAAGTCGGGTTGCGGGAATGCAGTGCGGAATCACATTCACAGGAACAGACGAGCCTTATAGAGAAAAGGTTCCATCTTTTTGAAAAAACGCCTCTTTTTCGGAAATGCATGAAAAAAGAAGCGTTTCGTCAGTCGGGAAAAACCACCACCAGCAGCATTTGAAAGGCTTCCTCGGCGTAAAGGGCATGGGACTTTTCGGCAGGCATGACCACGCATTCGCCCGGCCCCAGCGAGTGAACGCTTCCGTCCACCGTGAAGCGGCCCCGCCCGCTGAGAACCAGCGCCAGCGCGTCGCCGCGGGAATCGTGGGCGCTGATCTCCTCGCCCTTGTCAAAGGCGAACAGGGTGACGCTCACATGAGGATTCTGGCTCAGCGTTCGGCTGACCACCTGCCCGGCCTGATAGGGAATCAGCTCCGTCAAAACGAGCGCTTTATTCAATGGAATGTTTTTCAGCATCGCCGCGCCCTCATTTCACCGTTTCGATAGCGGCCACCGGGCAGCCGGTGTAAGCTTCCTCGGCAGCGTCTTCCAGCTCCGGCGGAACTTCCCGGTCGGCGGCGACGGCCCGGCGGTCGCCGTTCATTTCGAAAATGTCCGGACAGGTGGCGGCGCAGAACCCGCAGCCGATGCAGGCGTTGTTGACGCGATATTTCATGAATCGTTTCTCCTTTCCTGAACCTTATGGATGGGGTTGTCAGGAAAAGGATACCCCGGCGGGGCAAGGCTCATACGTCCGGTCAGCCGGGACGGCGAAGCGATTCCAGCGGGGTTTGCCAAGGAGCGTATAGGCCGTTCATCCAGCCGTATACATCCATCTGATAGACCTTTTGCAGATTTTCCGGGGAAAAAACGGCGCTGATCGGCCCCTGCGCCGCGGCGCTGCCCTCGTTCATCAGCACGGCGTGGGTGCCGTACCGCCGGGCCAGACTCAGGTCGTGCACCACCGACAGCGCGGCCCGCCCCGGCGTTTGCAGCCATTGCCCGATCAGGCTGAACAGGTTTTTCTGGTACACCAGATCCAGATGATTGGCCGGTTCGTCCAGCAGCAGGATTTCCGGCTCCTGAGCGAATACCTGAGCCAGAAAGGCCCGCTGCACCTCGCCGCCGGACAGCTCCAGCAGGCTTTTATTCCGAAGCGCGGTCATGCCGGTTTTTTCCAATGCCTGCTCTATGGCGTCGGTGCCTTTTTCATCCCGGCGGCCCAGAAGCCAATGCTGATGCGCGTAACGGCCCAAGGAAACGATTTCCTCCACCGTGTAGCCGTAGCTGACCGTATGCTGCTGAGACAGCACGCCGATCTTCCGGGCCAGCTCCGCAGGCCGGAAATCGCGCAGGTTCTTTCCTTCCAGCCGAATGGTTCCTTCGTAGGGAACGCACTGAGCGATGGCGGAGATCAGCGAGCTTTTGCCCGCGCCGTTCGGCCCGACCAGCATGAGCCACTGGCCTTCTTCCAGCGTAAAGGACAGGCGGCTGACGGCGGTATACGCGCCATAGCGCACGGTGAGATTTTCCGCGTTCAGCATGAGCTTCCTCCCGCCTTTCTGCTTCGGTAGAAGATAACGACAAACACCAGAGAGCCGATCAGCGACGTGACCACGCCGATGGGCAGCTCGATGGGGGAAAGGAGCGTGCGGGCGATCAGGTCGGCCAGCAGCAGGAATACCGCGCCCAAAAACAGGGAGGCGGGCAGAAGACGTTTATGATTCGGGCCGGTCAGCATGCGGGTCATATGGGGCGTGACCAGCCCGACAAAGCCGATGGTTCCGCCGATGGCCACACAGGTGCCGATCAGCACGGAAACAGCGATCATGATTTCCAGCTTGACCCGCCGGACGGAAACGCCCACGTGCCGGGCGTTTTCTTCGCCCACGGCAAAGGCGTTCAGCTCCCGGCTCCGGGAAAGAATCCATCCGCCGCAGACCAGCAGGGCCCCGCCCAGCAGAGCGGCGTGACGAAAATGGCTCCCGGCCAGGGAACCCATGGTCCAGAAGGTGATGGTGCGCAGCTTTTCCCCGGAAAAAGCGATCAAAAGACTGATGAGGCTGGAGGCGAACATGGAAAAAATCACGCCGATCAGGATGATGCTGTTGGTACTCAGGCTGCGGTCAAGGGCATAAGCAAGGCCCAGAATGATGAGAAGAGACAAAAAGGCGAAGAGAATCGCCATGCCCACGTTTCCGCCGTAGGGCAGGCCGGGCAGGGTAATGCCCAGTGCCAGCGCGGTCACGGCCCCCAGCGACGCGCCGGAGGACACGCCCAGCGTGGAGCCGTCCGCCAGCGGATTGCGCAGAAGCCCCTGCATGGCCGCACCGCACAGGGAGAGCGCCGCGCCGGTCAGCGCTACGCACAGCACCCGGGGAAGCCGTACGGAAAAAAGAACGGCCTTGGGAAAGCCTTCCGGCAGGGGAAGCCCCCAGAGAGCGTTCCACAGGGCGGTCAGGGTGGAAGAACGCGGAATAGATACGCTGCCGACGCAGACGCACAGCAGCATCGTCAGCAGCAGGATCAGAGCGGCAGCGAGCCACAGAAGAAAGGAAGAACAGGGACGTTTCATCATAATAGCAGCGGAACCTCCCGGAAAATGGAAAAAGGAGCAAAAAGGGGTTTCCAGCCGCCGCACGGCGCTTGGAAGCCCCTTTCCGCGAAAGCCCCGCGCCCGTTCGGACGCGGGGCGGCCCCTGCTCAGGCGGCGGGGGTCAGGGCTTCGTCACCGGAGACGAACTGGTAAAGGGTCTCGGCAGCGTCCTTCAGACGGGGGCCGGGACGGGAAATTTCATTGGAGTCGGCGTTGAGGATCGCGTCGTTCTGGACGGCCTTCAGGCCTTCCCAACCGGCGCGGGACTTGATCTCTTCCACAGGGGTGGGGCCTTCGCCGTAGTACATGGAAATCGTGACGATGTAATCAGGATCCCGTTCCAGCACCTGCTCTTCGGAGATCTCCGCCCAGCCTTCCACATCCGCGAAGGCGTTGGTCAGGCCGCACAGGGTGGCCAGCTCATCCATGAAGGTGCCCTTGCCGGCCGTCCACAGGCCCCATTGCAGGGGAGAAACCTCGAAGTAGACGGTCTTGCCGGTATTTTCGCTCTTGGCGGCGATATCGGCAAAGGCGGACTGCATGTCCGCAACCATGGCTTCGGCTTCGTCATTGCGGCCCACCAGCGCGCCGATCAGGCGAATGGCGGTGTACACGCCTTCAATGTCCTGCGCGTCGCTGACGACCACGCGGATACCGGCCTCTTCCAGCGCGGCGACCTGCTCTTCGGTCTGGGCCATTTTGGCCATGATGACCACCTGGGGCTCCAGCGCGATGATCTGCTCCAGATTGGTGTCAGCGCCGGACTGAACCGCGGGCACCTCCAGGATCGATTCCGGATAGTCGCAGTATTCGCCGCGGCCTACCAGCGTGTCCTCCGCGCCCAGCGCGGCAAGGATTTCGCAGTCGGAAGCGGTCAGCGCCACAACTTTGGTGGCGGGCGCGTCCAGCGAGATCTCCCGGCCGGCCATGTCGGTCACGGTGACGGCGGTGCTTTCCGCAAAGGCTGCGGTCAGGCTGAGAGCCATCACAAGGGCAAGGAACAGGGATACGAGTTTTTTGGTCATTGGTCTTTCCTCCTTGGTGAATCAGATCAAATGAAAGAGCAGGGAAGAACGTTTTTGAGCAAACAAAAGCGCTCCTCCCGGAGGAACGCTAAAGAAGCCTTCGCCGCTTCCGGCGTTGGCCTTCCAGCAAATCCCATCCCCAGGGGCTTGTTCGAACGATGGAAACAGGTCTCCCGGCTTGGCCTCATTCTACTTGCGCACCTTCCCGCCCGAAGGACAGTGGCTTTTCCGCGCGTTCGTCCGCTTCACGGTTACTGGGATAGCTCGGAAATCGCATCCGTATTCCCATGACGCTCCCGACCAGAGGAGCGCCGCGCCTCACGGCGCAGATCCATCGGCTGATTCATTTGTCGGCTTGATTATACCTGTCCGTCCGGCAACAAAAGCCCACTTGGAAGCACTGGATGCCGCT
>OLQT01000570.1_pt1 | contig 26415 bp, 15 predicted proteins | sample 1672651 | NCBI WGS metagenome assembly OLQT01 (sample SAMEA3136709, study PRJEB25190) | human gut metagenome | biome: human gut; feature: human-associated habitat; material: faeces | place: Austria | collected 2013 | reverse complement strand
AGACAGCTTATGATGTAATGAACAACTGGGGAGCTAACCACGGTGCTATCTCCTACGGACATATCGGAGCTGACCTGATCACAATGTGCTCTATGCTTCGTATCCCGGTATCCATGCACAACGTACCGGAAAAAGATATCTATCGTCCGGCAGCATGGAATGCATTCGGAATGGATAAAGAAGGTGCAGACTTCCGTGCATGCAAGAACTACGGACCACTGTACAAATAATAAAACAGGCTTTATTTGAAATGCCATGATAAACGCAATGACCTCGGAGAATCCTCCGGGGTCGTTGTATTTCAGGGAGATATTATCCATACTGTAAATGTGTCGAAAAATATCAGTTTTTTATTGCTTTTTTATGACAAAAAAGGATTATCATTGTGCTGTGTCTGTGATATGATAGGTTCAGAATTTCAATAAGTTATAACTTTTTGAAAATACGGAAGATATACGGAGTGAAGGGGAGAAAATAAAATGAAGAAACTGGCAAAAAGTCTTCTGGTCATTTTGGTGGGACTGTTTATGAGCGTCAATGTCATGGCAGACGTGCAGACAGGTAAGACAGAACCGGATTACAGCACAGACTATTATATGATCGTGGAATCAAAGGCAGGAGGAATTGATTTTTATTCACAGCCGGATTTTGATTCGACAAAGCTGAATGATGAGCAGATACCAAACGGTACAGCACTTCATATTACGGGAGAAGTTGAAGATACAGAGAATAATCGGACCTGGGGGTATACAGAATATCACAAGATGAATGGTTATGCACCGCTGGATGAGTGCCGCCCGGCGCAGTCCCGGAAGGAAGCCATTGATTCAGAACTGTATATTGCAGGAAAGGATCATGTAAATTATAATGCGGATTATGATGTAAAAGCTTACGCAGAAGAAGGCACGCAGAAGCTTTATCAGGGACCGGGAGAGAAATACGGCGAAGTTCCGGGTGTACGTGATATAGAGAATGGCGAAACGCTTCATATTACACAAGATGCCGAAATGGTGGACGGAAGTCACTGGGGTGTGACAACGGTAGATGAAACCGAGGGCTGGATGGATCTGGAGAAGACGGAAGAGTGGCTGAAAGAACATCCGGAAGCACAGACAGAAAGCGTTGATGCAGAACCGGTGACAGAAGAGGCAGTTGATGCTGAAGCGGCAGCAGAAAATGCAGTCAGCGCAGAGCCTGTCGAGGATTCAGGAGTGGCAGCAGCTTCGAAAACAACGGAAAAATCAGCGACGGCAACCACACCGACACCGAAAGCGACACCGAAAGTGACAGCAACTCCGAAACCGACCGAGACACCGGCGCCGACCGCAACAACTGAGCCGACCGCAACTACCGGGCCGACTGAGACACCGGAAGTAACAGCGACAGTTGAACCGGAAAAAGAAAATACAGAAGCTGCACAGGATGAGACAGATGCCGAGAGCCGTCAGGCTTCCGGACAGGATGTCAGAAGCACATCCAGCCACTGGTACCAGAATCCGTTTATCTGGATCATTGCATTGGCAGTTCTGGCAGTAGCAGGATTATTGATCTATCATTATAAGAAAAGATAGGGAGTAATGATCGTTCATAAGTTTACAGAGGAGAGGCCTGAAAAGGCTTCTCTTTTTGCGTGATGAATGAGGTTTTTAGTGTTTGCGATGACTTGGAGTACACTTGTTACGATATAAGTCATCCGATTTATTGAGATTTTGTGGACTCAATTTCAACTTACTATGGATTAGGGTATTTGTTTAGCATAATTTTGTGGACCAAGACAGTACTTACTATTATAAGAGACATTCACAGCCGGAGATGTGGTTACCTTGTATTATACTTGCCATTATATAGACTATCCAGACGGCCTGATTTGGGCTGCCATCTGGAACTATGGACTATCCAAAAGGTCAGTTTTAATATTAGGTAGGAAAATATTCTACATAAATGTGAAAATTCATGCAATTTCAGTTCAAATCAATACGATTTATTGACATGAAATGTAAGTCATGGTAAATTTATCATATATATGTTTCAATAGGCTAATTGTGACATAAAGTACTTTATGTTGAATAAAAAAATGAAAGAGATGACATTGTGGCATTAAGACGAGAGAGAATGAGGCTTGGTGATCTGCTCATCAGCCAGGACGTTCTTACCGAAGAAAAACTGAAAAAAGCACTGGAACTGCAGAATGATATGATACCTCTAAAGTAGATAAGGTAAATAACCAAAATCTACTTTGGAGGTATTTTTATGGGAAGAAAACCCAAGTGTACGGTTGAAGAAAAAATTTCTGCTGTTGAGGATTATCTGAATGGAATACGTTCTGTCTCTGAAATTATGATAGATTTATCTATAAAAAGTACACGAACTATAAGAAACTGGATACTGGCATATCAAAATGGGGGCATAGAAGCCCTCTGCTCTGTTACAGCTAACCATTCCTATTCCAGTGAATTTAAAATTGAAATGGTTCGGAAGTATATCAACGGGGAAGGATCGGTTACCGATTTATGCGCCAGATATGGAATTCCTGCACATGCGACACTACAAAACTGGATTTCGTTGTATAATGCCAATAGAGAACTTAGGGACTATGATCCCAAGAGGGAGGTCTATATGGCAGAAGCACGAAGAAAGACAACTTTAGCTGAACGTAAGGAAATCGTTGAATACTGTATTACCCATAACCGGGATTATAAAGGAACAGCGTCTCTATATGATGTTTCTTATAGCCAGGTGTATTCATGGGTCAGAAAATATGATATTACTGGAGAAGATGGTCTATCCGATAAACGTGGACGCCACAAAACGGATGATGAAGTTGATGAACTGGAGCGGCTGCGCCGGGAGAACATGCGACTAAAACGCCAGCTTGAAGAAAAAGATATGGTGGTGGAACTGTTAAAAAAAGTGAAGGAATTCGAAGGGATGTGAGGCTTGGAAAACTACGGTTTGAATCAAAATATCAGGCAATAAAATATTTTTACGAAAAAAAGCAATGGAGTATCAACTGGATGTGCAAACAATTGGGCATATCACACGCTGCTTACTATAAATGGCTGCACCGGACAATTCCAGAGCAGGAATCCGAAAACACAAAACTGGCAGAACTGATAAAGGAGTATGACGAGCGGTTTGGACATATCTTGGGATATAGGCGGATGACAAGCTGGATCAACCATTTCAATCACACCAGCTACAGCAAGAACAGGGTTCACAGAATCATGAAGAAGCTTGGAATTCATTCTATTATCCGTAAAAAGAAGAAGAAATACCAGTCGTCCAGACCGGAGACAACAGCGGAAAATAAGCTGAAGAGGGAATTCAATGCAACGAAACCTAATGAGAAATGGGCTACGGATGTTACGGAATTCAAAGTTCCTGAGACTGGCAGGAAACTATATCTCAGTGTCATCATTGATCTATATGATCGATTTCCAGTTGCGTATGTTATAAGCGGAAGGAATGACAATAAACTTGTGTTTGACACATACGATAAGGCTCTCAAAGATAATCCGGATGCCAGACCGATTTTTCATTCTGACAGAGGTTTTCAGTACACGAGCAGAATATTTCAGAAGAAGCTTCGTGAACAAGGCATAGAACAGTCTATGTCCCGTGTTGGACACTGCATTGATAATGGTCCTACTGAAGGATTGTGGGGGATTATCAAATCAGAGATGTATTGTATGTATAAAATAACCGACGAGGTATCTTTACGTTCGGCAATCGACAAATATATAAAGTTTTATGCCGAAGAAAGATTGCAGGAAAGGTTCCATTGTAAAACACCACTGGAAGTACGAAGCGAAGCATTATCGGCGGAAACCCCGACACAATATCCGATTGCTGAGAACAAAAGAATAGAAGCATACAAAGCAAAATGGTGTGCATAAACGTCTCATAACATAAATATCCGCCACACTGAATCAAATGTGGCGGATATCTATAAACTTATTTTGGATTTTTTACTTGTCTACTTGACAGGGGGCTGATCAGAAAGGAACCGGCAAAAAGATCGGCGAGGTTCTTGTAGAGAATGGCTTCATCACCGAAGAAATGATTGCCAGGGCGCTTCAGACACAGCTCGGACTTAAGATGATCGAGCTTACCGGCGTGACGATTCCGAAGGAAGTCCGTAGCCTGGTCAGTGTCAACCTTCTTAAAAAATACCAGTGTATTCCTTTTGAACTTGACCCGTACAATGCGAATATTCTGCATCTTGCGATGGCTGATCCGATGGACATGGCAGCAATCGATGATATTTCAATCGTCACGAACCTGCAGGTGGAACCATACATTGCGACACCGCGTGACATACTGGCGGCAATCGACCGCTGCTATGGTGCGTCCGAAAACATGGATGCTGCGAGACGATTTACACGTGAACGAGAGCAGCTTCGTGGAAATGTGGAAGAGGCAGCAGAGACCGATGTCAGTGATGCCCCGATCGTACAGTTGGTACGTTCCCTGATCGAGCAGGCGGTACGACAGAGAGCCAGCGATATTCATATCGAAGCGTTGGAAACAAAAGTTCGTGTGCGTTACCGTATTGACGGTGCTCTCTATGAAAAAATGGTCTACGACAACAGTCTCCTTCCGGCAATCTCCACCCGTATCAAGATTATGGGTGGGATGGACATTTCGGAAAAAAGAAAGCCGCAGGACGGACGTATGTCCGTTATGGTTGACCGCCGGGAATACGATATCCGTATTTCTTCGATTCCGACTGTTCACGGCGAGAAGATTGTTATGCGTATCTCTTCGAAACTGAATCTGACCAGAGATATTAAAGAACTCGGTCTGGATCAGAAAGAGATGGCAACTCTGCAGCGCATGCTTGCAAAGCCGTATGGAATCATGTTTGTTACCGGACCCACCGGAAGTGGTAAATCTACGACATTGTATACGGCACTCAGCGCTCTGAATAAAGAAGCTGTCAATATTGTAACAGTTGAAGATCCTGTCGAGGCAGACCTTGAGGGTATCAACCAGATTCAGGTAAACAACAAAGTTGATCTGACTTTTGCATCAGCGCTTCGTTCCATCCTGCGTCAGGATCCGGATATCATTATGATAGGTGAAATCCGAGATCAGGAGACTGCTTCGATTGCAGTACAGGCTTCCATCACCGGTCACCTGGTCGTTTCGACAATGCATACCAACAATGCAGTCGGTACGCTGAACCGTATGGCTGATATGGGAGTTGCCCGTTATCTGATTTCTGATGCGATCATCGGTGTCATTGCACAGAGACTTGTTCGTAAGCTCTGTCCGCACTGCCGTAAAAAACGCACTGCAACAGATAAAGAGAAACTTATTCTGAAACGTTCTCTTGCAGAGGAAGTTGAGATTTATGAGCCGGGTGGCTGCAAGCTATGCAACAATACCGGTTTCTTTGGAAGAACCGGTGTGTTCGAGATCATGGAGGTCAATGAAGAAATGCGCAAACTGATCGCAGACGATGCAACGACCGAGGAAATGATCGCAGCAGCGAAAAAGAACGGCATGCATACTCTTCGTGAGAATGGTATCCGCTATGTACTTGAGGGAGTTACTTCCATCGGCGAAATGCTGAAGGCTTCCTACGAAGAATAAGATGTATCGTTATTGTGAGCAGAATGAACAGCAATAATTCATCCGCACAGAGAAATGCAGTATGAACTGAAAAATTATAGAAATCAGGTAGTAATTCATGTATGATCTGAAAGATCTTTTACAGAGATCCATAGAAGAAAATGCGTCTGACGTCCACTTCACTGTGGGCAGGCCGCCATGTTACCGTATCGATGGCGTCTTAAGTGCCATCGAGGGTGAAAGGCTGATGCCAGATACTCTGAAAGAGCTTCTTCTTCCGATCATGGAAGAGCGGCACAGAGAAGAGTTAAAGCGCGACGGTCAGACAGACTTTGCCTACGCCATAGCTGGGGTGGGCCGTTTTCGTGTCAATGTTTTCAGGCAGAGAGGCACGCTGGCATCCGTTATGCGATGCCTTCCGTTCGAGATTCCCGAGCCCGAAAACCTCGGTATCCCAAAAGAAGTAGTAGATGTCACGAACCGTAAGAGGGGGCTGGTCCTTGTTACCGGACCTACCGGAAGCGGTAAATCCACGACTCTGGCATCCCTGCTTCATGTAATTAACCAGAGTTATCCTTATCATATTATTACGCTGGAAGATCCGATCGAGTATCTTCACCGGCATGACAAATCCATTGTCAACCAGCGTGAGATCGGAAGTGATTCCGGAAGCTATGGAGCAGCGCTCCGTGCGGCACTCCGTGAAGATCCGGATGTTATTCTGGTCGGAGAGATGAGAGATCTTGAGACCATTTCGACTGCGATCACAGCGGCTGAGACAGGACATCTCGTATTTTCGACACTGCATACGATCGGAGCGGACAAAACCATCGACAGAATTATCGATGTATTTCCGCCGGATCAGCAGCAGCAGATCCGCATCCAGCTTGCGGCAGTCCTCGAATGCGTGGTTTCCCAGCAGCTCATCCGTAAGGAGCAGGGCGGCAGGGTAGCAGCACTGGAAGTATTGTTTGCAAACAATGCAGTCCGTAATCTGATCCGCGAGGGCAAGACCTTCCAGATTCCATCTGTCATGCAGACAAGCCGCAGAGCAGGTATGATCACAATGGATGATGCCCTGTATGATCTCTTTATGAAGGGCGAGATCGGCGAGGAAGCGGTAGTGACTTATGCACAGGATCCGGTTGCAATGAACCGTAAGGTGAATTTTGAGATTTAACAGAAAGGACTGAGCAGATGCCCGGTTATACTTATGTTGCCGTCAATGAAAAAGGCAAAGAAAAACGTGGCAGAATGGACGCGGAAAACCGTGATGCGGTTTCACAGCAGCTAAAAAAAGACGGGCTCTTTCCTGTTGAGATCAAAGAACAGGGAGCTTTAAATAAAGACATTGATTTTTCTATCGGCAAGAAAGTCAAGCCTCGAGACTTAAGTGTGTTCTGCCGCCAGTTCGTCAGTATCACTCAGGCGGGTGTTCCCATGAAAGAAGCCCTGCAGATGATGACAGAGCAGACAGAAAACAAATGGCTGAAGAAAGCGACTGCCGATGTACTGGTCAATGTGGAAAAGGGTAATACACTGGCAGATTCCATGGCAGCGATTCCGGATATCTTCCCGCCGATGCTGGTCAATATGGTGGCGGCAGGTGAGTCCTCCGGTAGTCTGGAAATGTCATTTAACCGAATGGCAACACATTTTGAAAAAGAAGCGAAGCTAAAGGCGACGATCCGTAAGGCGACGATCTATCCAATTATTTTGATCTGTGCGGTTATCGGTGTTATTGCGGTTATGCTCTTGTATGTTATCCCGATTTTTATTGATATGTTTGCAGATCTCGATGTCGAGATGCCGGCGCTGACGATGGGTGTTATGAATGTCAGCAAATGGACGGCGAGTCACTGGTATGTGATCCTTGCGGTAGTTGCAGCGGTGGTTATTATTTACAGGCTGATCTATGGGACAGAGCAGGGAAGACTGAAAATCGACTACATCAAGATGAAGATCCCGCTCTTTGGCAAGCTGACTGTCAAAAGTGCCTGCGCACAGTTTGCGCGGACGATGAGTACTCTGATGGCAGCAGGCATTTCTACGACGGAATGTCTTGATACCGCGTCAAAGATCATCAACAACATTCATTACAAGAATGCCATGCAGAAGGCAAAAGAAGAAGTAATGAAAGGTATTCCGCTGTCAGAGCCGCTTGCGGCAAGTGAAGTATTTCCGCCGATGGTTTATCATATGACCGGAATCGGTGAAGAGACCGGTAATATGGAAGAAATGCTCAGCAAACTGGCTGACTACTACGACGAGGAAGTTGAGATTACGACACAGAGTGTGCTGGCGGCAATGGAACCGCTGATCATCGTATTTATGGCGCTGATTGTCGGTACACTGGTTATCGCCGTGATCATGCCGATCGGAACGATGTATAATGGTCTTGACTCGCTGTAATGTACCTGCGATTGGGAACCGCGTTAAAAGTTTCCACATAATTTTCAGGATGTGGCGCAGGAATTGCATGGGGGTCCTGTGTTCATCATAAATTTCCCGGTGGCTGAATGAGGTTTTACGGGAAATACAATATAAACGAAGGAGATGTATCAAAAATGTTTAAACTTCTTAACAAAAAGAAAAACAACAAAGGTTTTACACTTGTAGAGCTTGTAATCGTAATCGCTATCCTTGCAATCCTGGTAGGACTTCTTGCACCTCAGTATACAAAATATGTTGAGAAATCAAGAAAAGCTGCAGATGCTTCCAATATGGATGAAATGGTAAAAGTAGTAAAAGTATTTGCTGCTGATCCTGCTAATGAACTTCCGGCAGGAACTTATGCTATTACAATCTCTGCTTCAGCAAATACAACAACATTAACAGAAACACTTACAAATCCAGGTGCCACAAGTAAACAATCAGACCTGGAAGCTGAATTAACTGCATCTATTCCTAGCTGGGCTACAACAACTACAAAATCTAAAAAATGGGGAACAAATGGTGCCGAAACCAATATTACAGCTACAGTAACAGTTAATGAAGAGGGTGGAACAAGTGTTGCGTATACAGCAGCAGATGGATCTGATAAATTTGCAGATTATATGGCAAAAGGTTCTGAATGATGTTTATAACAAGTTTCCTAGAAACTAATTAGCAATTACCACAAACACACCCTGAAAGGAATTCCCTATGCTTCTTTTCCTCGACTCTATTCCGTACATCATAATTTTTATATTTGCAATCGTGATCGGCAGCTTTCTGAATGTCTGCATTTACAGGCTTCCACTGCATGAGTCCATCATTACGGCTCCCTCCCACTGTATGACCTGTGGGAGGAAGCTTCGATGGTACGACCTGGTTCCTGTATTTAGCTGGATCGTACTGGGTGGAAAATGTCGTAACTGTAAATCAAAGATTTCTGTGCAGTATCCAATCATAGAGGCGCTGAACGGCATCCTCTATGTACTGGTATGTGCAGTCAACGGACTGACATGGGTCAGCCTGTTGTATTGCTTAATGGTGTCAGCTCTGCTGACCCTTAGTCTGATTGACTGGCGTACATATGAAATCCCCTTTGGAATCAATGTATTTCTGTTTCTTATCGGTATCGCGGCGACCGCACTTGACCGGGGAAATCTGATTTCCCATCTGATCGGTGCTGTCTGCGTCAGCGCTTTTCTGGAAATTTTGTTCCTGTTAAGCGGCGGCAGGGCGATCGGCGGCGGTGATATCAAGCTTATGGCAGCCTGCGGGCTGATCCTCGGATGGAAACAGATCATTCTTGCATTTTTGCTTGGATGTATCATTGGTTCAGTCGTACATACGATCCGCATTAAGGTAAGCGGTGCCGGCCATATGCTGGCAATGGGACCGTATCTTTCTGCAGGAATCTTTCTTGCGGCACTCTGGGGCAATGCATGGATCAGCTGGTACCTTTCCCTTTTGGGTCTGTAGCAGCACTTTATAACTGAAAGAATACTTTCGGTTATAAAAATATACTTTCTGCAAAATTCAGAAATTATATTTTTGCAACTGAATGTCAGAATAAAAAAGAATCTTCGGATTTTAATCGTATAAACGGAGGAAACCTGAAAATGGCGAAAATTTTGACGGTAGAAATTGATACAGCACAGCTTCGTGTGGCAGAGGTCGACAGCCGCGGCCAGCATATTTATCACTGTTTTGTACTGCCTGTTCCGCAGGGAGCCGTAGATGACGGACAGATTCGTGATACAAAAAGCCTCGGAAAGCTTCTGAAAGCAGAACTTATCAGACGGGGAATCAAAACCAAAAAGGTATTTTTTGCGGCAGGTTCTTCAAGGATAGCCAGCAGGGAGGTCCGTATTCCGTTTGTCAAGAAAGACAAGATTCAAAACATTATCCAGGAAAATGCAACGGATTATTTCCCGATTGATATTTCCGGCTACGTACTTTCCTATAGTATTATTGATATTGAATCAAAGGAACAGGAGACAGGAGGTGCTATTCGCCAGTATCATCTGATGGTCTATGTGGCACCGACGGCGATCTCGACTGCCCTCCGTGAATTTGCAGAGGTTGCAGGCCTTAATATGACAGGTATCGGATTTACCGGTGACAGTGTTTATTCCGCAGTAAAGACGACTTTTGCAGATGGATTACATATGCTGGTCAAGATTGAGTTTGATTCAACCAGTATCAGTATCATCAAAAACGGAGAACTTACACTGCAGCGAAATATCAACTATGGTGTCGACAGTGCGGTCGAGACGGTACGTTCCTTTCCGCAGTTTGGTGAAGATCTGAGTCAGCAGGATGCGTTGGCAGTACTGCACGATGAGCGCTGTATTCAGGACACGCTGAACTGGGCAGGCTACACAGGAACAGATCCGCAGGAGGAACTGCTCGAAAATGCCCGCGCAGAAGTGACTGAGAGTTTCCGTTATTTGATCGGCAACGTTTCACGAATTATGGATTATTATACTTCCCGTAATGCAGATGCGATATTTCTTTCCATTTCAATCTGCGGTCTTGGTGCGGGAATCAAGGGAATGAACCGTCTTCTTTCCAACGAACTCGGACAGAAAGTGGAAATACTTTACGCGATCCGCGGCTGTACATATCCGGATTTCCCGGAAGGAGAGGGAATCTATCTTTATACATCCGTTTTTGCGGCAACACGTTCCGGTGTAAACCTTATGGAAAAGGTAACCCGCAAAAAGAAAGAAAACAAAGATTCCTTAAGCGGTGCAGTCCTGATCTGTGTAGTTGGTGTGGCAGCCGGTGTGGCACTGACAGCAGCCGGCGTGGCAAGCCGTGTGTATCAGCAGCATCAGCAGGATTACCTCAATCAGCGAATCGATGAGGAAAGCTCTATTGAAGAAATTTACAATGCATACAATACTGCGCAGGAGCAGTATCAGAATTATCAGAACATGTATCAGTATACAAACACTCCGAATGAAGGGTTGAAAGCATTTTTGGAGGAGATGGAACAGAAGATGCCATCTGACATCACACTGGATACCTTCAGTTCCGATGGCTCTCAGGTAAGCTTCAGCATGCGTGTTTCAGGCAAATCTGCAGCCGCCAATACACTGATGCAGCTTCGTACCTTCGAAAGTCTTGCGACAGTCACGACGACAGGACTTGAGGAGGATGAGACTGGAACTGTGGCGATGAGTGTGATCTGTACCTATGCAAATCCGGCACCGATGGATGTTACCGCAGAATAAGGAGGCAGACAGGATATGAACATTTCAATGCGTGACAAAAAATTATTACTGATGTTTTCCGGTGTAGCGGTATTCGGACTTGGATGGTTTTTCGGATATCGTCCGCAGATGGAGGAAGCAGCAAATATCGAAGCTGCCAACAAACCGCTCGAAGAAAGACTTTCCAATCTTCTGGAGCTTGCAGGAAACAGGGATTTTTATATCAGCGAAACCGAGAATGCGCAGAATAAGATCAACGAGTATGTATCAAAATTTCCTTCTGATGTTAAGGAAGAAAACGGAATCGTACTTGCTCAGAATATAGAAAACTCTCTTGGCATGCAGATTTCAAATGTCGGAATTGCGACAAAAGAGTTTGTAGCTTCCATTGACGGAAGTACAGAAGAAGAGATTGCAGAGCAAAACGAGACAATGTCGGAACAGGCAAATTCACAGACACGTGAGCAGATCGATGAGATTGAAGGTACGGACAGCAAGGCGGCAGAGGAATTGCAGAATGCTTCTGATATAGCTGCAGCGCAGGCTGACAGCACTTCTCAGACACCGGTGCTTTACCGTACACAGGATACACTGGAATTCACCGGAACATATGCGAACCTCAAAGATGTAGTTGCATATCTTGCGGAGCAGACAGGAAGACTTACCGTAGATAATATGAATGCATCCTATGATACATCTACCGGTTATCTGACAGGAAGTATTGTAGTCAACATGTTTTCCATGACGGGAACCGGAAATACCTATACAGAGCCGGATGCCGGTCAGGTGGCATACGGAACGAGCAACCTTTTCGGAACGCTTGAGAAGGCAACAGCAAATACAGCTCAGACATCTGAGGAAAATGGCAGTGACGGCCAGAGTGATAACGGTCAGGAAGGAGAAAATACAGACGAAACAGCAGCTCCTGCTGACGATCAGGGTCAGTCATAATATGCATGTATGTTAGAGGGGAAAATATAAGCCCCTCTATCTGTCTATATATCGATACTTCATTCTGGAAAGGAGGAGCCCTATGAATGAGCAAAAAAGAAAAAATCCGAATGCCGGAATGACGCTTCTTGAGGTCATTATCGCAGTCAGTATTTTTTCCATAACGGCAATTGTACTCCTGCAGGGATTTGTTACTTCCAGCCGGATCAACCGCAAATCAAATCTTTATCTGGAAGCAACGACAGCAGCGCAGAACATCATGGAGGAAGTCAAGGCAAAAACTTTCGAGGAAGTTTCACTGGCATTTAACTATCCGTTTGATTTAAATGGTGATACAAGAATCAGTTTTTTGAATCCACAGAAAGATAAGATAAAAAGCGGGGAACTTGGAATACGTGAAGTCCTGAAAGCTTCCGGAAATGGCGGAACAACTTATAATTCCGTCAGTCAGTACAGGGATGGAATGGATGAATCCAAAGTGACGGCATCGGTGATCTCGACAGATGGCGGCAAGACTTATAAGTTTAATCCGCGAAAAAAAGGTTCCAATGCATCGAAATATTATTTCGAATTAACGAATGTGACAGTGAATCATGAGAGTTTTGATGCGCTGGTAGAGTTTGATGGAAGCGAAAGTTCCGGATACAAAGAAAAGACTGTCACCGGTACAGGAACCGGAAAGAACGATTATCTTGCACCGAAGATTTCTGATATGGACAGCAAGACAAATGCATTTCTGATCATGCCGCGTAACTGGGATGAAGATGCCATGCAGCAGATGGTGGCAGGACAGAAAAGTGCCGCGATCGATAAAATGAATACGGATGCCGGAAATAATGCGACAGACAGTGATACCTATCAGCCACTGGACTGGAAGGATGTCTACAAATATACAAAGAGAACGCTGCATATCAAGATCGAGGAGAGTGGCGGAACGGTCAGGGCAGAGGCAAGATATGTCTTAAGCGCGTACGACTATAAGAAATCCGGTGGAACAAAGTATGAAACCATGAGCCTCTGTCCATGTGGCGGCAAAGGTGAAGACGAAGATGTTTCGGGATGTTTCTGTACATACAAGAGTGCGTATGTACCATTTTACAGCTCTGAGACGGGTGAAGCACTGAAAAATATTTTTATTTTTTATTATCCGAACTACAATTCAACCAGTGCGACAAATCCATATGACAAGATCATACTGGATAACACGACAAACTATGAAGTCAATTTTCATGTGACGAAGCAGAGAGATGAGGCAAATAATGTACCGACTTCTGCGCAGGAAGCACAGTATCGTATGTCTCTGACTGTCAATGAGAATCCGGCTGCGAGAAACAAGAGCAACTGGAATACAAACCCGAGTCTTTATAAGGCCGTTACAAAACTTCGCACAAACCTTGATTACAACATCAGCGATATGAATGAAGTGCTGAACCGTCCGAAGATCAGCCAGATGTCCCTGACTTATCAGGCGGTCAATGATAAAGGCACCAAAGGGGCGAAGGTGACAAATGCATCAGCAAAGAAAGTACTGGACTGCAACAGTCTGGATGACCGGGACGCAGAGGACCGCATTTATACGGCGAAGGTGAGCGTGTACAAAGCGGGAGCAGCTGCAAAGAATTTTCCGGACAGTGATCTTGTCGTGACACTTGATGGAGCAAAAGAAGATTAAACCTCCGGGGAGGAAGCAATGAGAAACATCACAAAAACAAAAAGACAGCAGAATCAGGGATTTTCACTTTTTACCGTACTGATCGCGGTTTCTTTTGTGGGAATCCTTGGACTTCTTGTACTTTATATCGCACTTTCGAATTTTAATATGAAAATCACAGACCTGAAGGGCAAGGACAGCTTTTATACGGCAGAGCGCGCGCTGGAGGAAATCCGTACCGGACTGCAGGAGGATGTGGGAAATGCCATGTCAAAGGCCTATACGCAGGTTCTCGAAAGCTACAACGTAGAGAACCGTTCACAGGATTCTTCTATGGACAGGCAGCGCCAGAGCGAGTTTCAGGATTGTTTTATCACAGAACTTATGCGTACTCTCCGTGTGTCGAAGACAGAAGATAATATTTATAATATGGAGAGACTCCGCAGATATGTGGATCTGAAGTATGACGGCTCAAAAGAATCTCTGATCATCACCAATCCGGCCGGAAGTGCCCCTTTGATGAAAGCAGTCAAAAATGTCGGCAAAAATACAGAGAATAATGGAGTCCTTCTGAAAAATCTTAAGGTAATCTATGTAGATGAAAAAGGAAGAGCATCGATCATCTGTACGGATATCCGTCTGCTTGTTCCGGAAGTACAGTTCCCGACACCGTCCACACTTCCGGATCTTATGAATATGATCGTTGTAGCGGACAAGGGCATCGTATGCGAAGGAACAGAAAGCACACCGACTTCTATCAATGGAAGTATTTATGCAGGTAACCTGCCATCTGCACTGGCTGCGGATTCTGAGACCAGCATTAAGGTAATACCGGGTGCAAGCCTCAATGTGGAATCCGGAGATAAGGTTGTCTGCAAAGGGGAGATCAGTGTTGGCCTGAATTCTACTTTTACGAGTGCCGAAAGTGTGAATCTGTGGGCACGTGGACTGAATGCAGATTCTGTACAGAATGTGGGTCTTTCCGGTTCGACTTATTTTGCGGATGACCTTACGGTCACAGGCAAAAATAACAATGTGAAGATCAGTGGTAATTATTATGGATATGGTTCTTATGAATCTGCAACTTCGGATGACTGTGTGGCGAAAGACCAGTATATACAGTCTGGCCTGAGCGGAGCGGCTTTGAGCAGTGCAATCGTTGTCAATGGCAAGAATACGACACTGGATCTTTCCGATACACAGAAACTGATGATTGCCGGACGAAATTATATTGCAAGTTCAAAAGTAAAAGCAAATGACCGGACCAATACCAATGACGTGGTTACGGGCGAGAGTCTGACTGTTAAGGGTACGCAGCTTGCCTACCTTGCACCGGCTGAAATTCTCGGAGCATCCGGAAATCCAATGACTTATGATGACTATCTGACACATTTAAACGGTGCCGATGAGATTTCCGTAAACTGGGATACTGCAGTTGAAGCATGGGGAGGCAGGACTCTTCGTGAAATCGGTGTTGACAGCACTGAACCGGTGCAGGCTGTTTTTTATAATGATAACAGCGCGACGGGATATGTTTATTTTTATCTGAATTTTACAGATGCACAGAAGTCAGCAGATTTTATGCAGATGTATTATCAGAACAATCCGACTATCAAGACAAATATGGACAAATATCTTTCTTTCTATTTCGGAGGGAAAGATTCAGGAATTACGGTGAAAGATGCAGATTCTTATCTGCGTTATATTACCAACGGAAATGTGCTCTCCTACAGTGGAGCGGATGCACAGGGAAGTCTTGAGGAGGCGACCGGCGTCAATCCAGGCGAAAAGATCCTCCAGGAAGAGGTGGGTTATCAGAACAGCTGGTATGCGCTGAACCGTAAGATGATCACCAGTTATGACCTTCTGAATAAAGAAGTCAAAGAAGACGGCGGCGGAACGATGCATGATGAAACGGATAGTGGCCGCAGTGTATATGACAATCTTGTAAATGAGAAAAAAATGGTCTCATATATTAAGGATACTGTAAAAGATGATACAGGGAAATACGTGTTTACTGCCAGTGATGAAGACGGCGGTCTCCAGGCAATTATGTATAACAACGGAGAAACAGGTGTAAATAAGACACTGAAAATCAGTGAAAATGATGCTGACAAACTTCGTCTTGTAGTCTGTACCGGAGATGTTGAAATTGAAGCAGGAGTGAAATTCCAGGGAATCATTATGGCGAAGGGTACGATTACTCTGAAGTCAGGGGCGCAGCTGGAATCTGCACCGCTGGAAGCTGCCAGAGTATTTCAGGCACAGATGAGCTCATATGGAGATAAAGACAGTATCAAACCGCAGGATTTCTTCTGGGAAGGTGACAAATACGTACTCGGAAATTCAGCTTCCGCAGGAAAGAAAGATACTTTGAATGGTTCGGATACATACAGTATAGCGGATTGTGTATCTTATGAGAACTGGAAGAAAGAATAAATATACAGAAAAGAAGGAGGTGAGGGCAGCATGAAGAACAAAAACAAGGGCTTTACACTGGTGGAAATGATCATTGTCATCAGTATTTTTGCCATTCTTCTTGGAATCATCGTGCCTTCTCTTAATTCGATTCTGGGCTTTCGGGTAAACCGGGCTGCCAATTCGATCGCGGCAGCTCTGGATAAGACAAAGACAGAGGCTTCCAATCGTCTGGTCGGCGAGATGAAGCTGGAAAAAAGAGAAGACGGTTATTATATCAGTTATTATCTGGACCGCGGCAAAGTGAGCGGTGAATCAAACGTAAAGCAGGATCAGCCGGAAAAGATTGCTCCGGCACGTACGATCATCAGTTACGCGACGGATTCCGGTTCAGAACAGGAGCTTGCTGTCGGTGACAGCATTGTGCTCACATATGACCGGGCAACCGGTGCGTTTCTACCTTTGCAGGAAAAAGTGTGGACGCAGAAAGAAATTCTTTCTGTGCTGGAAGCAGGCGAGGATATTCCACTTACAAGAACAGGGGAGTACTGTACACAGATTACAGTCAGTGGCGGTAGCCGTTACAAGAGACTGAGTCTGATTCAGGAGACCGGCAAGTATGAGATAACTTCCGGACATAATTAATTCTGTGTGAAGCAGATACATTTTGTATGAATTGCGATTTTGTTATTTTTTGGAGGAGAAGATCCCATGAAGATAAGAAGAATTAAAAATACAGCAGAAAAATTCAGAAATCGAATCGCGAAGATACAGACGGATAATCGTGGACTGACGTTGATAGAACTGATTATTACGGTTGCGATCATTGCGATTTTTTCCGGTGTGGTACTGACATTTATTACGACCGGAAGCAATACATACAGAAGTACATCCAGCAGTGCGAAGGTACAGATGGAGACACAGGAACTGGTTGACAGGATGGAAGATATGATCATTGATACCAACAGAAGTCTTTATTATGCGAATGGTACAGGTGAGAATATCGGATCCGCGATCAAAAATGATATCAAACAGAGCGGTGCAGGAAACAGTGATGGAAACAAAACTTTCATCGTCTGCAACGAATACAAAAATAACGACGGAAACACCAGCCAGTATATCTGTGATGTGATTGACTGGGACAAAGAAGATGCAACTGTCTATTACAGTCAGAGAGAATATACCGCGACAAGCAGTTCTGATGATTCAGGAAAGAATGAAACAGAGACAGCAGCATTTTCTGAGGATGAGGGAGATGTATCAGCATTTTCTCCGGATGAAGAAGACAGTGGAGAACAAAATGTGCGTAATGCACGTACGAAGGTGAATCGTTCTGTCCTTGCGACAGGTATTCTTGATTTTCGTGCAGATGTTACCAAAGTAGAATCTGATAATATTGTCTGTTTTCAGCTCAGCACAGAAAACGGAAAAAAAGAGATTGAGACACTGCACAGTGTCAGCCTTCGAAATAAAGTAAAAGTGAAGAAACCGGCAGATTCTGTTGATGATACGGAGCCGACAAATGTGGGAATCCGTATTTCCTATGCGCCGGCTTCCATGGATCCGGGAGCATCAGACAGGCTCGCATATGATCTGAATGGAAACGGAAGTATTGATCCGTCAACGATTACATGGAGCGTAGTCAGTGACGGACAGAACGGAAGCTTTCCGGGCGAGGATCATACCAACAGCAGGCTTACGATCAACGGAAATGCTTCAGGATCAATTACGGTCAAAGTTTCAGCAAAGACCAGCTCCGGCAAGTGGATCGAGTCCGCACCGGTAACAATCCAGATTACGGCAAAAGCCGCTCCGACCCCGACCGCGGCACCGGAGCCGACCGCGACACCAGTCCCGACAAGTACACCGGTCCCGACGAGTACGCCAGTGCCGACACCAGTCCCGACAGATGGGGAGATTATTTTGGGTGGTGATGCTAAGTATGATACAGTTATAGCCGGTGAAACTTATCAGTGTACAATCTATCATGATCATGGTTTCCGTTTTAAACCAAAGGATAGTGGTCAGAATTATTCGGTAACATGGTCTTTGAAAGGGAAACCGGCAGGCATTTCAATGGGAGGCGGTCAGAATACGGATCAAACAGTTTCTGTAGATGTGAATGCAGTAAATGGCTTTGTTTTGTGTGCTGATTATGTAAATAAGGACAATGGAAAGACTGTGCATGTTGAAAGAGAATTTAAAGTATCATCGAAGACAAAGCTTCAGCTCTGGGATGAAGACAATCATCAGATAGTAGAGAATGATGAGGTCACTGTAACGAAATCTTATCAGCTACGTGCATTAGTTGAGGTCTATGATGCGAGTGGAAATGCATCAGATGTTCCAATTGTAGCAAATAAAGCAGAAACGACTGTACAGGCAAACAATCAGACAATGAATCTGTCAGCAGATGGCCAGGGATGGATATACGCACCAACGAAACCGGAAGATGTACGGATTACGCTTCAGTTGCGTAAATATACTGGAACTTTCTGGAGTGCAAACAACAATTTCCCAACAGATAATGCGAATTATAATGCAGCGTTTAATGTAAAAGCAGTACTTCCTGCATATCATGCGGAGATTGTTGGTCCGGATAAGATTGGATATAACGAATCAGCAGAATTTTATCTTTCATTGACAGATATGGATGGAAATCCGGTTGATGCAAAGGTCACATGGAGTGGAAATTATAATGGAACCGGTGGGAATATGACTCCAAATGAGACAAAAACAGGAATAAATAATAAAGTCAGGTTTGACCCATATAATAAGCGGCAGGCGGCTACTTATCCAGTGTTTGCTACATATAAAATTCTGGATGCAGAAGTGACAGTTACAAAAAATATTACCGTTACAAATAAATGAGAAAGTTTGTTGGCTTTTTCGTTTGAGGTGTATTTGACGAGAATTGTTTTGGCAAAATCAGGAGGGCAATTTTATACATGAAATTCAAACATAAAAAACTATTGATCTCCGGCACGGCGGTGGCTGCCGCCGGTGTACTGGGAGTGGGGACTCTTTTGCAGTCTGTCCTTTCGGTGCAGGCGTCATCTGAGATGATGCCCGGTATTGAAACGATTGTAAATGAAAGTACAGAGGAGGATCCGTTTCGTATTCTGGAACTTGTTGATTCCAGTGATGATGCGGAGATCGGTTATTACATATCGGGGCAGGAACCAAGTCTGAAATTATATCAGTATCAATACACAGATGCGGACGGGAATACGCACACAGTACATTTTTCTACAATAAAAGATGCACTGAGTATGCTACCGGAGAAGCAGAGAACGGAATTTGTCATGAATGTCCGTTTGAATGACTCCGGACAGATTGATGAAAGTATAAGCACCGGAATCAAAAAGATAAAAGATGTAACAGGTGATGATTCGAGTAAGTATCCTTTGTCAGGGTCAGACTATCAGGAAAAATATTTCCTTTCAGACAGTGACGATGCCTCGGACTGGACGAAAGTGGATCTGACGGATTTTGACGGCAATTCCCGTACCGATACAGTACAGGTAAAAGGTTCCTATGTCGAGAATACTTCCGGTACCGGTGATTACACAAAAGGCGATCAGGAATATTACCCGATCCGAAAAGACGTTGATGCCGATAACCAGCAGTCAGAAAAATTCCGCGAAAACATCCAGAGCTTTGAAGAATCGACAGGCAGCGATGCGCGAGGTGCTTATTATCTGGAGTTTGAAGAAGTATCGAATACCAAAATCAATAATGCACTTGCGGATGAGAATGACAAAGGACAGAAATCTCTTCTTCCGGAATATGACTATGCGAGTGGCAGATACGGATATTATGAGAATGTCTACACGTCTCTGACAAAAGAAATTGCAGATGAGATAGAAGCAAAAAAATATCAGTTCCCGGGAGAAAATCCGGATGAAGTAACAGAAGACAATGCAGTTCTGGTACGTGAAATTCCGGATGAAGCTGTGAAAACAGCCGATCCTGTATCAGAAAACAGCGGTTTTAGCGGTGAATCAGGCCAGGTGATTTCTGATGAAGAGAATTCCGGTACAGAAGGTTCCGGGAATAATGATTTTTCCAGCGGAGAAGATGCGTTTGGAGCTGATGGAAGTGATTCTTATGGCAGCAGTGATGGGGGAACATATGATTCCGGTGAGGACAGCTCCGAAGATATTACGTTTGACAATTCCTATGAAAACAATGAGAACGGCAGTTTTTCAGGTGATGAAAGTGGCGTCGATGCACAGTCTTTCGGCGGACAGCCGGAATTTGTACAACAGTCTTATGTAAGAACAGTGGGATTATCAGATACAGATGTATTCCGTGACAGTGATGCATTCTCAGATTCTGAATCAGGGATTTCAGATGATGGATCTTCTTCTGCGGATGTTCAGTCAGACAGCGGAGAAGAGTGGAACGAGTACAGTGAGCCAGATACTTCCGACAATGTTTCTGTACAGGATACAGATGAGACCGGTATGGATGCCGACGCTGTTTTCCAGTCAATTCTCGGCGATATCACAAATGCGCAAGAAGCAGGAACACAGGCAGATCCGTACGTATATCTCGGTGAAAATATTGACCAGTATCCGAACTACAAATATACAGTTATCGGTGATCTTGCTTATGTAAAAGCAAATGCGACAGATCTTGCGCAGAATCCGGATGCGGAGCTTACTGATGGCAGTATTGTGCTCGACAATGATGAATACTGGTATTATCAGGAAGTGAACGGGAAACTTACCAGATCTGAGATTTCGATCATAACCGGTCGAAGTGCTGTTCCGTACAACGAAATTCAGGAAATTTCAAGTGAACTTTCCTATAACTATTATTACCGCGTATCAAAAGTATATTTCTGCTGTAAATCAAATGATACAGAAGGTGAGGCTGCGCTTCCGTACAGCTATTTCGGATGGTATTATCCGAACTATCCGGACAATCAGGATGTGTACCTTCCGGTTTCTGATGGAGACGTGGCAACACATTATGTGTCAGCGGCCACTTACAGTCTGACTCCGGGCATCGGAAACTATGATTTCGCACCGGGGGGTGATACGGCTGCATCCGTGCAGGTAAACAGTTTTTATTATCAGGGCGGCTATACAAGCAATGACTGGTTCAAGAAATATGTATTCCATCTGAACCCGAAAGCAGATGCCGACAGTGCAGATGGGGAATTTGAGACATTTGGCATCGAAGTTGATACGAAGCTGGCTTCGGATGGTATCTCAGATGTATATGCACCGGCAGTTTCCGGGGGAAGTTCAGGTGGAAATGATACTGCGGCAAATGCAGCGCAGGAGGAGCAGGCAGTTGTATTCGAATTAGAAGATGCTTTCGGAGATGGTACGACAGAGCAGACAGATGTCAGTGAAGAAGTTCTGGAATCCGATGATACAGAAGATGGTGCCAGTGAGGATGAAACGGACATCGATGTACAGGAGAATACAGATGACTCAGAGAACATTGCTGTAGAAGACGGTGATACGCAGGATGATGAATCTGTTGATGTGCAGGCACAGGATGACGGAGTCAGTGTATCAGACAGTTTTGCAGATACACTTGATAACTATGATCTGATCTATGTAAATGGTACGCTTTCTTCTGATGTGGCTGCTGCGATTGCAGCGACTTCCACTCCGTGTATTGTCAACAGTTCCAGAGTGAATGTGACTGCGTTTACCGATGCTTTTTCGAAGTTTGTGAGGAATGAGACAGAAGATGCAGACGGACATTACGTAAATATGTATATGTACTTTTTCAAAAATATGTTTGCAGGAACTGACGGTGATTACAATCTTGTAAATACTTCTTTCCATACAAATTTTAACGGAAATCTGGCTTCTGAGGAAAACATTACTTATGATCCTGACGATACCATGCATGGATTTGAAGAGATTATCAAATACATCAATAGCGAAAACCAGTACCGTAAGCTGGAAAATAATAATTCAGAACAGACGAATCTGGATGATGGAAGCGATACTTCTACACAGAAAATAGAGCCTCTTGGAAGAGAAATCTCACAGGCAAGGGCAATTGAATACATCATTAATTACAAATATCAGAGAAGTACCCTGGTAAAAGAAAACCTCAAAGTACTGGAAATTATGCCATATACGGGAAATGAGATGCTGGATAAAGAAAATGTGAAGAAATGGGTGGCTGGTCCAGACCGTAAGATCAAAAGTGTAACGGCCTGCTGCAGTGAGACTGCAAAGGAAGATGATAAAGCTGAGAATATGATTGACGGAGATCCAAACACGAGATGGCATACTTTGTGGAACAATGAAGATGGTCACAGCAAAAATAATCCGCCGTATTTTACGGTAACTTTTGACGGGGCTCAGGATATTCGGGGATTCTTTTATCAGAACCGTACATATCAGGGAAATGGCAGCCAGAATGGTGTTCCTGTGGAGTACAAAGCTGAGTTATACTCAGATGTGAACGGACAGAAGCTGATTGATACGGTAACCGGATTAACGAACATTACAACAGATAATCAGGGTAAAGTGACTGCGCTACAGTTCGGAAAGACGATCAGATCAGTACAGAGTATGAAAATCACATTTCTGAGAACGCTGGATAGTAATGGAGGAAACGGAAATAATGCCAAGTATGGTTCCTGTTCAGAATTCGGAGTCATTTATGCAGACAGTGGAACAGATGTAAATATCGGAGCAACAATTACTCCTATGACAGCAGCAGAATTTGTCGGACATATTGATGATATCGGCTCGGAATACGATATGGTGTTCATCGGCAATCAGAAAAAAAATGCAAACAGCCTGATTACGGGAAGTGGAGAGTACAGATATGCTCATGTAGGTGATTCAAAAAGTATTATTGCAAATAACAATCTTGCGAAAATGCTGGGTCAGCTTGATACAGATTATGCGCAGGGTTCATGGTCCGATGGGAAACTCCGGTACGCACCGCTCAGTACATACAATGAAGATGGATCCGGATATTTCCGCGGATCCGGAAATGATATAACAAAGCAGCAGTACAATTCACTGATGGATTTTGTAAAGAGTGGTTATCCGGTGGTGCTGGCATCCGGACTTGTAGATGGTGATAAGCCGAATGCAAAGGAAGTAGATTCTGCTTCGTATTATTACCAGTTCATAAAGGACGCACTGAAATATGAAAATGTAGCTACGAATAAAGAACTGGAAAGCGGAGCAAAAGATCTCAGCTTCTTTATGAATCTGGCAAAGCCGGTAATCAAATTTGATGAGAACGGAGGCAAACCGAAGGAACCGCAGCGGCTGGGAACTGCCGGCACATTCAAGACACCTGTGGATCTCAGTGATACAGGATATATTGACGGGGAGCTGAAATATACTTTTACGGTAGAAAATGATTCTGATGCAGCCCCGGCAACGACAACTTATGACTGTAAACTTTACCTGGATCTGAACTTTGACGGTAATCTTTCAAAGAAAGAATCGCAGGACAAATATATGGTCGTGCAGGATGAAGACGGAAATGTCCTTTCACAGAAAGATTATGGTAGCGGAGATATGCGTTATGAACTGAAGCTTGGAAAGAAATATACCGTTACCAGAAAAATTCCGTCAGATTACTATAAGCTGATTACCTGGAAACTGGAACTGACAAGCAACCGTAACACCTATATCCATACTTCTGAGATTGGCTATGCAAAACAGCAGAAACCGGATGGGGTTGCGAAACAGACGATCAATGTTCTGCAGCTTGTTCCACAGGATAATTCAGTAAATCGTTCAAATCCATGTACATGGACACTTGCGGATAGCAGCACTTTTAAGAATCTGATAGCCGGAGTGCAGGACTTCAATATCAATGTAATTTCCAGAAATGTTACAGACATTAATAATGGAAATGTTCTGGATAAAAACGGACAGAAAACAACCTTTGCAAATCTGCTGGATGATCAGCAGATGCTGATCATAGGATTCCAGGATGTGTATCAGGATATTTCCATAGATGCGGTGCAGGAGATCCTGAAATTTATCCGATCCGGAAAGAGTGTTATTTTTGCACATGACACGACTTCTTATATCAATACTGATCATCAAAAAATATACGGCCAGATCGCAAGGGACGGTTACAATTCAAATGGAACAGTAAACAGCGGCGGAAGCATTGGTCTTTATGACGACAGCTGGCTGTGGAATACTGCAAGAAATGAAAACTGGGGACTGTCGCTGAATACAATTCTCCGTTCGGTAGTAGGTATGGACCGCTATGGTATTACTTCTGATGCAACGATTGGAAATCAGACGGTTTCTGAACTGCTCAAAAAAGGCAAACCATTGTCAGATGGAAGTGTGGACTTTAAGACATTGCTTACGCTGGCAGGTGATGTGGCATATAAAAACGGTGATAAATCAAAGAGCTATGCACAGACACAGGGATATACAAATGCAATGTTGGACGGTAAAACGCTCGGTACGGGAGATACACTGACAACAAGGGCAACAAAGGTAAATGATGGTGCGATCACGCAGTATCCTTATGTGATTGGCGACAGTATTACCATTGCAGAGACACACGGACAGTATTATCAGCTTGGGATGGAGCAGGATCGAGATATCAATGATCAGAGCGATGGAATGAACGATGTGGTTGACTGGTATTGTCTGACGGATAACTATTATAATAATTCACCAAATGATGTTCGAAATAATTATTATCTGTACAGTAAGGGGAATGTTATTTATACCGGAGCAGGACATCGGCGGGTACAGAATGATGATGAAATCAAACTGTTTATCAATACGATCGTGGCAGCGGCAAACGTTACTGCGGTAAAGCCGGAAGTAAACTTTGTAAAAACACTGAATCCGGCAGCAGAGACAGAGCGCACCAGATTTTATATGACAGACCAGACATCATGGGATTCTGATGAAGCAAATACACTGGAAGAAAATATGGATTTCTACATCAATGTCAGGGATTACAATATGGTAAGTGCTGATTTAAGTCAGGAAGAACTCGATAAACAGGAGATGACTGTTCAGTTTTACATTGAAGATGAAAATGGCAGTGTAGAAGACGGATGCCCGACCACGAAGAATGTATCTGATATTACAGCTCAGATCGGAAGTCTGAGCGGTTATGGAAATATCGGTACAATTGAGAGTGGCAGTGATGGCAAATTCCATCTGTCCCAGAACAGTGCCTACGCGTTGAAAGTTTCTGATATCGAACAGTATCTGCGAAACCAGAATGGCAGCAATGGATATAAAGAGTCCTGTAAGCTGTATGCGAAAGTTTCCAGTACTGTATATCTGTACGGTCAGGAACATACAAGTACCGTATGGTCATCCATCGACCTGAAACAGCGTCAGCTTTTCGAACTGGATTAAAGAATTATGGATGTTTCTCCGTAGTTTAGGGGAAACATCCATTTTTTGTCGAATGATTTTTCTTGATTTTTGAGTACAAAGCGTGCTATAATTCTTACATCTTAAATTCTAAGCCCGTCAGGGCATTCTAAAATGTTTCAATTCTGAAACAGAAACCCAATAAAGTGGAAATCTATTAAGATCTAATCAGACGAAAGGAAGCCTGCCTATGCAAACAAAACTTCAGAAATATTTTCCTATGCTCAGAAGCAGGGAGGAAATCTTGAGAGAAATTGATGAGAATGTGAAACTTACAGAACAATTTTATAGCTGGAGGGAGGCACAGAGACAGGAGTTTCTGGATTTTTGCACAGGAGTGCGTGGAATCAAAATGTTGTATGATTCTTTTTTTAAAGAAGTCATGAATCCGGAAACAGTGCCTGAGCGACTCGAAGAATTCCTTGGTATTCTTCTGAATCAAAAAGTAAAGATTATAGAAATCCTGCCGGGAGATTCCACGAGAATTGCAGATGAGCAGTCACTGCTGATCATGGACATACTGGTGCGCTTTGAAGATGGAACATATTGTAATGTGGAAGTGCAGAAGATCGGTTATGCATTTCCGGGAGAACGGAGTGCGTGTTATTCCTCAGATTTGCTGCTTCGTCAGTACAAAAAAGCTCGCAGTGTAAAGAAAGATCTCTTTACATATAAGGATGTAAAGGGCGTGTATACGATTGTGCTGATGGAAAAAAGTCCTGCGGTTTTTCAGAAATATCCAGATGAGTATATACATATTTTTATGCAGAAAGCAGATACAGGACTGGAGATGGATTTG
>OLQT01000564.1_pt1 | contig 26581 bp, 26 predicted proteins | sample 1672651 | NCBI WGS metagenome assembly OLQT01 (sample SAMEA3136709, study PRJEB25190) | human gut metagenome | biome: human gut; feature: human-associated habitat; material: faeces | place: Austria | collected 2013 | reverse complement strand
GACTGGTGGATAGTACCTCGGCGATACACCTTTCAGATATTTTTCCAGTATTTCTTTTATTTTTTCTATGACGCTACCGTCCTTTCCAACCGTGTTCAATTACATTCTGCTCCCCGGTTAGGATGGATATTAGCATCAGGTTTTGCACATAGCAACTTGTATTTTATAATTAGTTATAACTAACTTATGTTTCTAAAAATAACCGTGTGAACTTCCGAAGTTCAGTTTGTCCACACGGCTTATATTACTTCAACTTTTCAAGAATCTCATCAGCGCTCATGCCGCCGGCCAGCAGTTTCTTAACCACAGCCTCGGCTTCCGACTTTTTCGCTTCTTCCGCTGCTTTCTGCTCGGCTTTTGCTTTCTTTGCTTCAAGCTTGGCGATTTCCTTTTCGACCTGCTTAATCTCAGCTTTCTGAGACTTCAGCGATTCACGCATAGACTTGATGTCTGTTTTTAGCTCCTCGATCTGAGCTACTGTCTTAGCTACGCCCTCTTCTAAGAGAGATTTATCCTTCTGCAGCTTTGCAATCTGTGCATCGAAGTCGATTTTGGTGCGGTTTTTGCTTCCTTTGGTTCTGGACATACAACAACTCTCCGTTCAAAAGTTATTTTCGTTTCGATTATTAAATGTATTTGCCACGATTTCCAAATCGCTCATTGTATCTGCATCAATTTTTGCTATCAACTTTTTGAATTCGTCTTCTAGCCTTAATCCAAGGTTATCTACTGAAGAATACGGACCGGCTCCTTGTATTTCACGAATCTGACGGTTCTTTAACAATTCGATATCACTTTCAATTTGTCCTATCTCCAGTGCATAGCGTTCTGATATTTTCATAGCAAACCCCTTTCTTGTTCAAAATATCGTCCTTATTGCTAGCCACATCAATGGCATTCTATATTTTTATTAAACCACCATTACTTAGTCTCGGCAATAGAGAATGGAAATTTCTCCGCATTCCTGTCTTTCTCCGAAACAATGTACTCCCCTTCTGGCCAGCTCTCGCTTTCCCAGACGAAGTCCGAATCGTATCTCACAGCTCTCGCGGCTTCTGCGCAGAAGTCGTTGTCCACGCACCACTGCATCAGGGTGTCATCTTCCAAGGTCAGGTAACCATGAGCGAATCCTCTCGGAATGTACATCTGTTTCTGATTTTCAAAAGACAGAATCTCTCCATACGCATGACCATAGGTTTCTCCGGGCTTCAAATCCACGGCCACATTAAATATTCTTCCGTGCAGGCAGGATACCAGCTTGGCCTGCGCGTGTTCGCCTTCCTGATAATGCAGACCTCGCAGTGTGAATTTCTTTTTGCTGTAACCTTGGTTGATCTGAACCACGTGAAATCCCTCTGCTGACACCGATAACCACCCACGGAAATCTTCAAAACGTTGTGTTTCAATTATCTCTGGCTTGTCTACCATTGCTTTCTGTACTCCCTTGGACTGATTCCTTCTACTTTTCGGAACATCCGGCTGAAGTAGTTTGCATCCGCCATTCCTACTGCCGCACCGATTTCATCCACAGTCATATCTGTGAAGCGAAGCAGCTGCTTGGCTCTGGTGATTCTTTTCGAGATGAGATAACTGTTGACCGTAGTTCCGTAGGATTCTTTAAAAATTTTTGATAGATAGAACTTATTGATAAAGAACTGTTCAGACATATCATCCAGTGCGATTTTCTCCGTATAGTGCTCATCCAGATAGTTCTTTATCTCTACCAGTTCCAGTCGTTTCCGGCTCACCGTCTTGCTCTCTGGATGCCATGACTGCTCCATAAGCAATGTAAGAAGGGCAGACAATGATTCGTTGATCCGCATATCCCTTATATAATCGGAAGAGGAAGCTAGACTGTAGAGGTCGGTAAGGATGGTAGTAAAAGGGGAAGAATCATCGGGATGGAACACGGGGCTGCCGCCACGCTCTTTATACTTCTCATAGATGGCTGGCAGGGACGGTGCGTAGAAATGACACCATTGGAGCGACCAGAGAGAAGTGGGTAAATCAATGCTCTTGGAGGCAGCTGTGTCTTTCTCGCAGGTAGTTTCGTTTACACTGGAGGGTGTGCTGGCGATGTTCACACTTGTATTGTTGCTACCAGCGTTATACCCGGTCGAATGACTGTACGCTTTCCGGCAGTCGATGAACACACAGTCCCCGGCTGACAACTCATAGGTCGTTCCTTCATAGGTAAGGCTCCCTGTGCCTGACAAAACAACAAAACAAAGGAATGAGGTCAGATTCGTTCTCGTCGAGATATGCGGATGGATGGCCTGTAACGATCCGACCTCCTGCAGATGCAGTAACGATGTCCGCGCAAACGTAGACGGGGTGTACAGGATTCGGGAGGAGGTCACAGACGACGATTGCGGGTTGAATAATTCTTGGTACATATTACTGCCTCCCTTTTTCCTTCCTCTTTAGATACCTGCATATATTCCTTTTGCTTACTGCTTATCAATGTATGCCGAACAGGACGGGCAAAGTCCGTTTTCTAAAACGTCTACATCCACCAATTGGCCACATCGATCACACTTCTCCAGTTCATTGTCCCAACCGCAATAGCAGCAACGACCAATTGGCAGAAACTCCTCATGGATAGAGACACCAAATTTCCCACACTGGCTGCAAGCAAAATCTGCTGTCCATGCGTTATCGCCTTTATTTTCGTACACATACGCATCCAACTTTTCAGGATATGGGTTCAGTTTTTCATCAATGTACTCGAACATTTCCTCGCGAAGTTCCTCTAATTCAGAAGTATCATATTCGGAATCTTCATCAGCTTCCATAAGCCCTTCCTCTCCTTCATGGCCATTTCCATTACGGAAGCTGATCTCTGCCGAACAGATAGTTTTTCCTTCCCCGTCTCTGCATTCTATTTTGCAGACACTATCTTCGCCAAGGTCGTCATCAATGATATAATTTGCCACAACATCTACTCGCAGTGATCCGTCCTCAAGTACTGGGGATGTCACTGTAAAGCAAGTTCCCTCATTCGGTGTCTGGAAATCAGAAATTTCATAGCGTACATCCAAATGATACTGTTTGAAGACATCGCTATATAAGTCGTGGAGCGTTTCATCAAATTGATTTTCTATATCGCTTTCATCCAGAATGTCAATTCCAGTTTCACTTACTAAACGATCACGATAGTACGCTCTTACATCCTGCTCTTCTTCTGCTTCCTCCTCCGCACTCCACGTGTCTAATATTTCATCTGATGTCTCTTCCATATCGAATTTGGCATCAGCGTTCCGTATCTGCTCATTCATTTTTTCAAAATCATTTAAAATGACTTGATATGAATTCCATGACAAAATTTTGCTGTGTGCAACATGATTTCTATCTTCGATAAATTTATGCGCTACATCCTTAAATTTTTCAGGTTCACCAATAAACGGAACGACCAAATCATCCCAAATGTTTTTTTCTACAGTTCGCTTAGATTTAATATAATCCGCAATGTTCTGTCCACTTACATTCTTAGAAGCCATATTGAAGAGTTTATCATATTGGTCTCTATTCAATACAAATTCAGTATTGTATGTAACGCTATCAAATAAAACCCCAAATAAAGTTTCTAGTGTCATCGACAGAAAATCTGTGTTGATATTATCAAATTCTGGCACACGCTGGGTGAATTTTTCCTTTAAGTTCTTTACGGACTCGGACTGCTTTTCTAAACCGGGCTTGCTAAGCCAATCCGCACCAAGAAAATGAATCAAAACTTTACTTGCAAAAGCACGAAGGTTATTTTCAATAATAAACGCCTTTTCGTATGCTTCTTTGCAAAGCTGTGCGGATTGCATATCAACCAGCCAAGTACACACTTCCCAATCTGGAGCCAGTCTATTTTTTAAAGCGATCTTTAATTCTTCAAGCCTTTGATCGTAGTTTTCCGTTTCTAGCCCAGTAATCGTACACTCAAGTCTTGCAGCTTTTTTCTCATATGTATTGATTGCAAACTCAATACGATAATTTATCCCCTCAGTTGAATTGACATTAAACACTTCGTTTGCAATGCGATCCAACGAACCAAGATATTTCTGCGTCCCCCAATTCATAGTAGCAAACACATCAGCAATAACCTGTTTGCAATAGTCGGTTCCATGATAATGTTCTTCCTCGCCCGGACAACCAAGCTCCTCTGAATAAGTAGGTGTCCATGTATAGAGCTGATCCATATTTTTAATACGATCCATCGAAAACTTAATCGTCAAGTTCAATTCACCTCATTTTCTCTATTAGTGTACCTTTTAATGAAAATCTCGTTGCTCTTCAACTTTCAATCTACATACTTCATGATTTTCTCGTATGCGATTCGCCTTTTCCGCTGGATACCGGTTTCTCCCAAGAAATCGGGTGTCCAATCATCTGGTGTAATTTCTAAAAGTTCACCATTCAATCGAAATTGCTTATGAAATGCATCGATTTTTCCTACATATACTGTCAGATCATAATGCAGCATCCCGGTTCGGTTGCTATACTGGTCTCCTGTAATATCAACAATACTCCCATTCTCTAATGTGAGCCACACATGACTTTCCGATTTTGTTTCTCCAGATGTGTACCAACTTCTTACATTGGCATATTCCAGAAAGTATCTCCCCAGCAAATTGCAGACTATTCCACAGTTGCCTCTTGGAAACATTTCAATAAGCCCGTCTCTAAAGAACTCACCGTTCGCATTTGCTCTCAATATGGCATTCCTAAACTTTTCAGCTAATTGAAAAATCTCATTATCAGTCATTGTCTTGGATTCCTTAATTCTTCCTTCACATCTCAGCCGCCCATATAGACGTTGCCTGCTGCTCACCACGGAGAGGTGTGTGAAGATTTGAGCAGCTACCGTGTGAATAATCACACGGCCTAAATTGTTATTCCCAGCTAAAGCACATTCCCTGGAAGCCATCCGCTTGTTCTTTGCTATTGAACACGACTTTGATTTCCTTTTCTACCGTGCAGTCATCGCTGACTACCATGATATGACGCTGGGAGAAGTCATAGTTAAACGTAACGGTAGGAGATTTGTATAGTTCGCCATCCACGTAGATGTCCGCTTTATTGTCACCAGACTCAAAGGTATAGTCGATACCCAAAATTCCAGACGCAGATGCGTTCAGAGTAAATGTCGTATCATCTACACGCTCAAAATCAGTATCTGCGCCATACCAGATAAAGTTATCGAACTTATGTACATCTGCATTGATGACATCTGCATCCTCCATTTTTCCGGTAGACGCAGTTACATTTTCATCAATAACAGCCTTTACGGTTTCGTAGTAGATTGTCTGACCAGCATCATTCGGATGAACGCCATCTTTGGTCAAATCGTCATAAGACTTGCCAGAGTTATTGAACGCTGCAATTGTGTCTGCTACAGGGATTCCATAATGGTCACAGATACTTTGAATCGTGGTCATCTTCTCCGTATACTCACGCTGAGAAGATTCGAGAATTGAGATAATGGAGCAATCCGGATATTTATTTCTGATAGCTTGGATAATAGATTCATAGTATGTAGAAAAACCGTCCGATCCATCATTCTGACCATAACAGATTATCGCAAGATCATAGTCAGTGCTATCATCCAAATCCATTGTGCGAACATAACCAGCATAGGATGTATTACCACCCATTGAGATGTTGGTTACAGCTACAGACGCTTTGTTAACCGTCCTTAAATAGGATTGTAACTGTTTGAACCACTGCAGTCCATCTGTTTCTTTACCTGCACCAGTACCAATCGAATCGCCAACAATCAAAACATTAACATCAAAGCCATCAGACAATTTCTGATAAAAGCTATCATCAGCTTTCTTTTGCTTTAATGCCGCTGCTTTCTCCTGTTCTTCCTGATACAGTTGTGCATTGAGTGCCTGTAGTTCTGCTGATTTCTTGTCTTCATCTTTTTTGTTCATCCAAAGAAGAGTCCCAAGGAGCACAGCAAGCAAAACTATAATGACTGATAGTATTGCATTCTTCCGGGAGCTACTGCGGTACCCCCCCCGACGATTATGACTCATATTAAAACTCCTTCCTTCTTAATTGTTTATAATCAATGCATTTCTCTTGCCGCTTTTATAGGGCAAACTTTAATACATTGGTAACAACGAATACATTTGTCATCATTAATTAGTGGATATTCGAATCCTTCTTCATCTTCCACCATACAAATTGCCACTTTAGGACAAATTGCATAGCACGCAGTGCATCCACAACATTCTTCTTTTCTATTGTATAGAATTGGTATTTCTTTTGTCACCATTATCCCCCTTAACTATATTTATTTTTTCAATATACTCCGAATCTTTCGCTTTATTTTATTGCCTATACCATAGCCGCCATACTTAATTGCAAATTTCTGAAAGTCATCGCAGAAAAAGTCCTTCCAGACTTGTTCCCTATTATTTGGCTTTGGGAAAGGTGCTATAAATGGTTGCTGCATACTGTCTTCTAATTTTGTTTGCTTCCACTCAATCGCATTCTTAATCTCATTGAATTTATTTTCCCCATATTCATTGTTGATTAAAACCAACGACACACCCTTATTATCATCATACTCTGGGGCTGCTTTTTCAATCCCCCAATAGTCTGCTATTGTAATATCTCCCGGATGCATAACTGACTTATAGGGGCATTCATAGCAACTCGGACGAAGTACGGCGCGTCCGTAGAAAATTGTACGAAAAACCTTGCTATTGGTAGACTTTGAATTTTGGAAATTCAATGTTTCGACATGATCTCGCCAACCATATTTTCCCTTATTTCTAAAGTCAACACTCCGGATTGCCGAATTGTTTTTTTGTTCTTGCCACGATAGATATGCTTTCCAAACTTTAGGACTCGGCACTCCGTGGCAGACAATATCTACACACAAGAGCTTTTCATAATTTCTCCCTAAAAACTGCTTTAGTCCAGCTACCTGACATGAAGTACCTGAAAAAAGAACAGAGCGTCCAGCATCAAGATCCTTTTTTACATTTCTAAAGGTATTTCCAAGTCTGCTTTGGATGTACTTTGAACCACGCATTTTATTTCGGGTGTCGCAATCTTCCGCTCTTACATGAACTGCATCAAAATCATCTGATAAAACGCATCCATAAATCACGCCACCATCTGCTAAAACTTGATCTGATAATGCTGTAAAAATTCCTCCTGATCGGGAGGCCGCTCTTATCTCCTCGCTTTTATGCTTTACAGCATATACCTTAGGCTGCTTCCATTTCATTATGCTGCCCTCCTTTCGGAGTAGTCAGCATAGCAAGGGTTACTTTTTGTGTACCCCCCCCCACAAATTTAAGGAGTTTATTCTTTACTTTTGTCCTTAATGGAGTCTTTCCATATTTTTTCATTATATAGTCGATTCCCTCTCTATAATAATCTTCCCAAAATGTATCTCGAAGTTCCGATTTTTTAGTAGGTGCTTCCAAATTTGCTTGCCAGCATTGTTTAGTATCACTTAGTCTGTATTCCAAATTCTCTTTAATATCATCAAAAACCTTTTCTCCTTGATCTGTATGAATCAAAAAGAGAGAATTTCCGTTTTCATCATAAAAGTCTGGAATCATTTCATCGATATGCCAGAAATCGCCGATCGTCATATCTGTTTTCCTCTCAATTGTTGCATATGGGCACATATAACATGACGGTCTCAGCGCGCACCGGTTATAGAACACTTTAACATAGTCTTTAATTGAATATTCATAGCCCGCAACGGTTACAAATGCAGTAGGCGCTTTCCAGCCGTTTCGTTTATCCTTAAATGTTAAATATGTGATCTTTCCATTTTTCTTCTCTATAGATTCCGCATATTCCCTCCATAGCTTTGGACTAGGCGATCCATGACAAATAATATCGACCACGCATACTCTTTCACGGAATCCTTTTATCTCTGCAAACTTACGGAATCCATCTGCTTGGCAACCCATCCCGACAAAAAGCAATTTCTTTTCCGAGTGCTCCTTCAGCCATTTTTCTGCAGCTCTATAAACCTGTCCTGGCTTGCTCTGCATATACTTTGAACCGATAGCTTTATCCCGTTCTTCCCTGCTTTCTATCAGATGGAATTCCGTGGCATGACTTTCATAATTATAGGCCGCACATACCACTGCATTATTATTATCCAGAAAATAATCTGAAATAGCTACAAATGCCCCGCCGGATGAACTATGTAATAGAGAATCCCTATCTTTCAATCTTCCAGCATAAACTTTCGTTTTCACTTCTGTTATCAAACTGCCACCTTCTTTCAGCAGTCTATTACTGCCGCTATTTTTATCTTGTCAACTATAACCAAAAAGATCAATGTTGTAATGTAAACCACGATTGGTGCAATGAACTTATAGATGCCGTACACACTCACTTTATGGGCAACCACGCCAATACAGGTAATAAATATCGGATGCAAAATGTAAAGCCATGTGGAATATTTTCTTCCAACCAATACTAGTGTTTTATTATCCCCCTGACATTTCAAGGCAAATAAGAATACCGTAATAGCCAATAATGTCGTACTGATATAATGATCTCTTGTTGCATTAGCATTAAAGCTAACTAGAACAAATCGTTCAAGCAATGATGTTGCAGAAAATACAACCATGAGAACTGCCAAGACATTCTTTTGGATTCTCTGACCAATTCCGCTTTTAATCAGTCTTCCGAGACAAAAATAAGGAATTCCAACGAATAAAAAGTTTCGAACAAGAATATATGGAAATTCTCTTCCAAAAATCAAAATCGAATATTTACCGAATGCGAGATCTCCCCACAAAAGAAGCGGCGTTAAAAGATAAAGTATTTTTCCAATTCTTATTATGTCAAAAACATATACAACAAGTAACGCATACAGAATCGCTCCCAAGTACCAAAGATGTCCCTTAAACGGAGATTCATTTAACACTATGAATTTCAGAAAATTCTTAATTGTAAACGTAGTGCTGAAGAAATCACTGTTATGCCTCAACACTGCATAGAAAGTATCCCATAGGAGATAGAGAAGATTTGCTTCAATTAATAACCTAAAAATTTTCTTTATCTGAATTACTTCTCTATGCCTATCAATAACATCCGAATAGAAATATCCAGTGATCATAAAGAATATCGGCACTGCAATTCTAGTCAGCGCAGTGAAATATTCACCAGCAACTCCAGGAAATGGTACGTGGATACAGACAATCAAAAACGCACAAATGGCTTTTAGAACATCAATATTATCTGCTCTGCTCTCAAGATTATCCTCCTCGATCACTTACTTATCAAGCATCTTTTTCCTATTCGGCCACCAAATCCTCTGCAAAAGAAAATATATCATGCCCACTAAAAATGTCCCACATAAATAGCCAATAAAATCAAATCCGATATCTGTCAAGTCAAATTCTCTACCTGATAGCAGAAATTTAATAGTTTGATCAAGAATTGATATTAAACCACACGAAATAATCGACAGGGAAGAAGCATACTTTTTTCTATCTGTATCAACTAAGATTGCCAGCATCATAGTGTTTCCCAAAGCGAAATACTCTGGAATATGTGCCAGCTTTCTAAATTTGGCAATGTTGTAAATCCACGATGTATCAGGGTTGACCGGTTTCGATCTAATGCTATTTTTTACTGTTTCCTGAACATAATGTGAAACCGCCATCGTATCCTTAGAATTTTGTAAAGACAAGAAAAAAATTATACCACATATCAATAATGGAAAAATCCAAATCATCTTCCTATGCTTCATTGTTGAATTATCCCTAATAGATTTTGTAATTTCAAGAGTCCTCTCCCCTTTGGTCTCATATTTCTACTCCTTAGTTTTTCTTTTTCACCATTTTCATAATGCTTACAATTTTGTTTTTATTCAAGTACGTTCCTAAAACAGCCAAAAAAATTACGGCATATCTAATAAATGTATGCGAATAAAGAAGTGAGAATATCCCCGTACTAAGTATGACTACAATTCCAAGAATCAAAATAAACTTTATATCAAACAGCTTGACATCTCCAATATTGTCTCTAACTGCTTTCTTCATAACACAGTAATGTGCAACGCTCAGGAACAAATAGCACGCTAATGTGGTATATCCTGCCGCAATATATCCAAACACTTTAATAAACACGGCATTCAATACTACATTTAAAATTGCAGCACCGACTGATGCATACATGATCTTCTGCGTTTGCTCATAATAAAATTCCACTGCCGAAAACACACTATATAAAAATGTAAAAAAGACGCTCGCTGCCACAGGTGGAATAACATAAATTGCATCATAGTATTCATTAGAACCCACAATCCATATTAGTTCCGGCGCAAATAGAATAAAAAGGAAAGACATAAGCATCACAAGAAGCATTACTGCATTGCAATGCTTCTTTATTGAATCATATCGTTTGTGCTTTATGCACTCATAAATCCACGGTGTCATGGCTTGAGTTATACTTAATTTTATAAGATTTATCACCATGGAGGCAGAATAGGCAACACTATAAATTGCAGTCTCAGTTGCGCCAACCATGCTATTAATCATGACTCGATCCGCAGATGAAAGAACTGTCAATGATAAACTATGTGGCAAAAGCGGAATATGTAATTGAAGCGCTTTTTTCCACCATTTAGTGATGACAATTTTGTGCGCTTTTTTTACACAGGAAACAATCAAAATTGAGCCAAACAACACTTGTACCAGTGCGATTGAAAGAACTCGTGCAAAAGCCTGATTCTCTGACTTTGCAAGTAACACAAAAGCAATGCCAAATATAGCATTAAGAAGTACTTGGCCCACTGTCCATGTAACCAATGTTTTATATTTATAATTATATCGTTGTTTGGTTGACCACAAATTCACAACCGGGATAAAGAACACCTCTAAAAACATCAGTACCACGATGCTTTCCGGAATTCCTAATACCGAATTCCAAAATGTAGGTGCTATCAAATATACAATCAGCCAGCACAATGTTATTAAGAACGACAAATCTATTAAAGAAACTGCCAGTTCGTCTTTTTCTTTTTCGTTCTCTAGTTTTGACAGATTGTTTATATAGACACAGGTGTGAAAATCCATTCCACCCAATATTGTCAGCACACTGATCCATGATAAATAAACGCTAAATATTCCATACTGTTCTGTAGACATGATTCTTGTGAATATCGGAACAGTAAAAAAAGATATTCCCTTTTGCAGTACAGTAGCAAATGTAAACCACAAGGCTGCTTTTGTTACTACTGACATTTTTTTATATTTTGTTACAAATCTTGAGATGTAACTTTTCAACATATCATTTATCACCCACCTAATCTGTTAAATAAGTTCACCATTTTCCTATCGAGGAAAACCAATATCCCCATTGTCATCACAAATATAATCCAAAATGTTCCGTTAAATCTTCCAGAAAGCTCCTTTGAAACTACATATGCAATTCCCTGAGTCAAATATATCTCGTATGAATATCTCCCAATGTATTTTGTTGCATTGCTATAGAATTTAAAATAATAGCCAGCGATGTACAAAAACAGTACAAACAGGGTCGAACTGATTGCTACTATCACAGTATAAAGTAAAGCCGATTTTTCTCCGTAAAAGTGCAAAATCACAATACTGCTACATAATCCTACTGCGCTACACAGAAAAGCCCATCTTCCTGGAACTTCTAGTTCATCTTCTTTAATAGCGACTATACATCCTATTATCAGACAACAGGTCCCATTATAGTAAAATGAATCCACTTTGGTTGAAATTCCCACAAAATACCAAGCAACATTTATTACAAACAAACATTTTACCATTATGTCGGGCTTCTTAACTATTTTAGCTACCATGAAAAAAACAAAATACCAAATCAAAATAGCTAATACATACCATGCAAACGGTAGTCTTGTTTTTATAAGCAAAACGCTTTCAGTTACAGATAAAATAGCTGTTGTTCCGTCAAAATCTCTGAACAGTAATAAATTCATGGCAAACCACAACGTTGTTGCTACAATATAAGGGATATAAACGCTTTTCAATTTCTTGGTCAAAAAACCATCCAAGTAGTGTTCATTTCTGATGTATTTTTTCATCACGCCATAGCCAGAGCAAAAAAAGAAAAGGCTCACTCCTATATACCCAAACGGCTTGAAAACCTTAAGTATTCCTAAAAATGAAATATAGTAATGCGCATGACTAAGCACTATCAAAATTGCTGCGACTGCTTTCATGCAATTGACAGATTCTATATTAGTTAACGAGCTGTGCTGCCCCCCCCCCGAATAATGAAGGCCATCCACAACTATTATTAAAAAAGCTACTGTAATTATAATGGATGCTATCATAGTAACCCTCTAAAATCTACTGGTTTAAAACACTTCCTTGAAGAATTCATGTGCTTTATTTTTTTGTGATATTAGAACGCGGTTTACAGCTTCCGAATCTATTTCTTCTGTAAGTAGATTCTCTGTAAACTGTTCTATCGTTCTTCTTTCAAGACCAAACATTTTTAAGAGTGAATTCAGCCGACTTGTTGATGGATTCACTTTACTTGACACTTCCGAAAAAAATTTCTTATTAAACAAGATTGAAAAAACTGTTCCGTGGAAAGAATTAGTTACGACATATTCTGCATTTTTTATGTAGCCCAACCATTCTTCCGGGCCGACATTGGTTTTCAATTTTCCTATACTACCGCTCTTTAAATCATTTGGTATATAAACGATCGGAAGGCCTGTTCTCTCAGAAAGTTTTTTTGAAAATTTCAACAATTTATCTGCTTTTGTTATTTTATACACCAAGATATACTTACCTTTAATATCTGGCGTAATGCTTAATCTGTTCCAAACCTCCCGATTGACCAGTAGTGTTGGATCGGGCATCACTTTGGCATCGCGTCCCGTCATGTCCTTTACAATTTCTGCTCCAGCACTTTCTCGAACTGATACATAATCGATATTATTAAGATTTTCCTTATAAAATCCTTGATACTCTGTTGGAATCGATGCAACTCCAAAGCTCGCAGCGTAACTACAGGTTCGTTTTTCGTCAGCAAAATCCAAATAGTAGGTCCCGTCTCTGTCTACTATAAGATAGTTCCAAACTTGATCGCTTCCAGTAACAAATATATCTGCCTCATTCTTAGCATCTGAAATATTAACCGCATCATATCTTTTTGTCAGTTTTAAATAGCGGTTCCTGAAATCATCAATTTTTCTTTTTTTCCCTTTATATAAAATACCCTGCACAGTCTTAAAAATAGCATTTTTAGGATTATGAATATAATCTTTTAAATGCGGATTTTGGTAAGACGCATCTATTTCTTTATTATGATAATCAAGAATACTCGTCTCTGCAAAGTTTTCATTCAAACACTCTTGTAACGCATATGCCTGCAAAATCGCCCCGTAGTTATATGCAGACTGGAATGTTGTTATACAAGCTTTCATTTCTGCACCCCTCTCTCCGAATGCATCTTTTCAAATTGATATTCGGAATTTTTTACAATAAATATCGCAAAAAGATAAAAATACAAAATATAGTTGTCATATAAAGGATTGCCAGACATACCATACACTAGAAAAAAAGATTGAATATATAATGAAAAGAGCAAAAATGGAATTCCCTGCTGGTATTTACAGGATCCAAATCTCAGAACCAGCTGTACTGTACTGAAAAATGCATACCCTAGGGCACTAATAAATGCTACAAAGCCCAAGACCCCATTTTCCATAAGAACTGTGAGATAAATGTTATGTCCTCCTATTCCTAACAAACTGAACGCTGATGCAGTTCCAGTCCCAATTAAAGGGCTTGACCAAAATTTCTCGAAGATATTTCCATATATAACATCTCTATATGTCAACGGATTGTCATTATCGACAAATCTTGCAATCATCACCTGTGAAACTTCCATATTGCTAAATACAATCCATATGACAAAAATTACTACTATAGCTGCCAAGCAGATTCTCCATATAGGAGCTTTGTTTGCTTTTTTGTAAACAACAAATGTCACAAAAGCTGCAATTCCAGCTCCAACCAACAGTCCTCGCTTAACTGTTAATAAGACGCCATATGCTCCGATGAACACAAATATAATACCAAAAAATCTTTGAAATTTATTTCCTACCGTTCTATAGTTACAATACAAATAATACAGACCAACTCCAATTAGGATGCTACAGAAAAAAGCTGCCGGTGCTCTATCCGGGAATAATCCAGTATACCAGCCATTTCTTGTCCATGCATTCATCGCCGTATATTCACTTGAGCCGTATGAAAACATTCTGTTAATCTTACTCACCAAGTCCGGGGCTATCGGCTGAATCAAAATAAATACTGCCATAGCCGTGCAAGCCAGTGCCAAAAATCGCATTATCTTCTTTTCGTCAACATTTTTTCTGCTCACATATATTCCAAACAATAATGCTATCGCAAAAGAAAATACATATCCTAATCCTTTTGTCATTGCTGGCGAATATAAACATCCAAAAAACCAAATGCACAAAAAAGCAAGAATCGGCTTATCAATTTTTCTTACTGGTAAAACAAATGGCGATGGGGTTCTTATTCCAGCCAAAAGTACCGCAAAAATCGGCAAAACTTTCGTAAGAGAATTTGGCAAAAAATATTTACAAAGTGAATTTATTAAAAAAACATATACGGCGATCTGCACCATTGTATCAGATCGACCAATGTATTTTCTTTCTCCTCCCATATTTTCTACTCCAGTCTAATTTACTTCAATTATTAATGTCCTTTGAATTTTCGAGCAACTAAATCTATTGCTTTTCCAGACTCTATAAGATAACCTATTTTTAAGGCCAAATCATGTTGCAACATTCTTGCATCATTTGATTTTTTGTTTTTGTTATAATTACATTCAACACACTTTTCACTATTCTCAACCAGTTTCCGCCATTTATAAATTTCGTTACCTGGAGTAAAATCTTTCGCAAACAATCGTGCTGCAGTACCCATCTCTAAGCTTTTATTCTTATCATGTAGCAATTCAGATATATATCTTGCTATCTCTTTATTGTTATTCCCCAAAAAACCAGTTTTTCCGCTAATGATAGTCGTGCTCAACCCATCATCCCTCTGTCGTGATACAACTGGAATTTTATGTGCCTCCATTTCCACCGCAGACATGCAAAATGTTTCATCTCTCATGTAATATGAGGGATTAACAATACCAACACGAGTCGAAGATAAAAGCTTATCCAACTCTTTCCAGCCTTTTGCACCCATAAAATGAATATTTTCCGGGTGCTTTAATTTCTTCATCCTACGCTGTATAACTCGATCGTAGTAGATGTCTGCCACACCATTAGACCCCAATTTTGCACTAATATTCCACACACTGGCTCCACCATAAATATAAAGTTGAGCCTCCGGTTCTTGAATCTCTACGTATCTCCAGATTTCCAAAAGATTATGTACACCTTTTTGTGGCATAATACTTCCAATGTAAGCAGCCGTTGGTTTATCATGTGTACTTAATGTCGCATTTTCATAAAATTCGTCAGGAATTATATTATTAATATAAGTGCATTTTTCCCAACACGGTGTGTCCTTCATATTTTCATATTGTTTTTTGCTAACACATATAATATGTCGAATGCTTTTATTTCTTGCCGCAACAAGTTGTCTGCTCCATGTTAATGTATTATGTGCCCATAAAGCAATTTCAATTTTTGTGTTAAAGTATTTCTCATCAATTGAATCTGCAACATTGGCATTAAGTACCAATACTTTTACATTTTGTTTTTCGCAATACTCAATCGCAGCGACTTCGTTGTTCACAATAGCATATGGAACAGCATCATCCTTTAGGCTAAGTTCACTGTCACTTAGTAATATCGCTCGTTTGCCATTATACTTTTCATTGTATTTCTTAACAGTTAGTAAAAACAGATATTGTGTTCCACCCACTCCAGGGTTGCCAATATTCAAATCCGCATTTTCTATTGATTTTTTTACATTTTTCAGCCCAATATAAAATGCAATTTCTGGTCTTATTTCCGATTGTTTTATCATTCTATACTGCTCCCATTTTACACGATACTGCACGAAACAAGCAATTGTTTCATTATAGAGTCCCAAGAAAATTCACTCTTCGCTTGCTCTGACAATGTGTAAAGTTTATCCTTCTGTATATTTTTCCACTTGTTATATAAATAATTAATGTCTACTGGATTTTCCTCATCCGGAATGTGTATCGTTACAGTCGGGTCCTTATATGGGCTCTTTCCACTTGTTACAACCGGAACCCCTCTACAATAGTACTCAATAATTTTCAATGTCGTATCAATATCTGCGTTTCGTCTATGTAATGCTAGGCAACCCAAACCGACATCAAAATTCTCATACATTTCGTTTAATTCATCAGTCGTTTTCATTCCATGAAATATTACTCGTCTCAACCCCAATTCCTGAGCCTGTTTCTTTAGCTCATCAATTGTTTGACTTGCACCAACAACATGAAATTCTACTGGATGTCCATCTACATTCTCATTGCAGTCTTTTAGTCCGGCTAGTACTCTATCGTAACCATGATAAGGAAAAAGCGTTCCTACTGTAACCATTCGGAACACGCCATCTTTTGAATCATAGTTCTCTTTTGACTTGATTTTTTCAGTATTCACTCCATTGTTGATTTCGACCATTTTATGATGAAGCCGAATTTTGCTGTTACTTCTTATAATGACAATATGATCGGCATATTTCTTAATAAGTGGCGAAAACATAGCATCTACCACTATTTTTGCGACTGCCCGATATTTTTTTCTGGATGCCCTAAATTGTTCTCCATAATAAGGATAGGTCGGAATCTCATATAGAACTTTTATCCCACGCTGTTGGGCTGCTTTCATAAGTGCAATCAGCGAAAAATTCGGGACCATCAACCTTATATAAATCAGTTTGAGGGAATTCTCTTCGACATATTTCTGAGCAAGCGTTAAAACATTCAACTCTTCTATGGAAGCTTTTTCGGACAAGGTATCTACTACTTTTGTTCCAGAGCCACACTTCATCAATAAGTTACAGCTTCCTACTGCTTTTCCTATTGCGGTTGCCTCGGCGTAAATTTTCTTATAAATACCCTCATTTTCATTCAGTTCCAAATTTGTAATAAATAATGCCTCCACCAATGCAACCTCCTATATGTTTACTTCTTGTCGTAATAATAATCTTTGTAAACCATGTATGATTTTTTCCACAGCTTGAATTTATTGTACGATGCAATTTTTCCAACGCTGGCATTTTCCATATGGATTACTTTCAAATCCGGGTCATAATACATTTTATCGCCTGCTTCTACGAGCTGATGAGCCAATGCCACTTCCTCACCCCAGAGGAACAGAGAATCATCTAACAGACCACAATGTTCAAAGAATTCAGGTCTAAACAGCATCAATGCTCCGGTACACTGAAAGATTTCTTTTCCCTGATTATCAGCCTTCTTCTTTTCGGCCATTCTTTTCTCACGTTTTTTCTTATAAAGCATATCTATAATAACTGCCATTAAATAGCAGGAATAATAGACTTTATACCCCAATTGCCGTTTCGCACTCGGCACGTCAATGAATTGTGGATTTTGATGCACACCAGAAATCGTCTCAAGATCCGGAACGATGACTGTCTGCTTATTTCCGTATTTCTTCTTTTCCAAAATTTCAAAAAAATCTCGTGAAAAGAACAAATCATTATTGCCCGCGATTATATAGTCATAGTCTTTATAGTTTAAAATCTTGATACCAAAGTTTAAGCCTCCAAAATATCCTAAATTTTTGTCCGAATGAACCAATCTAACATCTTGTTCTTTCTCGATTTGTTTCTTTAGTGACTTATAATCATTTTCCTGTGAAGCATTATCTACAATCACAATCTCAACATCATGTTTTTCATAGCCATGAATGGCCTTTATATTTGAAACATAATTTGTTGTTATCCAGCAGTTATTATAATTCACTGCAACAAATGCAATCTTCATTATGATTCTCCAATACTTTAATTTATAACCTCTTAATAACTCTCGCCGGATTCCCAGCAATCACGCAGTTCTCCTCAAACTTCCCGCATACTACAGCACCGGCACCAACTACGCAACCATCGCCCAGCACTGTGCCTTTGAGGATAATGCTATTGCATCCGATGAAGCAGTTCTTACCGATCTTGATTTCCCTGCTCGGTACCAGATCACTGTCGCCGCCGTTTTCATCACGCAGCAGCTTGTTTCTTGTTTCTGCTTCAATAGGATGGAAGTCATTGTCCAAAATCTTACAGTTACCGCCGATGCAGGTGTTCTCACCAATTGTGATCTTCTTCCGAGCGTAAATCGTAGCACCAGAAATTCCTACGTTGTCACCAATCTCAATTTCCGCTCCCGGAGCGCGGGTAACAATAATCGTCCGGCTGTAAAGACCTACCAGATTGCTGAGAAAGCTACTCTTGATCGTAACGTTCTCACCGATCTTCAGCTTGGCACCGCCCTTGTTGAAGATGATCGGCACACCTTTCAGCAAGAGGTTCTTTCCATATTCAACTTTTGTCATCTTCATAACCAGTTTGAACCAGTTACTATTCATTCCCTCTCGCCTCCTTTACAGCTTCAGAATTTCTTCTGCATACTTCTGTACGCTAACATTTCTGGTCAGATTCTTCTCAAGGTTCTTCCGGCTTCTGATTCCCATAGCCTTCAGTTCTTCGCTTCCAGCATTCTCAATGAACCAGCGGATATTTTTTTCGACCTTGTCGTACTCACCCGGCTCACAGCACAGACCGCCCTTTGTGTCCTCAATGATGCAGCGGATCTCAGACCCAGATTCCAGCACCCCAATTACCGGCCTTGCCGCAGATGCCAGTCCATAATATTTCGATGGACAGCTTACGCCTTTAATGCCTTTTGCATTCACGCACCAGTGAACATCACCGGCATTCAGGCTATAAATCAGGTCAGCCTTATCCTGATATGGAATAAAGGTCACATTCTCCATGTGGTGTTCGGCCACATAATCCTCCAGCGTCTTCAGCACAGACCCGGCACCAACGAAAGCAAATACGACTGCTCGGCCATCTGGAGTCTTTGTGCCAGTCTTGAATCTCTCAACCACTTTGATAAGATTCTCAAGGTCATAGTACAGGCCAATATTACCGGAGTACATAATGATGAACTTGCCATCCAGCCCATACTTTTTCTTGAAAGCGATGACTTTCTCGTTTTCCGGTTCAAGCGGGTAGATCTCGTTCTCATCGATCCAGTTGTTGATCATGACAGTCTTCGGAACTTTCTTACCATCAAATCGCTTCTCAACTGTTTCTACCAGATCCCGCCCAACTGTGATGATCAAATCAGAACGCTTGCAGCTGAACTTGTCGAACCACATCATGGCATCGGTGATGAACTTGCTCTTGGTATAGCCAACAGCCAACACCTGCTCCGGGTTGAAGTCCTGAATGTTGTAAATGTACTTGGCGTGTTTTACCCACTTACCCCAAACACCCAGCAGTCCACCGAGAATAGGAGGCTGGGAAATAGAGAACACATAGTCCTGTTTGCCAACCTTGAAAGTTGCCCTCATTGCTCCAAAGAAATAAGAGACAATGTTCTTCACGCGACTCTTCTTGTTGGTCTTACTGAACTCCGGTACCCGGATTCGCAGTACCTTCACGCCATTGATTTCTTCTTCGTAATACTTCTGTGTTTTATATTTATCTTCTATGGTTCCTAGATAACTTGGAACCACACAAATTACCGTAATATCGAACTTATCCAGCATTCCCTCTGCCAGTTCACGAAGGATCTGACCTGTGGATGCAGTATCAGGTATGTAGTAATGTGCATAGATCAGCAACTTCTTTTTTGCCATTCTGCATCTCCTCTCTGTGTACTTTTCCACGTCCTTAGTCACTTAGTCACGCTGGAAAATATCGCGTGTATAAACTTTCTCTTTCACATCATCAAGGCACTTGTCATAGCGGTTTGCAATGATGGCTTGGCTCATTTCCTTGAACTTTGCCAGATCGTTGACCACGGTACTGCCGAAGAAAGTATCACCATCTTTCAGGGTCGTCTCATAAATAATGACTGTTGCGCCCTTGGCCTTGATGCGCTTCATGACACCCTGAATAGAGCTCTGACGGAAGTTGTCGGAATTGGACTTCATAGTCAGACGATATACGCCGATAGTCACAGACTTTTCCTGCTGTGCATTGTACTCATTGTCCTCGTCATAACCGTAATAGCCAGCCAGCTTCAGAACACGGTCAGCAATGAAGTCCTTACGAGTTCTATTGCTCTCAACAATTGCTTCGATCAGGTTTTCCGGCACGTCAGCGTAGTTTGCCAGCAACTGCTTGGTGTCTTTCGGCAGACAGTAGCCACCATAGCCAAAGCTCGGATTGTTGTAGTGGCTTCCGATACGAGGATCAAGGCAGACGCCGTCAATAATCTGCTGGGTGTTCAGACCCTTGCTTTCTGCATAAGTATCCAGCTCGTTGAAGTAAGCCACACGCAATGCAAGATAAGTATTGGCGAACAGCTTGACCGCCTCAGCCTCGGTGAAGCCCATGAACAGTGTGTCGATATTTTCCTTGATTGCACCTTCCTGCAGCAGACCGGCAAACTCATGTGCTGCCTCTACTAATCTTTCGTCAGCCAAATCAGTACCAACGATGATACGGGAAGGATACAGATTATCGTAAAGAGCCTTGGATTCACGCAGGAATTCCGGGCTGAAGATAATGTTCTTGCTGTTGAACTTCTCACGAACAGAAGCAGTGTAGCCCACAGGAATCGTGGACTTGATGACCATGATGGCGTTCGGATTGTACTCCATGACCAGCTTGATTACAGCCTCAACAGCAGATGTGTCGAAGTGCTGGGTGTGGCTATCGTAGTTGGTCGGGGCCGCAATAACAACAAAGTCCGCATCAGAGTATGCAGCCTTTGCATCCAGTGTTGCGGCCAAATCCAGTTCTTTTTCTGCCAGATATTTTTCGATATAGTCATCCTGAATCGGGGATTTGCGATTGTTGATCATCTCGACTTTCTCCGAGATAATGTCCACAGCGGTCACATGATGATGCTGGGAAAGCAGGGTCGCAATCGACAAACCAACATAACCTGTTCCGGCCACAGCAATTTTATAGTCCTTTTTCATAATCCTATATCCTCCTGAAATTCATCTTACTTATAATTTATATAAGACAGTGTGTTCATCATCCATGCCGGATGAGCTACCACACTGTAGTTATCCTTTTTCTCACAGTGACCATCTATTTTTTCGACCACCACTGAATCTTTAATGTAGACCTGTCATGGGCCACTCACCTATTTTTCCTCAACTGAAACTTTATGGTAGACACCTTAGTACCAACTCACTGACAAAGTGTTGCGTCTTATGGTCATAACTCGTTGTCACTCCCACCTATTTTTCAAAGTGCTGACCCTTATTGTCATAACCCGTAATCCAACTTACTTTGTTAAAGCTGTACAAGCTCATACCATCTCCTTATTGCAATATGAACAATCATTTGCCCTTCACCACTTTTAATTCTTCGGAAAAATGCAGTTATCATGTCCTTCTAATGTCTGCAATAAACTTTTCCAGAAAAATAGATTTTGGGCTTTTCAACGCTTTCAACCTCCACCTCTAATTCCCCGGAAAAATGAAGGTATCATGTCCGTCACTTGCTCTGCAATAAAACAGGCTCGCAGTAGGGGTATTTTGCATGAGTTTTATACGCCACCCTAGACCATCATGCCGCCACTGAAAGTTTGAGGTAGACATTTATTCTATGCCGCAACGCATTTTTTAGTGCATTTTGTATATTTTATTGAGCGTTTTTCAAAAACATGTTGTTTAACTTAACAAGAATTTTCATTAAGTGATTTTTTCACTCCATTTTCATGCAATATTTCCAGTTAATTAAAGGTATACATATCTCTACACAAACTCTCATTTTTCTGTATCAGGATGTAGTGAAAAGTTCACTTATTGCAAAAATCTATGTTTTTATGACTCCACCCTTGACCATTCTATTTTTCCGGAGAATTAGACCTAGACATTGCCAGTTATATACATTCCGTTTGTAATGATACTTAACATATTTTTGTGACTTATGGCCTATTAAAACAGCATTTAGCCTTAGTCCAATAATATCATATACATTCTAGCTTATTTGCTCCAGTTTGTAAACATTATGAAGCAACTTTCTTCACAGAATGTCGAACTTTTTCCTATTTGTTTCTTTTATCATTACCATTATTTTACATGATCTCTATTCGCGCAAAAAAAGGATTAGCAACCCTTCGAAAATGACACGTTCCTAATCCCTTTTATTTTCCTATCCTATTCCATTTCTTTCCTTCTCAAAATATCAAACCTATCCAATTCCACGCCAAGATCAATCCACAATTTCTGCTTCGGATGCGGCGCACTCTCCATCTGGTTCCCTTCATCATCCCAGATCCCCTTCACCGTAACGCAGACATTCTCCCCATCCGGTTTCATCACTTCAATCTCTTCCCCAACCGAAAACTTATTCCTCTGCTCAATCGCATATCTGCTTTTTTCATTCTTCTCCCCAACAATCCCCAGATACGTATACTCCTTCACATACGTATTACTATCATAAATCTGGCTCTCATGATCCGGCTTCCCATAGAAAAATCCCGTAGTAAACTGCCTGTACGTACAGTTCGAGATCTGATCCCGATACCACTCCATATTCTCCTCATACTTCTTAGGGCTCTCCAGATAATCATCAATTGCCTTCCGATACGTCCTTGCCACCGTCGCCACATACAGCGCCGTCTTCATTCTTCCTTCAATCTTATAACTGTCAATTCCCGCATCCAGCAAATCCGGGATATGCTCAATCATACAAAGATCTTTCGAGTTAAAGATATACGTCCCTCTCTCATTCTCATACACCGGCAGATACTCCCCCGGTCTGGACTCTTCCACGACCGCATACTTCCACCGGCACGGATGTGTACAAGCCCCCTGGTTCGCATCTCTTCCCGTGAAATAATTGGACAGCAGACATCTTCCCGAGTACGAAATACACATCGCCCCATGAATAAATGTCTCAATCTCCATCTCCTCCGGAATATGCTCCCGAATCTCTTTGATCTCCGCCAGCGACAGCTCCCGCGCTGTCACGACGCGCTTCGCCCCCTGTTCATACCAGAACTGATACGTTCCATAGTTCGTATTATTCGCCTGTGTACTGATATGCCGCTCAATCTCCGGGCACACTTCCATCGCAATCCGATACACTCCCGGATCCGAAATAATGAGTGCATCCGGTCCAATCTCTTTCAATTCGGCAAAGTAAGCCCGCACACCCTCAAGATCCTGGTTATGTGCCAGAATATTCGCGGTGACATAGACCTTTACGCCATGCTCATGCGCAAACTCCACACCTTCTTTCATATCTTCCATCGAAAAGTTCTTCGCCTTCGCCCGAAGTCCGAAGACTTCTCCGCCGATATATACGGCATCTGCGCCGAAGATCACTGCTACTTTTAATACTTCCAGACTGCTGGCTGGAACCAGTAATTCCGGTTTTCTCATGTTGTTTCCTCTCTCTTCTCATGGCTTTTCATCGTGATCGCGATTCCATCTCCCAGCGGCACGACCGATGTCAGCAGCCCTTCATTGTGTGTCAGTTCAAATAAGTATTCCCGCATCCGTTTGTGGATCGTGCGGTTCCGGCGTTCCACGGCGAAGCGGGATTCGATGACGTCGCCGTCCTGCAGCACGTTGTCGGTGATCAGTACGCCGTTCTTATCAAGGACACGCAGGACTTCCGGCAGGAAGTGGATGTACTGTCCCTTAGCGGCGTCCATAAAGATAAAATCGTACGGGCCGTCCAGGGTTTTTAAGACTTCTGCAGCGTCTCCCGGGATCAGCGTGATGCGGTCGGCGAAGCCGGATTTTTCGAAGTTCTCCCGTGCGATCGGAATGCGTTTTTCGTAATTTTCTATTGTGGTAATCTCTGCGTCCGGTTCGCCGTACTGTGCCATGAAAACAGCAGAGAATCCTACGGCAGTTCCTACCTCCAGGATTCTCTTTGGCTGTTTCATCTTTAAGAATACTTTTAAAAAGCTCTGCATTTCACGGCGAATGATCGGCACTTTTGTCTGTTTGGCCGTCCGCTCCAGATTTTCCAGAAACGGGGTGTGGCCGGTGTCCAGGGAATTGATGTAGGTTACCATTCGTTCGTCTATTATCATGTAAGATTCCTCTTGTTTTGCAAACGTGCGTTATTCCGCGGACGGCTGTCCTTCGGTGTTGACGCCCGCCAGGATTTCCAGCATTTCATCGACGGTCTGTGCGGTATTCAGCACGTAGGAGCCGTCCTTGATGCCGCCGTAATAGCCGGACAGGCGGTACTGGACTTCGAAAACTAGAATGCTTTCGTCGATCAGTCCGTTGTCTTTCAGGAGTTCACCGAGTTCTTTTGCCTCCATGCCGGAACGCACCTGTACGGTGACTTCCTTTCCTTTTCCTCTGGATGCGACTGGCTCCTCAGCAAACACGTCATGTCCAAACTGATATGAAGTTTTCGCTGCCAGAATGATCACAAGAATCACGCAGACGTAAATGAGCAGGCGCACGGTTCCTTTCGCACCTGTCAGCGCTGCGCGGTATCCGGCATCCCTTTTCTTTTCGGACATGGGCGCTCTCCTTTTGATTTTCGGTTTTAGATTTCCGGTACTCCGATGCGGATTGCCTCTGAAATGCAGTCCTGCACCTTCTGTACCATCTTACAGACCTCGAGTTCCGCTTCAAGATAGGCGTTTGCTTTCTCGCTTTTGCGGAGTGCGTAGGAATCCCGCTCGAGGGAATCTACGGCGTCGTAGAGGTCTACGTTTTCTGACTGCTGCAGTCGATAATTGCGGATTCGATAGTCATCGACCCGGCTTTTTAAGTCCGGGTCTTTTTCGAGTTCCTGTTCCATACATAAGTAATTCTGATATGCCCTGCTCTCCCGCATTTCTTCGATGAGCGCGTTCAGGCACTCTGTTACTTTGTCCATGGTATTTATGCCTCCATGATGATCGGAAGGATCATCGGTCTTCTCTTTGTTTTCTTCCATACATAATCGCCGAGGGCATCTTTGATCGTGGATTTGATCTTGCCCCAGTCGGAGATATTTTTGGAAAGGCAGCCATCCAGTGCCTCTTCTACAACTTCTCTTGCCTCGCCCATCAAATCCTCGGATTCGCGTACATAGACGAAACCGCGGGATACGATGTCCGGGCCGGCCAGAAGCTGGTTCGTTCTCTTTTCGAGAGTCAGTACAACGACCATGATTCCGTCCTCGGACAGATGCTGGCGGTCACGCAGGACGATATTTCCCACATCACCAACGCCGAGTCCGTCGACCATGATGGCTCCGGTGTGGACTTTGCCAGTTACTGCTGCGCCGTCCTCATCGAGTTCCATGACATCACCGGAATACATAAGGAAGATGTTCTCTTTTGGGATGCCGAGGCTCTGTGCTACTTCTGCGTGTGCTTTTAAGTGGCGGTATTCGCCGTGTACCGGGATCGCGTATTTCGGTTTTACCAGGGAGTAGATCAGCTTGATTTCCTCCTGGCAGGCATGTCCGGATACGTGAACGTCCTGGAATACGACGTTGGCACCCTGCGCAGACAGTTCGTTGATGACGTTCGAAACGGCTTTTTCATTTCCCGGGATTGGGTGGGAACTGAAGATAACGGTGTCGCCCGGCAGGATCGAGATCTTTTTGTGCAGGTGTGCCGCCATACGGGACAGTGCTGCCATGGACTCGCCCTGGCTTCCTGTAGTGATCAGAACAAGCTGCTCATCCGGATAGTTCTTTACCTGGTCAATCTCGATCAGAGTCTGATCCGGAACACGCAGATAGCCAAGTTCTGCAGCAGTGGTAATAACATTTACCATACTGCGGCCTTCTACTGCCACTTTACGTCCAAAGCGGTATGCAGTATTAATAATCTGCTGTACGCGGTCCACATTGGAAGCAAACGTTGCAATAATGATTCTTGCAGTCTTATATTCATTAAAAAGATTGTCAAAAACATGACCAACTGTACGCTCAGACATGGTAAAGCCCGGACGTTCCGCATTTGTAGAATCGCACATAAGGGCAAGAACGCCTTTCCGTCCGATTTCCGCAAACCTCTGCAGATCAATAGCATCTCCAAATACAGGAGTATAATCCACCTTAAAGTCTCCTGTGTGCACCACGATTCCCACAGGAGAATAAATAGCCAGTGCAGAGGCATCCTGGATACTATGGTTCGTCTTAATAAATTCAATTGCAAAGTCACCAAGATTGATCACCTGACCGTGTTTTACCTCTTTTAACTTGGTAGTCTTAGTCAGATTATGCTCCTTCAGCTTGTTGCTGATCAGCGCAAGAGTCAGTTTGGTGGAGTAGATCGGTGCATTTACTTCTTTCAATACATATGGAAGCGCACCAATATGATCCTCATGGCCATGGGTGATCACAAATCCTTTCACCTTGGAAATATTCTCTTTCAGGTAGGTGATATCCGGAATTACAAGATCGATTCCCGGCATGTCATCTTCCGGAAAAGCGAGTCC
>OLQT01000545.1_pt1 | contig 27147 bp, 17 predicted proteins | sample 1672651 | NCBI WGS metagenome assembly OLQT01 (sample SAMEA3136709, study PRJEB25190) | human gut metagenome | biome: human gut; feature: human-associated habitat; material: faeces | place: Austria | collected 2013 | reverse complement strand
TCCGCGCCAAAAAACACGCGGCTCTCAGCCCTTGGAAAGCCCATGCCGCCCTCTTCATTCTATGCGTGTGATAACGGGAGTGCGCTGGAGTTATGGTAACATTTTCCCCGCCTTCCGTCAAGGGACGGAGCGCTCGTCTCCGCCGATTGAAATGGTTCCGACATTCACTTTTTCTGGCTTCCCGGAGCGGCGCACATGCGGCTTTTGTCCACCCCGTGCCTTCTGCGGCTGCAATAAATCCATCTTCCTATTGAACTTGAGTTGGCTTAATCAAGCGGGCTTGAGGCGTCTGAACTCCATCTTCCGGCCCATTGACTTTCACCTTCCTTCTGTGGTAAGATAGGAGAGCAGAAAGGCTTTTAGGTCTTAGCCTTTACTGTCCTTTAGCACTACGATGATTAGCGGCATCGTGGTGCTTTCGATCTTCACCGTGGTTGTTACCGTGGTGCGGATCGTAATCACTTCCGTTGCTTTGGACTGCATAGTCTCTCACCTCCCTTCCGCCCTTGAATGGCGTTGGTTTTGGTGCCAGCCTATTCGCTCTCCCTGCGCTCTTGGTTTCCCTTGAGCACGGGAACATGATAACATGGAAAACGCCTGCCATCAATCTTTTTTGAAGCGGGAAAAGCCTTGTATTTCAGCATTTCGTGATAAAAGATGATGGAAGTTTGATCCTTAAGGCAGCCGCAAAAATCAAAAAGCCGATGCACCACTCTGGCTCTTCACCACAGAGATGCATCGGCTTTCAAAATGCAGTTTCTTTCTTCTTCCAAAAAATTTCCTTCCCGATTCCGGGTTACAGTGGCCTCCTGGTTTGCAAAGCCTGACCGGCGATTTCCCGAAGCCGCGGCATCACGTCGTTTCCGCCCCGGCCAAAATAGTCGTGCAGGCGGTGGTATTCCTGATGCAGGGCTTCATACACGCGGACATTCGCTTCTACCGGCCGATAAACGGCTGCACAACCGCTGCCCATTTTTTCGGCGGCGATTTGTACACTGTCATATACACCCGCAGCCGCAGCACCGTAGATGGCGCTGCCCAGTGCCGGGCCCTGCGCCGCTTCCGTCACCGACAAAGGCAGTTGGAGCACGTCGGCATAGATCTGCATGGCCAGCGGATTCTTCAGCGCAATGCCGCCGCTGACCCGCACTTCATCGATAGGAACGCCGCCGTTTCGATAGCCGTCGATGATTTCCCGTGCGCCGTAAGCCGTGCTTTCCAGCAAGGCGCGGTAGATCTCTTCCGTCCGGGTCTTCAGAGTCAGACCCAGAATCACTCCCGACAGCTGGGCGTTGGCCAGCACGCTTCGATTGCCGTTCCACCAGTCCAGCGCCAGAAGGCCGCTTTCTCCAGGATGCAGCCTGGCGGCTTTTTCGGTCAGCAGCGCCTGCAGCGGGATGCGCCGTTCCCCGGCTTCCCGGCTGACAGCTTCCGGTACGCACTGGCGAACAAACCATGCGAAGCTGTCGCCTACACAGCTTTGTCCCGCCTCATACCAGGCCATGCCCGGCAGAACACCGTCCGTCACCACGCCGCTGACGCCCGGCAGGGGCAGCGGCTTTTCCCCTGCCACAATATGGCAGGTGGAAGTGCCGATCATGCTCAAAAGCGTTCCGGGCTGCGTGATCCCGGCGGCGGGCACGCCCGCATGCGCGTCAATGCTGCCTGCGGCCACAGCCGTTCCGGGCAGAAGTCCCAGCATCCGGGCCTTTTCCTCCGTCAGCCCTCCCACGCATTCTCCGGGCAGAAATACCGGCCCAGAGAGCTTGTCCCGGCAGACGGAGGCAAAGCCCGGGTGCAGCGCGGCAAAATACGCTTCTGCCGGAAAGGAACCATTCTGGTAAAAGGCCTTGTATCCAAGCCCCATGGCGCTGCGGTTCAGCCTTCCCGTCAGCCGCCAATTCAGCCAGTCCATGGCTTCCAGCTCATGCGCGGCGGCGGCATATACCTCCGGCGCTTCCTCGAAAATCTGCAGGAGCTTCGGCAGCACCCATTCGGCGTTCACCGCGCCGCCATACAGAGATAGAAAAGCCTCCCGACGCTCCTGAGCCAGCCGGGTCATCCGTTCAGCCTGCTCTACTGCCCCATGATGCTTCCACATCATGCCGAAAGCATGGGGACAATGCTCAAAGCCGGGCTTCCGGCACAGGGGCGTTCCCTGTGCGTCTGTCGGCAGCGTCGTGCTGGAGGTACAATCGATTCCAATGCCCACGATCTGCGCAGGGTCGATCTTTTCCGCCATTTCCGAAAGCAACTGGCATAATACCTGCCAATAGTCCTCCGGGTCAAACAGCGCCCAGTTCTCCGGCAGGGGCGTTCCATCCGGCAGCGCCGCATCCAGAACGCCGCGGGCATACTCCTGCTGGACGCTGGCCACGATGCTGCCGTCTTCCACGTCCGCCAATACGGCCCGGGCGCTCAGCGTGCCGAAATCCACGCCGATAGCATACCGTCTTTTCTCCACGTTTTTCCCTCCGGCTTCTTCAGAAGCGAAGCAATTCTTCCGTAACACATTCTTCCTGCGCCTGCACGTCGTTCATCAGCCACAGCGCCGTGTAGCGATCCTTCAGATCCCGGGCGAAACGCACGGCCTCCAGAATTTTATCCCGTCCGTAGAAATCCAGAAACGCCTGCGGATCCAGCCCGGTGCGGCGGATCAGTTCCAGCTGCCCCTGCGCATCGCTGGCTTCCCGCAGGATTTGGCAGATCTCCGGCCAGTTCTCCCGGATCTGTTCGACGCGGTTCTTTTGATAAAAGCCCACCTTTTGCTGCAGCGCCAGAATTTCCCCGCTGAGCGTGCCGTATTCCTGCCGGATCGCCGCCTCATAGTGTGCCGGATCAAAGGCATAATGGAACTTTTCCGGGGAAAGCGTCAGGAGCCTTTGCCGCAGCTTCGCCGTTACTACCGAAGCGTACACCACGTCGATGCCGTGGGCCAGATAGGGCTGTCCGCGCAGGATACCCGTAATTTCAAAGAAATGGGCCAGATGGTGCTCGCTGCCGGAAGCAGGGCGGGAATTGCCCATATAGCTCATGTTGATGCCCACCTGAATGAGGGCGTTCATCAAAACGGTCAGACTTTCCTCCCGGCGGGCCAGACAGCCGTCGATATGGGCGCGGACCGCTTCTACCTGCTCCATCGTGAGGCGGTACACCGTTTCGCAGAAGGGTTCGCCGTTCAGCAGCGCGCCCAGCTTCCAGTCGCTCAGGCTGGACGGCTTGCCCAGAATATCGCCGATGCCCGACTGGATCATTTCCATGGGAGCGGTGGCGATAATAGCGGTATCCGCCACGATCCACCGGGGCACGGCGGCGTTCAGCGTTGCCTTCATGCCCTTGAGCACCAGCGCTGCCCCCTTGGAAGCATAGCCGTCCATGGAGGGGGCGGTCGTTACGATCATATAGGGCAGGCCGTTGGCAAAGCTGACCTGCTTGCACAGATCATTGATAACGCCGGAGCCGACGCCCACCAGCGCTTTGACCGTTCCGTCCAGCTGCCGCTGAATTTTCTCCAGCGATGTTTCATCCGGAATGACGACCTCCGTCTGGTCAAAAAACGCTTCCTTCCATGAGATCCCCGCCGCGTCCAACGCAGGGATCAGGCGGTCCGCGCACAAAGGCCGGGTATTGCCGTCCCAGACGATCAGCACGCCGGGATGGTCTTTCAAAAGCCCGGGGATCTGTTCGATGGCTTCTTTTCCCAAAAGGACGCGTTCAATGGCGCAGTCGTGGGTCATTCCGCATACGGGGCAGGGATTTTCCAAATGATTGGCAGTCATGCATGATTCCTCTGCGTCGAATGAGTGAGGGGTTTCCACTGCGGGCGCCTGATTTTCCGGGAGCCGTTCCTTCAGCAGCGTTTCCCGGAAAAGGTTGGGCGACATGCCGGTTTCCCGGCGCACAAAGCGGTTGAAATAGGAGCGGGAGGTAAAACCCACCTCCTGTGCTGCCCGTTCGATGGTCGTATCCGGGTCCCGCAGAAGGCTCCGCAGCCGCTCCAATTTGCAGGCCGCGATATAGTGGCCAATGGGTTCGCCGGTCTCCCGGCGGAACATGCGGTTCAGGTAATCGCCATTGTAGCCGGTGATATTGCCCAGCTGAGTCAGGCTCAGGTCATCCTTCAAATGGCTGCGGATATAGCTTTGCAGCTGCTTGTAAGGGTTAGTGCTCTGTTCCAGCGGCTGGGTCAGGGTATAAATAAAGGGCTCTTCCGCACCGTCTGCCTTCAGCGCGGCGCAGACTTCCTCCATCCGGCGCAGCGTCTCCGGCAGCGCCCGGGCATCGTCCGGCAGCGGGCTTAAAAGAATGGACAGCTTTACGCCGCTTTCCGCCAAAGCACCCTGCAGGCGTTCCAGCACGCTGCTGTGCCAGGAAAGAGGACGGGCCTGCTTCCAGACCAGCCGGTGAAACACCGCTCCGCTTTCCGAGCGCAGAAGCTCCCAGTCTTCCAATTCCTCCTGAAAATACCGGGGGATCAGTTTCAGCAGGCCGGGCGGCAATTCACGGCCGCCGGTCAGATAGAGAAGCGTGCCGTTTTGCCCCTCCCGGGGTTCCGGCAAAGAAGCGGCCTGCCGGACGGAAACCATGCCTTTCGGCTCCTGCTTTTCCTCCGCCAGCACGGTGTTGAGCAAACGGCGCGTCTGCTTTTCCTTGCGGATTTCTGAAAGAGCCTTGTCGATCTGCTCCATCAGCGTCTCGTCGCTTTCGTTTTTCAGCACATAGCCCGACGCGCCCTGCCGCATGGCCTCGTACACATAGTTAAAATCCGCATACCCTGTCAGCAGGATCACCTTGCAGTCCGGCTGTTCCTTCTGGGCCCGGTTCAGCAGCTCCAGCCCGGTCATGCCGGGCATGCGAATATCGGATACCATCAGGTCGATACGGGTCCGGCGCAGCACGTCCAACGCCCCGGCGGCGCTGTTGGATACATAAACGTCCAGATCTTCCCGGGCTTCCAGCTGCAGCGACAGCGCGCCCGTCACATGAGGTTCGTCATCCACCAGCAGCAAGCGGAAAATACGGTCCATGGCCTACGCTCCTTCTTTGTCTTTTACTGTCAGGCATACCCGCAGGCCGCCCAGCGGCGACCTTGTGAAAGAAAGGCCGCAGGCCGGGTCGCCGTAATGGATGGTCAGCCGGCGGTGAATATTGCTCAGCGCGTGACCTGCGGGTGTTTCTTCCGATTCGCACTGCGCGTTGAGGTGGTCGATGGTTTCATCGGTCAGGCTGCTGCCGCTGTCCTCCACCCAGATGCGGAGATAGGGTGCCTCCCAATGGAAGCTGAGCTTGACCAGCACCTGATCGTCGCTCTCAACGCCATGTTCCAGCACATTTTCCAGAAGCGGCTGCAAAATCAGCCGGGGTACCGCCAACAAGGCAAACGGCTCCGGTACAGGCTCGAGCTCGGCGCAAACCCGGTGGCCAAAGCGCATCAGCTGAATATTCAGATAGATCATCGCGTGGCTGTACTCGTCCTGCAGGGGCAGCACATCCCGGCTCTGATCGGTAATGTAGCGGAAATAATCGCCCAGATAGCGGCTGAGCTTCTCCGCCGCTTCCTGATCCTCCTGCTTCACCAGATGGCTGAGCAGATAAAAGCTGTTGTAAAGGAAGTGGGGATTGATCTGTGCCTGCAGGTGCTTCATCTTCGCGTCCTGCAGAAGAATGGTCTGCTTGTAATCCTTTTCGATCAACCCGGCCAGCTGGGCATTCATGTGGTTCAGGTGCCGGGACAGGCGGTTGAATTCATCGGTATAGGAGGGTTCCAGCCGGGTCTGCAGCCGGCCCTCGCTGATGCGGTCGAAGGCCCACAGAAGATCATTGACCGGTCTGGCTACCGTGCGGCGGACACTGAGCATGTAAAACGCCAGCGCCACAACGCCGCATAAGGTAAACAGCAGCATCAGCTTCTGCAGCTGGTTCGGGAACGCATACAGTTTATGCGCGTCGATCAGCTGCACCAGCAGGCAGTCCGGATTATCATCCAGCAGCTTACCGACGGCTACGTATTTTTGATCGTTTATCTTCGTATTCAGAAAGCTCACCTCCCCGGTAAAAGAGAGGTTTTGCAGTGCAGCTGCGTAATCCGGCGCGGCAGGGGTCGCGTAAACCACGTTTTCCGGCAGATAGATCAGATAGGCCATGGCGGCGTTCCCATCCGTGGCGAGGGACTGGAGACTTTCCAGAACCCGTGTCCGGCGAAAGGAAACGCGAAGATAGAACGTGGGCTCCCGGTCGGTCACATAGCTGGAAATGGGCACCATATAGTTGACCGTCAGTTCGCCCTCCAGCGAGGACAGAAGCCGGAAGCCGCCCTCTCTGACTTCCGCCAGCAGAGAGCGCATTTCATCCCTGCTCAGATAGGTTACGGCAGGCGCTTTGCCCACGCCCAGCCGAAAATCATGCTGGTAGCTGTACAGCTCCAGCCGGTCGATGTTGCGGTTGTAGGTGCTCAGGTTTTCCAGATAGGTCAGCGCGTCATTCAGCTCGGTGTAGCGTTCCGACGGCTTCATCGTCTGGTAGTAAGCAAACAGGTGCGTGATAAACCGGCTTTGGGTGGCGCACTGCATTTCATACTGCAGGTTGGCAATATCATCGTCGAACTGCTGGCTCAGATAGCGCAGACTGTTGGCCGTGGACTGGTTCAGCTCATGCTGAACGCTGCTGCGGCTCCAGGCGATCAGCGCAAACAATGCGCTCTCCAGCACCAGCAGACAGACCAGAAAAATGATAAAAAGCCGGGTATACGCCGTGCGCCTGAACAAAAACGCCGCCCCCTGATGCCGCCGCACGACCCGCCTGTTCCGGCGGGCCGTGCAGTCTCGTTTCTATGGTTCTATCTTACTCCTTCACGCTGCCGCGGACAAGGCCTTTGGCAAAGTACTTTTGCAGGAAGGGGTACACGCACATGATCGGGAAAATGGCCAGAAAGATCTTCGCGCCGTTGGCGCCGTCCGCCGTGGCGTTGGCCACCGCATCCTCCAGCGTCATGCCGGTCTCGCCCACCGCGCTGTCCACGATAACGATGGAGCGCAGATAGGTCTGCAGGGGCTTCAGGCTCATGTCCTTGATGTAGAGCATGCCGTCGAACCAGGAGTTCCAGTGCTGCAGGATGATGAACAGCGACACCGTGGCGATGGAGGGTTTGCACAGGGGCAGAATGATCCGGGTCAGAGTGGTCCAGTGGCCCGCGCCGTCGATGAAGGCGGATTCGGAAATGGCTTCCGGCAGACCCTTCATGAAGTTCATCATCAGGATAATATAATAGGTGCCCACGGCGCAGGGAAGGATCATGGCCCAGAAGGTATTCAGAAGGCCCGTGTACCGGACCACCAGATAGGTGGGGATCATGCCGCCATTGAAAAGCATAGTGCCCATGAAGTACCACACGAAATACTTGCGCTTGGGAAACGCACTCTGCCGCAGGGACATGGGATAAGAGGCCAGCACCGTCATCAGCATGGAGACGGCCCAGCCCACGATGGCGCGGAAGAACGTGACCAGATAGGAGCGGAAAAACTGCGCGTCGCCCACTACGATCTCATAGTTTTCCAGATTGAAATCAATGGGCCAGAGCATGACCTTGTTGGAGACCACCGCGTCGATGCCACTGAAGGAGACCGCCAGAATATGAACGACCGGCACCAGACACAGAAGGCCCACCAGAAAGCAGAAAATATAGTTGAAGATAACGAATACGCGCCGTCCTGCGGAGACCTTGATCTTCTTTTTCGGGGTGCTGAAGGTTGCAGCAGCTTGAGCCATGACGAACGACCTCCTTTAGAAAACGCGGTATCCGCTGGTCTTGTAAGCCACCCGGTAGGACACGATGACCAGCGTGCAGGAAATGACGGACTTGAACAGACCGGCGGCGGTGGAAAGGCCGAACTGGCCGCCCGCGCCGAAGCCCATGCGGTACACCAGCGTATCCAGAATATCGCCGGACTCGTAAACCACTTCGTTATACATATTGAAGACCTGATCAAAGCCCGCGCTCATGATATTGCCGATAGCCAGCGCGGTCATCAGGATGATGGTCGGAACAATGGCAGGAAGGGTGACGTGGAGCATCTGCTTCCAGTGGCCCGCGCCGTCGATGGACGCGGCCTCGTACAGATCCACGTTTACGCCGGTGACCGCCGCCAGATAGACGATGGTGCCGTAGCCGAATTCCTTCCAGATGTGGGTAAAGATCAGCGTGAAGGGGAACCATTTGTTGTCGCCCAAAAAGATAATGCTTTTGCCGCCCAGCGCCACGATCAGCTTGTTGACCAGGCCGCTGCCGCCCAGCAGCTTCACAAAGATACCCGCCAGCAGCACCCACGAAATGAAGTGGGGCAGGTAGATCATGGTCTGCACCGTGCGCTTGAAGCCGCTGGAGCTCAGCTCATTGAGCAGCAGCGTAAAGGCCACCGGCACCACCACGCCCAGCACGATCTTCCACACGGACAGGGTCAGGGTATTGCGCAGAGCGCGGCCGAAGCCGGGCATGCCAAACAAGGTCCGGAAGTTTTGAAATCCTACCCATTTGGAGCCGAGCACGCCCTTTGCGGGCAAATATTTCTGGAAGGCGATCACAATGCCAGCCATCGGGATATAGATAAACAAAAGCAGGACGGGCAGAAGCAGCATCAAATACAGGGGCAGATTCCGCCGGAACTGATTCCTGCGCTTGAGGCTGCGCTGCGCGGCGATTTGCTGTTGGCTCATGAAAATTCCTCCCAAAAGAAAGTGAATAAAAGGAATGAAGCAATCAAAATCAGGCTTTTTACCGGAAAAGATTTAGAAAATCCCCCGTCCCGGAGCCGGGGCCCTGAGACGGGGGATCGTTGATCCGCCGGTTACTTCTGGCTGGCGTAGTATTCGTTCACTTCATCGGTGATGGTCTGGCCGCCGTTGGCGTACCAATCCTGCACGGCCTTCTCCCACACGGAGATGTCTTCGCCGGTGATGACCTTGGCGATGGCGCTGCGCAGGTCGTCCCGTAGGGTGCTCTCATACACGCTCATAGTCTCGGTCAGGGGGCCGTTATAGGAAGGCACCAGCCAGCCGCCTTCCAGCAGGCTGTTCTGCAGCGGGTAAGCCTTGGTCTGGCAGATCAGACGGCCCAGCATGGCGCGGTCGCCTTCCTTGGCCTTCAGGCACTGGCCATAGAAGTCCTTGATCACGGGGGCCACTTCGTCCACGGTCAGGTTCTTTTCCAGCGCTTCGTTGATCAGCTTGGAACGGTAGAAGTCGAAGTCGCCGCGGCCGAAGTTGCGGAACACGCGCAGATCCCAGTACAGGAACGCATCGTCAGGATCGGCATAATACTTCGGAATTTCTTCATCGGTGGGCTCGGTGTACATATGCTGTTCCAGTTCCATCATTTTGAAGACGGCTTCGGGATTCTTGCAGGCGGTGGTCACGCAGGTAAAGGTGTTGCAGCTGGCGTTGGTCCACTGCTTGAAGCGCTCGCCGTCCACGCTGGGCGCGGCCACGCAGGTCCAGATCGCTTCGGGATCGTTGACCATGTTGGTCTTCAGGTCCGTTACCACGTGCCAGCCGGTGGCATAGTACATACCGGCGCGGCCATTGGCGATCTGCTCGGCCACGGTCTTGTCGTCGCACACGGCCATATCGGACACGACCAGGCCCTTCTTGTAGATTTCCTGCAGCTTCAGCAGGCCTTCGCGGGCGGTATCGCTCACATAGGCGTATTCATAGGTGCCGTCTTCCTTGGGCTGCCAGCAGCCGGCGATGCAGCCGTAAGCGGCCAGAAGCGCGTCATAGTTATGGCTGGTGTTGCCGGTCATGGCGATACCGATGGTGTCTTCGCCGCCCAGCTTGGCATCCTGGAAAGCCTTCGCAACGGCCATCATCTCGTCGATGGTCTTGGGGGCTTCCATGTTCACCTTGTCCAGCCAGTCCTGACGGATCCACAGGATCTGGGTGTTGTTATAGAAGTTGTTGACGCAGGGCACAGCCAGCAGCTGGCCGTCCACGGTGCAGGCATCCCACATGTCCAGGCTGTCCAGCGCGTCCTTCACCAGACGCTTCTGCTGATAGCCTTCGTAAGCGGCGCTCACATCCTGCAGCACGCCGTTTTCCACCAGCGTGTAGAACATGGCCTTATCGCAGATGATGACGTCGGGCAGGTCGCCGGAGGCCATGGCGGTGTTGATCAGCGCGGCCAGCGCCGTATCGTCTTCCGCGATCTGGCGTTCCACGTCGATGTTCAGGTAATCCTTGTACGCGTCGATCCACACGTTCTGGGTGGCGGAGGCGCGGCGGGGATCGTTGGCGTCGTAATTGGTGTTGCCGGTCTTGAAGTCCTCGCTCAGGATGGTGAGCTTGATGGGTTCTTCATACTTGCCGTACACGTCCGCTTCTTCCGCCGCAGCGAAGGAACAGAGGCTCAGGCACAGGACGAGAGTCAGTGCGATAGCAACCAGACGTTTCATGGGATGCCCTCCTTGAAGTTTTAATGGATGAGTTTAGTATAAGCATGTTATTTCTGACCGTCAATTGAAATATCCGTACATTTTTCGCTGGCTCACTTGCCCTATCACGACTTTTTCATCCCATTTCAGCCAAAAGACGGAATCAGTCAATCTCTGGGAGGGCAAATGTCGGGATTGGGCTATTGACGGCCGGATTTCCGCCCGTTATGATGAAGCGGGATGGTATTCATGGCAAAGAGTTTCGCTGCGGCGATGCTTTTTGCCATGTTCCGAAGATCGGTCAGAGAAGCCGGGCAAGGGCTTCTCTATCCAATATAGATCCAATAGAACCGCATTTCGAACGGAGGAAAAAACATGCGCGCCATTCAGTATGTTACCACTCAAAGCTTTCAGCGGCGGCCCTACGAGCTGTTCCCCTGCGGCAGTTCCGTCACGGGCGCACTGCCCCTGACCATCGAGTCCACCCCGGAGCAGCGGGAAGTGCTGGGCTTCGGCGTGGCCCTGACGGCCAGCTCCTGCTACGAGCTGAACACCATGAGCCCCGAAGCCCGCAAGGCTTTCCTGCAGGATATTTATTCCGAAAAGGGCCTGAACCTGTCCGCGGGGCGGCTCAGCATCGGCTCCAGCGATTATTCGGCGGAGCTGTTCTCCTACGACGATGTGGACGGGGACGAGACACTGGAGCATTTTTCCGTGGTTCGGGACGAGCGCTACGTCATTCCCATGGTCAAAGAAGCGCTGCAGGTGAACCCTGACCTGTACCTGTTCGGTTCCCCGTGGAGCCCGCCCGGCTGGATGAAGACCGGCGGCGCGATGTGCGGCGGCTACATGCGGGATCGATTCGTGGACTGCTACGCCCGCTACTTTATCAAATACCTGCAGGCCTACGAAGCACACGGCATTCCTGTCCGGGCCGTCACGCCCCAGAATGAGCCGGAAACCGATCAGAGCGGACTGATGCCCGCCTGCCGCTGGAATCCGGATACCGAGGCGCAGTTCGTGCTGACCCTGCGCAAGCTGCTGCAGGAAGACGGAAGGGATACCCAGATCTGGCTCTATGACCACAGCTTCACCGGCTGGACGCGGGTATTGTGGATGCTGAAAACCTATCCCGAACTGCTGACTGCCGCCAACGGCGCTGCTTTCCATTATTATGACGGCTGCGTCGAAATGCTGGAACATCTGCGCAAAGCGTTCCCCGAACTGCCCCTGCACTTCACGGAGGGCGGCCCCCGACTGTACGACCATTACGATACCGACTTCTGCAAATGGAGCATCATGATCGCCAAGGCGCTGAACAACGGCTGCCGCAGCTTCACGGGCTGGAACCTGCTGCTGGACGAGACCGGCGGCCCCAACATCGGGCCCTTCTTCTGCGGCGGTCTGGCCACGCTGAACAGCCAGACGGGCGAGCTTGCCTACAGCGGCCAATATAAAGCCCTGCCCCATTTCTCCAAGTTCATCCGCCGGGGCGCGAAGATCCACAAGTCCTACCTGACCGGTGATCACGCCTCCATGTTCGTCTTCCCCAAGGTCGGCCTTCCCGTGGAAACGCTGGCGGCAGTCAACCCGGACGGCTCCCGGGTGATCGTGCTGGTCAACGCCAACGAGAACAAACGGCAGGTGCGCTATCACGACGATCAGGGGCAGGAATGGTACATCGAACTGCTGCCCGACAGCGTATCCACCGTCGTATTTACCGACTGACCTTTCTGCTTTTCCCCCAAGGGAGGCTCCTTCATGTGCATGGATCCCGCGGCGAATCATCCTCTGTCCCTTTTCTCCGGCTGGTTTGACGGCGGGCACTGTCAGGGCATAGCGCTGGATGAACGCAATGGCTTTGCCTACTTTTCCTTCACCACCATGCTGGTCAAGACGGACTTTCAGGGTCGGCTGATCGGCAGCGTCCGGGGGCTGACGGGCCATCTGGGCTGCATTGCCTTTCACCCGGAGGACGGTTGCGTCTACGGCTCGCTGGAATACAAGGACGATGTGATCGGCCGGGCCGTCCGGGAACGTTCCGGCGGCGGGCATGTAGAGGATGCTTTCTACGTAGTCCGCTTTGACGGGGACAGGATCACCTGCCCTGACCTGGACGCCTGCCGGGACGGCGTGATGACCGCCGTCTGCCTGAAGGAAGTTGTGGATGACTTCCACGGGGAGGCCGTCGTGAACGGCCGCGTATTCCCCCATCGGTACGGCTGCAGCGGCATCGACGGCCTTTCCTTCGGGAAGATTCCCGGCGGCGCGGATCCGAAGGAATATCTCTTCGTCTGTTACGGCATTTACAGCGACCTGGAGCGCACGGACAACGACCATCAGGTGCTGCTGTGCTACGACACGGCCGGATGGGACGCTTTTGCCGCGCCCCTGAGCCAGACTGCCCTGCACCACCAGGGGCCGGAAAAGCAGGACCGCAAGTTTTTTGTCTACACCGGCAACACCACCTACGGGGTACAGAATCTGGAATACGATCCCTGCACGGGACATTTTCTGATGGCCGTCTACCGGGGCAAAAAACCCGCTTTTCCCAATCATCCCCTCTATGTGATCGACGGCGGCTCCGCCCCCGAATCACGCCCTCTGCGCGGCCTTTCGGAAACGGGAGAGACTCTCTCCCTTCTCCATACGGAAAACGGCGTGGATCCTACGGGCATTGAGTTTCCATTCGGCAGCACGGGACTGTATTCCTTCGGCGACGGTTTTTTTGCCGTCTCCGAAGAAGAAAAAAGCGAGCTTGGCTACGCCACCCATGTCCGGCTGTACCGCTGGGACGGCCATGGGCCGCTGCAGGCAGTGGAGAAATAACAAAGCACACAGACTCTTTTTCCCATACAAAAAGCCCTTTCCAGAAAAGCCATTTTCTGGAAAGGGCCTTTTGAACTGCATTTTACGATTCTCCCATCCTCCGGGCCGTTACGGAGCCGAACAGCAAATTGAAATTGGTTTCGTTCCACTCGTACCAGACGGCCTCCGGTTTTTGGGTCTGCTGATCCAGCGCGGCGCTGTAGTCAGTGCCGGAAACCGTCAGGCCGTTCACCGTGTAGGAGATGCCTCCGGCGCTGTCCGTGCTGCTTTCCGCAAGGATCTGGTAAGGAACGCTGTCTCCCTCCGGCTTGAGGGATGCAATGCCGTTGTCCGCCGCGCCGCTGGAATAGGTAAAGGTGCCGTCTGCCTTCAGCTCGTTCATCGCCCGAAGGGACAGCTCGTAGGCATAGACCGTATTCTGCTGGACGTCCAGCACCAGCGAGCCAAGCTCCGTGTATTCCACGCCGCGGGTGTATTCCTTGATGACGGCTTCCATCTGGCCGTCGCCATCCAGATCCAGAACGGCCAGCCGGGGCATTTCCAGCGGCATGTCGCTCTGCTCCGCATACTGGGACAGCAGCAGTTCTTCACCGTTCAGGCGCATGTCCATCCGGTTTTCCATCACGGAACGCAGCAGAGGCAGTTCTTCCCCGGAAAGGGGCAGAGAAGAAGTTCCGCCGGTGGAATCTTCCAGTTCCAGATAGCGCTCGTATACGTAGCCGTACACGCCGTTCGCGTCGATATAATACCAGCTGTAGGCCGTCTCGCCCAGCACGGTAACGGTATCGCCCTCGTGCAGGGTGGTCAGGCGCTCGGAATCCTTGGTGGGCAGCTTCCGCAGGTTCAGCCAGGAGTCGGTGCGGGCAATGCCGAGCGGCTGACGGGAAGGCACTTTCTCCAGCGACAAATACTTGGACATCATGTAGCCGTCCTCCGCGCCGATGGAAACATGCACCCATGTCTCGCTGGGATCCGACCAGCATTCCACCTCGGTGCCCGTAAAATACAAGCCCAGCGAGCGGGAGTCCGCCGCAGGCTTCAGCCGCAGATGAACCCGGTCTGCCGATCCGCCGTCCACATAGGCCGTCTGTCCGGCCGCCAAAGCGGGAACGCACAGGGCCAGCAGGCTCAGGATCAGCAGAAGACTCAGCATTTTCTTCATCGGTACATCCCTCCTCCGGGCGGCTTTCAAAGCCGTCTGTCTGATTCAACGATCCCTTCGTGCCGTTTCTTCCCATTTTTTGAAAAAAAGATGATCGGGCGCTGCCTTTCTCCTTATTTTCCGGAAGAGAGCTTTTTCCATTCGCCGGGAGTCATGCCGGTGTAGGTCTTGAAGCACTTGATGAAATGGGAGATGTTGAAATAGCCCACCCGATTGGCGGTTTCGGCGATGGAAAGCCCTTCTTCCCGAAGGAACCCCTGCGCCGCCTCCATGCGAAGCTGAAGCAGATATTCCTTGAAGGTCTTGTCCACCTCCACCCGCAGAAGCCGGGATACCTGTTTGGTGGAGATGCCCATGGCTTCCGCCGTGGAGGACAGGCTGATATCCCCGTCCAGACAATGCTCCCGCACGTAGGCGGCCGCCTTGCCGCCCTCCGGCTTGTCAACGGGGAGTTTTCCCTCGGCCTTGCAGCACAGGGCCCGCACCAGCTTTTCCAGCGCTGCGCGCATGCTGGCCGGATCCTGACCGATGGGCTCCTGGGGAAGCGCCACGCCCTCCTGAGAAGCCAGCGCCATTACCTGCTGCGCCAGCCGGTTGAGCATGTAAATGCGCATCAGATAGGACGGATAACGGTTTTCCGTCTGGGCGATCAGCGTTTCCAGCAGAGCCAGCGCCTGCGGTGTGCTGCCGCTTTCCGTCAGCGCCGCCAGCTGTTCCAGCGCGTCTTCCTCTTCGACGGCGCCGCTGTCCAGCGTCAGGGCCGTCGGCGGCGTGTTCAGGGTTTCGATGGCAGCGGAGGCGATCTCGTCCAGCTGGCTGCACAGGCGGCTCAGCTGCACCTGTACCGACAGGTTCCGGCTTTCCAGACTGTCGGACAAAAGCTCCAGAAGCTCCCGGCACTGCTCTTCTTCCTGAAAGTTCATCAGGACGATGTATTCCCGGTTCTCCTGCAATTCCGCCGCATACAGGGTGTATTCCTCGTCGGAGAAATCCTCGATGCTGCGCACCAGCCCCGTGCGGTCGCCCTCGCCGCCCTGCAGATACAGGAAGCACAGGGCGAAATGGGCGTGCGTCATTTCAAAGCCCATTTTTTGGATCAGTTCCTTCACCACCGGGCTGTGATTGCCGGAGATCAGCATCATCACCAGCTGCTGCTTCAGCCAGGACTGCTGCAGATCCAGCTGCTCCATCTGTTCCTCAATCTGCTTTTGGGAAAAGGTGTTGCGCCTGAGCGAACTGCTGAGCAGCTCTTCCAACGTCTGCAATTCGTTGCTGGGCTTCTGGCTGCCGCCGTATTTGGCGTACAGCCTGCGGATGGGCTGATAGCTCCGCCAGGCCGCATACACGGCAATGGCCGTCCCCAACACCAATGCCAGCAGCACAATCCAGATGGTCAGCCGTTCAAACGAGCCAATCCGTTCCAGCCCGGCGATGCTGGGCTCGGCAATCGCCACCCGCGCCTTTTCCTGCGTGCCCTGCCCGGCAATGATTTGCTCCGCCGTCAGGGTGGACAGCATGGTCTGGCCTTCGTATTCCAGCGCAAACCCGCTGCCCCGTTCCTGACCGGTCATCTGCCAGATGGTCTGCCTGAGCTGGCTCAGCTTGACCAGAAAAATCAGCGTACACTGTCCCGTGGGAAGCCGGGCCGTGCCGAAATAGAACGGCAGCGCAATCATCAGCGCGTCGGGCCGGGTGTCCGGCACCTGAAACAGGATGCTCCCCGCCGCAGGGAGAGCCGCCGTCAGCTGCTCCGGCGGCAGGCCGTTCATAATCTGCTGGAAGAAGACGCGCTCGGAATAGGCGCTTCGCGTGCTGAAAACCCTGCCCGCGTCCTGATACCACAGATAATATTCCTCAATCCACGGCGAAAAGCTGGCGTACCGGGCAAAAGCGTCCAGCAGCTCAAATTCGTTGGTCTTCTGCCGGGTGAGGTAAAAGGGCTGAAACTGCAGCCGGGTCTTCACATCCAGCCGGATATCCTCCATGGCCGACAGCTGCCGCTCGATGTAATCGCCGGTCTGGGCCAGCCGGGCCTGATAGACCTCCGTCTCCGCCTGCCGCAGCTGACCGGAAGCCGCCCGCACCAGCGCCAGGCCCATAGCCATGCACACGGCCAGCACCACAGAAAAATAGGACAGCACATATCGTTTGAATAACCGGCTGCGGATCGGCATCAGGATTCTCCCTTCGTATTTAGTATTAATGAGTATTCAGCATTCAGGGGCAGGCCATCCCAAAAACAGATGGGCTGTAAACGCCCAAAAGCCTTCAGCCCAAAAAGGGCTGAAGGTGTCAGGGGCCGTTCCTCCGCCGCTTTCAGAGTACCCAAAAGCGGCGGAGTTTGTCAATGTTTATTTTTGAGCGGACAGATAGTTCTCGTAAGCAGTGGTGTAGTAGCCCAGCAGCTCTTCGATGCCCATGCCCTTCAGTTCTTCCTGGAACTTGGGGAATTCGTCGATGCTGCGCGCGCCGGTGATGAACTTGGCCACTTCGGACTCGATGTAGGGCTCCAGAATGGTATTCAGTTCATCGATGGCCAGCGTGGTTTCCTCATCGTAGTACACGATCATGGGGAAGGAATCGGTGCGGTAAGGCTCTACGTTGTTCTTCAGGTTCAGCATATGAGCGCCGGAGCCGAAGTTCGGATCGTAGGCGTAGGGCAGGATGTTGTCCTTGTTGTAGTAGTAGGAGCGCATTTCGGGACGGTTGGTCACGCCCGCGTCAAAGGCTTCTTTGTTCTGCAGGGGATGAGAGCGGTTGCCGAAGCCGTGAGCCATGTTGCCCGCGTCGCCTTCCATGAAGGCCTGGCTGTCGGTCTTGTTGCCTTCCGCATCCAGCCACACATAAGCGTTGTCTTCCGTGACCATATAGCCGCCGATGATGCCCATGGTATCGGAGCTGGTGGCAGCGGGGCCGCACCACAGGTACATGCCCAGCAGGTCGGTGTAGAAAGCGTCCAGATACTTCATGATGGGCACGATCTTGCTTTCTTCCACATTCGCGTTCAGGGACACATAGCCGTAACGGAACTTGTTCAGCGCGCCTGCCTGCACGGTATCGTTCCACTGGCTGGTCAGAGGCGTAGCGTCCACCCACTTGGTGAAGTCTTCCTTCTCCGGCAGGGCCAGATAGGCCAGACCCGCATAAGTACCCACCGCGTCTTCCGCCAGCTGGGCGTAGGCAGTGGTCTGATCGATGGTGAAGAAGTCGGCGGACATGAGGCCGTCGGTGTAGTACTGGTTCATCAGCTTCAGGAATTCCACAAAGGTATCGTCATACGCGGGGATGACGGTCTTTCCTTCCCGGACGGCGGGCTGAATGCCGATCTGGTTGGAGTATTCGCCTGGCCACAGGTAGCCGAAAGCGTTCAGAATATAATTGCGGGGGTCGTTGTCAGCATTCTTCGCGCCGGAGCCCAGAGGAACGCCTTCAGGATGCAGTTCCTTAAACTTGTACAGCATAGCGGTGAACTCATCCAGCGTCTTGGGCATTTCCAGACCGGCTTCCTTCAGCCAGTCGGTGTTGATCTGCATTTCGTTGGGGCCATCGCCCAGAATAAACAGGTCAGAGAAGCCGGGCAGGGTGTAGATCTTGCCGTCGGGGGTGGTGCAGTAGGCCAGTCCTTCCGGATAGGCTTCATTCCACTTGCACAGATTGGGCATAATCTCGGGGGTGATATAGGGGGTCAGATCCAGCAGCATGCCTTCGCTCATGCCGTAACGCACCAGCTCGGAGGTGGTCAAATTGACGCCGAAGAGCAGGTCGGGCAGATCGCCGGAGGCAAACATCAGGCTCTTGCGCTCGTCCACGGCGGTAGACAGAATCTGATCCACCTCAAAGTCGATGCCGGAATAGGTCTCGGACCAGATCCAGAACCACTGCTGGTCGGGATCCTTGCCGTACTGCTCGCTGCGCTTGGTCGCAACGCTGACGGTCAGCTTTTCGCCGTCCTTGACGATGGGCCAATCCACATAGTCGGTATGGTCGTTGTAGGCGGCCAGCGCGCTGACGGAGCCGAGCAGCAGCGCCAGCGTCAGGAGAACGGAAACCAGTTTTTTCATTGGGGTTATCTCCTTTTTTGTTTATTTTAAGAGAAGAGTCCCTTCTCTTATTTCGAAATCAGCCCTTCACCGCGCCTACCATCATGCCGGTCACAAAGTACTTCTGCACGAAGGGATAGGCAATCAGCAAAGGCGCGGAGGAAACGACGATCAGCGCGTATTTCATGGCCTCGGCCATATAGGCCAGCCGGGCGGCGTTCTTGATGGCGTCGGCGTCCATGGCGGAGGTATCCACCTTCTGCATGGCGGTCTGGCTGTTGAGCAGGATGGAGCGCAGCACCATCTGCAGGGGCAGGTATTCGTTCTTGGTGGTATAGATCAAAGCGTTGAAGTAGTCGTTCCAGCGGGCCACGGCGAAGAACAGCGTCATCACCGCCAGAATGGGCTTCACCAGCGGAAGGGCGATGCGGAAGAAGGTCTTCAGCTCATTGGCCCCGTCAATCCGGGCGGATTCGTACAATTCCTCCGGAACGTTGGACTGGAAGTAGGCCCGGGTCACAATCATGTTGTACACGCTGGAGGCCGCAATCAGGATCAGCGAATACCACTGGTTCACCATCCCGATCTTCTTCATCACCAGATAGGTGGGAATCAGGCCGCCGTTAAAGTACATGGGAATCAGGAAAAACACATTGATGAGCCGGCGGCCCGGCAGCGTCTTCTTGCTGAGGGCGTAGGCGCTGGGAATGGTGAGGATCAGGCTGAAAAAGGTGCCCGTCAGGGTATAGAAGAGGGTATTGCGGTAGCCCAGCCACACCCGGTTTTCCTTAAAGACGTTCAGGTAGGATTCCGCCGTGAAGCCCTTGGGCCAGAGGAACACGTTGCCCTTGGCCACTTCATAGGCGTCGGACACGGAGCCGATCAGCACAAAGTACAGGGGATAGAGCGTAATCACCAGCACAATGGCCATCAGGATGACGTTCAGGGTGTCGAAGAGCTTGTCCGCCCGGGTACGGCGGATGATCGTGGGTTTCATTTACGTCCTCCTCCTTTCTTACCACAGGGACACGTCGGAGAGACGCTTGCAGATGGTATTGACAATCAGCAGCATGACCACGTTGACCACCGTATTGAACAGGCCGATGGCGGTGGAGTAGCTGTACTGTCCGCCCAGCAGGCCCAGCTCGTAGGTATAGGTGGAAATGACCTGCGATACATCCAGATTCAGGGAGTTCTGCAAGAGGTAAATCTTCTCAAACCCGACGGACAGGATTCGGCCGCAGCTCATGATGAGCATGATAACCACCGTGGGCAGGATGCAGGGGATATTCACGTGCCAGATGATCTGCAGGCGGTTCGCGCCGTCCATATAGGCCGCTTCATGCAGCTCCGGCGACACGCTGGACAGGGTAGCCAGATAGATGATGGTGCCCCAGCCCAGATCCTGCCACACGCCCGACCACACGAAGATGTGCGGGAAATACCGGGCCGTGCCCAGAAAATCCACCCGCTTGCCCCCGGCCATTTCGATAATATTGTTGAAAAGGCCGGTGGACTGGTTCATGAACAGGGTAATCATGGAGCAGATCACGACGGTGGAGATAAAATGCGGCGCATAGGTCACCATCTGCACCGTTTTCTGGAACTTCTTGCCCCGCAGTTCGTTGATGAGCAGCGCCATGATAATGGAAAGCGGGAACGTGGCCAGCGTATAAAGGGAGATCACCATGGTATTTCGGATGATCTTCCAGCACTGGGGATGCTGAAAGAACTTCTGGAAATACTTCAGCCCCACCCAGGTGCTTCCCCAGATGCCTTTGGAGACCCGGTAGTCCCGGAAGGCGATCTGCAGGCCCGCCATGGGCCAATAGTAAAAAATGATGAAATAGATCACAGCGGGCAGGAGCAGCAGATAAATCTGCCAGTGATCCAGTATTCGCTGGCCCAGACTCTTGTGCCGCACCTGCAGGCCCGAAACGGCCGTAGTGTGTTTCATGAACCGTTCATCCTTTCTCGTTGGTGTCTTTTATGGTAAACCGGGAGCCGAACAAAGTAAATGCGCAGTTTGCGCCATAAAATACTGTTTTTGGGAACAAAACGGCCATGTCCAAAACCGGCTATTTGTGTCCGGACCACGGCATTGCTTTCTCCAAAGCCGTCCTTTATAATGGATGCAACCTTCATTCCCGAAAGCGGGAAGGTCTTCTGTCCGCCTTTCCGGAATGGGATTCGCTGTCTTCAAAAGGAGAACGTTTATGAACTGCATGAAATCAACCCTCTGCCTGAAAAGCACTGATTTTACCCTGCTGAAGGGGCAGCGCCGGGAGGACGGGTTCCTGCCCGAAGGCCACGAGCTGCTGCTCAGCGCCGCCCTGCCGGAGGACTGGCAGCGGCACGAAACCGCCGCCGTGACCCTGCGGGCCGAGGCTGACCATCAGGTGGAGGTACGGCTGGAATTCTGTGCCGCCGTTCACGAGGAGCCGCTTCTATCCCTTCATTACCGCATTCTGACCGGGTGCGGGGTGCAGATCCCTTTCCCCATCGACAGGCGGGCGCTGGCGGCGGATATGGCGTTTCTTCCGCCGTGGCCGGGCGTGTTCAAGGGCGGGATCAACGGCCGTCCCATTCAGCCCGGGGAGGTGCGTTTTGTCCGGCTGTCTCTGCGGGAACCGTCGCTTCGTTTTGTTTCCCTTTCCTCGCTGGCGTTCACGGACGGCTGGCAGCCTCAGGACGTAGCAGGGCAGCCCCGGGTGGACGCGCTGGGGCAGCGCGCCGAGGGCAGCTGGCCCGGAAAGACTGCCGATCTTGCGGAGCTGGACGCCTGTCTAAAGAAGGAACTGGAATGGGCCGGTACGCACAACCATTATCCCGAGGGCTGGTCCCGCTGCGGCGGCTGGCTGCAAAAGCGCTTTGACCAGACCGGCTGGTTCCATACCGTCCATGACGGGCGGCGCTGGTGGCTGGTCGATCCGGACGGATACGCCTTCTTCTCCAACGGCATGTGCTACGGCAACCGCACCGGCATTTACGGCATGGCCGACCATCTGAGCAGCCTGCACCAGTGGCTTCCGCCCAAGGAGGGGCTTTTCGCCCGGGCATGGACCACAGGCGACCAGATTCCTCAGTATGTGGTCCGCAACGGTCTGGAAAATGCCAAAGCCCGGGAGCTGGTCAATTTTCCCCGGGCGAACATGATGCGCGTTTTCGGCGAGAACTGGCTGGACGCATGGATCACCATCAATACCGCCCGGATGCGCTCCTGGGGCATCAACACGCTGGGCGTGGGCGTAAACGACTACGGCGACGAACCCACGGCGGAATTCCTGCGCAAGGCGCAGATGCCCTACGTCATCACCTTCAAATTTTTCCCGCTGACGGAGGAACGCATTTTCCGGGATTTCCCCGATGTTTTCAGCCCGGAATACGAGCGGCTGACCGCCGAAATGGCCCGGCGAGAGCTGCGCGCCTACCGGGACGATCCCCTGCTGATCGGCTACTTCGTCACCAATGAGCCGGAATGGCTGATGAGCGAAAACGTCAATCTGGCGGAGCGGCTGCTGGCCGCCGAAGGCTGCCTCGCCTCCAAGCAGGCTTTCGCAAGCCATCTGCAAAAGCAATACGGCACGGCAGACGCTCTGAACGCCGCGTGGGCCACGGCTTTCTCCTCCTTTGAGGATCTGCTTGCGCCCCTGCATCTGGAAAATCGGACGGAAGCCGCCCGAAAGGATCTGGAAATCTTCCATAACCTTCTGGTGGAGCGCTATGGCCGGGTCATCAGCGACGCGCTGCGGGCGGAGGATCCCCATCACCTGAACCTGGGCATGCGCTACAGCCACGCCTCTGACAAAACGCTCTGCGGCCCGCTGAACTATTTCGACGTGTTCTCCTTCAACTGCTACGGCGCGGAACCGGCCACCGCCGCCGCCCAAATGGGCCGGGGCGCGAATCTGCCCATGGTTGTGGGCGAATGGCACATCGGCGCTGCGGAAAGCGGGCTGGATTCCTGGGGCATATACTATACGGACACGCAGGCCCGGCGGGCGGAGGCGCTCCAATATTATCTGGAGCAAAGCACGCAGGAAGCGCACCTGACCGGCATTCACTACTTCGAATACAGCGACCAGCCCTATCTGGGCCGCTTCGACGGCGAATGCTATCAGATCGGCCTGATCGACGTGTGCAACCGGCCTTATCCGCTGGCGGCGGAAACCTTCCGCGCCTTTGCGGAGCGGATGTATCCGCTTCTGGACGGTCAGAAGCAGCCCACGGCCCACCCCGTTCCCCTGAAGAATCTGTGGCAGACGGTGAACTGACGGCCATCCCGCCTTTTCCCCCGAACGGCTTCATTTTTGGTCATGAATCCAAATTCGATTTTGGCAGAATATCCGTTCGTTTTCCTATGATTTGTCCCTTGTTTTTCTGAAATAGCTTCTGTTATCATCATGGTAAAAAATGCAGGGAGGAATTCCAATGCACATTCAATTTGATTCGCAGCACCGATTTTTCCATCTTTCCACGTCCGAAATGTCCTACGCCTTCGGCATTGCCGCCGATGGCCGCCTGCGGCACCTGTACTGGGGCCCGGCGCTGAGCAGCGATGCGTCGCTGCTGCCGCTGGCCGAAGCGTCGCTGGGCGCTTATGTGCCCTCCAAGGGCGTGGACTTTCTCAAGGACGGCGTTGCCGAGCTGCCCACCATGGAGCCCAGCGACTACGGCGACCCGGTGCTGTGGGTTCGCCACCCCGACGGCACCCGCGGCCTGCGGCTGGTATATGAAAGTCACACCATCGAAAACGACCGCCTGACCGTTGTCGCCAAGGACGCGGCCTATGCCGTGACCGTGGAGCTTCATTACCGGGGCTGGGCCGATCTGCCTCTTCTGAGCAAGTGGCTGGTGATCCGCAACGGCGAGGACGGCACGCTGGAGCTGGAGCAGATGAAGAGCGCCGCGTGGCATCTGCCCTTGGGCTGGGATTACCGCCTGACCCATCTCACCGGCAACTGGGGCTGCGAGTACACCAAAAATCAGCTCATGCTGACGCAGGCCCGTACCGTGCTGCAAAACAACCGTATCACCTGCGCCGCCGCCCAGCAGATTCCCTTCTTCGCGCTGGATCAGGACGGCGCGGCCACCGAGGAAAGCGGCCATGTGTTCTTCGGCGTGCTGCATTGGAGCGGCAATTTTGACATCACCGTGGAGCGCCAGTTCGGCAAGCTGGTCACCGTCACCGGCGGCGTGAACGGCTTCGACACGAAATATCCCCTGAAGCCGGGCGAGAGCTTCGAAACGCCGCTGTTCACCGCGGGCTTCTCCAACCGCGGCTTCGAGCGCATGAGCGAGGTCTTCTACGACTGGCAGTTCGATCATCTGATGCCCCGGGGCAAAAAGATCGACAAGGCTCACGCCGAACGGCCCGTCATCTACAATTCGTGGTATCCCTATGAATTCGACGTGCGGGAGGACAACTGTCTGGCCCTGATCGAAAAGTGCGCGCCGCTGGGCGTGGAGCTGTTCGTTATCGACGACGGCTGGATGCCCAAGCGAATCAACGACAAGGCCGGTCTGGGCGACTGGGTGGCTGACCCGGAGCGCTTCCCCCATGGACTGCAGGCCATTTCCAAGGCCTGTCATGACAAGGGCATGCTGTTCGGCCTGTGGGTGGAGCCGGAAATGGTCAACCCGGACAGTGACCTGTACCGGGCGCATCCCGACTGGGTGATCCACGACCCCACCCGGCCCCGCATTTTGCAGCGGAATCAGCTGGTGCTGAATCTGGCCCGGGACGAGATCCGCGACTGGGCCATTGCCTGGCTGGACGACCTGATCGACACCTGTCAGCTGGACTACCTCAAATGGGACATGAACCGCTACGTCACCGAAAACGGCTGGCCGGACGCGCCATACGAGGAGCAGCAGAGCCTGTCCGTCCGCTACACGAAGAATCTGCTGGCCATCTGGCAGCACCTGAACGAGAAGCATCCCGACGTGCTGTTTGAGAACTGCGCCAGCGGCGGCGGGCGCTCCGACTTCGGCATGGTGCCCTATGCCGACCGCATCAACCGCAGCGACAACGCCGACCCGGTGGACGTGATGGTGCTGCACGAGGGCTTCTCCATGCTGTTCGTGCCCAAGACCGCCGGCGGAGCGGGCAACATCGCCCCGGCCCGGCATCACATCCACAACCGGCCCACGCCGCTCCGCTTCCGCATCCACTGGGGCATGACCGGCTCCATGAGCATCGGTATCAATCTGCTGACGGCCTCTCAGGAGGAGCTGGACGAGCTGAAAAAGGGCATTGCCGAGTTCAAGCGTCTCCGGGGCGACCTGCAGGACGCCTACGTATACCGCATCGCGTCGGCCACGCAGCACCCCTACGCGCTGTTCCAGTATGTGCGCCGGGATCGGAAGGCTTTCACGCTGTTCTCCTTCGCCCACGGCATGCGCTGCTGGGATCTGCCCATGCCCCGTTTCCGCATGCGGGGCCTGCTTCCCGACGCGGTATACGTCTGCGAGGACGGCCGCCGCATGACCGGCGAAGCCCTGATGAACATCGGCGTGGAGGTGCCCTTGAAGGGCGACTGCGACAGCCGGATGGACGTCTGGCGGCTGGAGAAGGCGTAAGCAGCCGTTTTTCCGAATTCATCCGCCAAAATGGCCCCCGTTTTGAATTCCTAAGGGTTCAAAACGGGGGCAAAGAAAAAAAGTACGCAAAAAACAACCCCCGCAAACCATTACGGCTGCGGGGTTTTTCTGGTACGCCCGGTGCGATTCGAACGCATGACCTTCAGAGTCGGAGTCTGACACTCTATCCAGCTGAGCTACGGGCGCATGTCCGCTCTTGCGAGCATTGACAATGATAGCACGAAAAGGAACGGTTGTCAAGGTTTTCGGGATTTTGAGATGGGGAGAACGGAAAAATAGGCACTAGCCCCGTCTTTCATCCAAAAAGCGTTTGAAGGAGGGAGGCGTTTCCCTCCTTCAAACAGATGGGCGTTGGAATGCTGTTCAGTGCCTTGCAAAAGAAATTCTGATTGAACAGCAGCGAGTCTTCGTCAGGCTCACCAAAGTTTCCAAGAGCCTACATCGCATTGGCCGCAATCATTGTTTCCAACCGCAACCACGGTTCCGTCTACTTTTAAGCCGACAGTATGTTGACCTCCTGCTGAAATCGCCACAATATCTGTCCAAGAGCCTACATTGCATTGCCCATAGTCATTTTCCCCAACGGCAACCACGGTTCCGTCTGCTTTTAAGCCAACGCATCGAAAAGAGTTTGCAGAAATTGCCACAATGTCCGTCCAGGAACCTATGTTGCTTTGCCCATCGTCATTTTTTCCAACAGCAACTACTGTTCCATCTGCTTTTAACCCAACGGTATGAAAAGCGCCTGCCGCAATCGCCACAATACCCGTCCAAGAGCCAACTTCGCATTGTCCGGACACCTTGTTTCCTGCGGCAATCACGGTTCCATCTTCCTTTAAGCCAACGGTATGAAAAGTTCCTGCCGCAATCGCCACAATGTCCGTCCAAGAACCAACTTTGCATTGTCCATAGGAATTGTCCCCAACAGCAGCCACGGTTCCATCCACTCTTAAGCCGACCGTATGCCTGCCACCTGTCGCAATACGATCCATAATGCTCTCCTGGAATCCTTCTGCCTGTATTTTAGCATCAGCATAATCGCCAGCTTTTTGGAAAGCAAGCTGCGCATAGAAGCTTTCATTTTTAGCAAGCAATTCTTTTCCCCATAAATAATACGCTTCCTGCATACGATTTTCAGCATCGCTATAGTTGCCCGCCTTTTGGAATGCGGATATAGCGCCTTCTTCATCGCCAGCGGCAAGCAGTTTTTCGGCCTGAGTATAATAAATGGCCTTCCAGCGTTCTGCGGCATCGCTATAGTCATCCGCCTCTTGAAAAGCAGCGATAGCTCCTGCTTCATCACCGGCAGCAAACAATTTTTCTGCCTGAGTATAATAGATAGCTTTCCAGCGTTCTACAGAATCGCTATAGCCGTCCGCCTTTTGAAATGCAGCGATGGCTCCCGCTTCATCGCCAGCGGCAAGCAGCTTTTCGCCCTGCTTATAGTATGGCTCGTTGATTCTTTCCGCCGCGTCCTGATAGTCTCCGGCATTGATAAAAGCAGCAGAAGCAGCTTCCCAGTCGTTGTCAGCCAATAATGCTTCCGCCTGCTTGTAATACGGCTCATTGATTCTTTCCGCCGCATCCTGATAATTTCCAGCATTGATAAAGGCTTGCGAAGCCTGTTCCCACTGGCTGTTTGCTAAATATCTTTCTGCCTGAGTATAATAGATAGCTTTCCAGCGTTTCGCAGCATCGCTGTAGGGAGCCGCCTTTTGAAAAACAGTGATAGCTTCTTCTTCATCGCCAGCAGCAAGCGATTCTTCCGCCTTGGCATAAAGATTTGGACGCAGGTTTTCGGAACGCTTGGCGCTGTCCAGAAACAGCGGATTCGTATCATACATCTGCTGTGCTTCGGACAAATAGTCATAATACCCCTCATTGACAAGATCCTCATAATAGCGGCCGGTGTAATAAGTAATCCGCATTGCGCAGTCCTTATAATCGCCAAGGCTTTCCAGCCCGGCAATGCCGTTTTGGTAATCGCCGCTTTCCGCCAGCGCCAGCGCTTTGCAATACAGCGTCAGGGTGGTGGCGTCCTCATAGCTGCCAAGGCTTTCCAGCTTTTGCGCCGCTTCCTCGTACTTCCCTT
>OLQT01000519.1_pt1 | contig 27816 bp, 30 predicted proteins | sample 1672651 | NCBI WGS metagenome assembly OLQT01 (sample SAMEA3136709, study PRJEB25190) | human gut metagenome | biome: human gut; feature: human-associated habitat; material: faeces | place: Austria | collected 2013 | reverse complement strand
TGCGATGAATCTCAAGAAACTTGCCATCCACAAGTGGCAGCCTTTCTTCCGCTCCTTGCTTTTCTCATGCTTGAAGCCCCACTGCTGCATTGCAATGGGGCTTATTTGACAGGCTGATGCCGGCACAACCTGGAAGGTCGTGCCGGCATGTCTGTTTATAGAGTTAGTATGACCTCATGAAGGATGATCTCTTCTGCTCTGCTGCGGATGTTATTCATTCTGCTGACCCATTCAAGTGACTGTGGTTTCTTCAAGCTCTCCGTGATGCCTTCCTGGGCCGCCATTTGCACAATCAGCCTTTCCAGCATCCTTATCGCTCTTTCATTCGCATCAGCCAGATGCCTGTTAAGTGTTCCTTTCAGGATGAGCCGCTCATACAGCCCAGGATGTTCTGCCTCTAGGTATTTCATGTGCATCCTGCCCCATTTTCCAATGGGGCGCGAGTCTTTGTCACCGATTGCTAAATCTGGATACAGCATGCCATCATCACCAAGGGTGTAGGTGCCGCCAAGTTCTTCATATAGGGACTTCATCATCATTTCCTCCTTCAAGTGTAGTCGTTTAGTGTGAAATAGGTTAAGCACTACGGTTGCCGACTTGTTGTGTTGAGGTTGGATGATTAGTTCCTTATGAAAATGAATGCAACGGTTCAAGGGGTTTCCTTTTTGAGAAGCCTACGACGATGCAGGCCGGAATGGCCGAAAAAATGGAGGCGCCGGAGACCCTGCTGCCTCCCGCACCTCCATTCAGTCCGTTGAGAAAGCCTGCCAACAGGCAATTTTTAGCAGAAGCCTTCATCCTTCATCCCTCACTCTTCACTCTTCACTCATCCGATACCCGACGCCCACCTCCGTAAAAATATAACGGGGCTCGTCCGGGTTGGGCTCGATCTTCCGGCGGATGTTGGCCATATGGACCCGAAGGATCTTGTTATCCCGGCTGGCATAGGGTCCCCATAGCTCCCGCAGCATGGCCCGGTAGGTGATCACCTGCCCGGCATGCTTGCCCAGAAGCGCCACGATGCGGAATTCGTTGGGCGTCAGGCCCACGTCGTTTCCCGCCAGATAGACCCGGTGCTTCCGGTAATCGATCAGAAGGTCGCCTACCTGATAGGAACCGTTCAGGGCAATGGAATCGTCTTCCAGCGCCGTGCGGGTGTGGCGCAGCGCCGTGCGGATGCGGGCCAGCAGTTCGATGGTGCCGAAGGGCTTCTGCAGATAATCGTCCGCGCCCAGATCCAGCGCGTAGGCCTTGTCCTCCTCCATGCTTCTGGCGGAAATGACGATGATCGGCGTTTTCGTCCAGGAGCGTACCCGGCGGATTACCTCCGTGCCGTCCAGATCGGGCAGACCCAAATCCAGCAGAATGCAGTCCGGGCAATGGGAAGAGATCATTTCCAGCGCCTTCACGCCCGTATCCGTCCACAGCACCTCGTAATGATTGGTGTTAAGCGTCGTCCGCAGAAATTTGCTGATGCCGGGGTCGTCCTCTACGATTAATACCTTGCAGGATGCGTCATTCATCTTGCTCTTCTTCCTCCTCACGCGGCAGCCAGAAGCGGATTTCCGCGCCGCCCTCCCGTCCGTTTCCGGCGGTAATCTCCCCGCCATGGGCCCGGATGATGGAACGGCATACGTTCAGCCCGATGCCCATATGGCGGCGATTGTCCGAATGACCCGTACCGGCGGGCTGAAGCCCGTCGAAGAGATGCTCCAGCGCCTCCGGGGAAAATCCGGCGCCGTTGTCCTCCACCACGACGGCGGCCCGCCCCGGCTCCGGAAGAATGCTGACCTGAATCGTGTTGGCGTTCTTTCCATGGGCGGCGGCGTTTTCAAACAGATTCAGAAGCACCTGCTCCACCAGCGTCGCGTCCATAGGCGCCCAAAGAATGCTTTCCGGCCTTTTGACGGTAATGCTCATTTCCGGGTGATGGCGGCGGAACTTCACAATCGCGCTGGAGACGATCTCTTCCACCGCCTCGTCTTCCTTTTTCAGCTTCACGTCGGAACCGGTAAACTTGGTGACGGAAAGAATGTTCTCCGTCACGCGGATCAGCCAGTGGGCTTCCTTCTGAATATCCCGGGCCAGTTCGTCCCGTTCCCCCGATGACAGATTTTTCTGCTCCAGCAGCACGGAGCTGGCGCCCAGAATAGAAGCCAGCGGCGTTCGCAGATCGTGAGAGACGGAACGCAGCAGATTGGCCCGCAGCTTTTCGGTCTCCATATCGAAGCGAAGCTGCTCCTGCCGCTTTAACTGGGTTGTCAGGGTGGAGATGATGATCGATACCAGCAGCATGGCCGCAAACGTCAGGGGATAGCCCGTCGCCGACCAGTTAAATTGAAAAAAGGGACGGGTGAACAGATAATTGACGCACAGGACCCCCGCGCAGGCCGCTCCGACGCCGTACCAGTACCCGCTTGTCCGGCTGGAAATCACCGCTACGGCCAGAATGAACACGGCCATGGCAAAGGGATTGTTGTCGTCGTTCACCTGGGACAGCAGCAGGCAGATTCCCGACGCGGCTGCCAGCACGCCCAGTGAAAACAGCAGATCGCGGATTCTTCCGACCCACCGCGCTTTGGCTTCTGCTTTCCGCATTGCTCCATCCTCCCTTCGCTTGCTGAAGATGATTATAGCATACTCCTCCGCCCGGCGGGAACCGTGGAAGCTGGCGTTTCAAAACTTAAGGAACCTCTGATTAAATACGCACTACTATAGAGGTTCTGGTTATGGTATAATAACACCATCAAAAAGATGGTGGTGCTGACAATGAAGCAGGAAACAATTTCAGATTTTGAATACAGCTTTCGCAAGAAGAAAACCAAGCGGGAGATATTTCTGGAAATTATAGACGAGATCATTCCATGGGACGAGTGGGTTGGCGTAATCAAGCCCTACTATTCCAAGGGAAAGCGTGCTCGTCCTCCCATGGGCATTGAGAAAATGCTGCGTATGTATCTGCTTCAGATCTGGTTCAATCTGTCCGACCCGGCTCTACCGAGGAGGCTATCTATGACAGCTATGCCATGCGGAAATTCACAGGTATTGACTTTATGACAGAAGCCGTTCCGGATGAAACGACTCTGTGCAAGTTCCGCCATCTTTTGGAGGAAACCGGCCTGAACAAGCTGTTTTTTGACGCAATCAACCGTGTCATGGTGCAAACCGGACATATGATGAAAGGCGGTACCATTGTAGATGCGACTATCATCAATGCTCCCAATTCCACCAAAAACGCAGACAAAGCTCGTGACCCTGAAATGCACCAGACCAAGAAGGGGAACGAATGGCGGTTCGGAATGAAGTGCCACATCGGCGTGGACGCAGGCAGCGGCCTGGTTCACACGATAACCGTCACAGCTGCAAACGAGCATGACATCACACAGACAGCGAACCTGCTCCGGGAAGATGACGAGGTTGTATACGGGGATTCCGGCTATCTCGGGCATTCAGAAACGTCCCGAAATTGCAAACAATGAGCATTTTTCACAGATTAACTTCCGCATTAACCGCCGCCCCGGAAGTCTCCCCAAGGTCAGCGACAACGCTATTGACTGGGAACGTTACATTGAAAACCGCAAGTTCTCGGTGCGTTGCAAGGTGGAGCACGCATTCCGGATCATCAAGTGTCAGTTTGGCTATCAGAAGACGGTGTATCGCGGACTGAAGAAAAACGAGAATCGGCTGTACGCCATGTTTGCCTGCGCCAATTTGTATGCACTTGCTGTTGCCGAACGAAAACTTTCCACAACCTGATATGGGGAAGGTCTGCCCTTTTTCGGGAAATGGAGCAGAAAAGCAAAGAGATAATGCCTATTATGTGCTGAAATTGCCTTACCCAAGCACAAAACGGTTAATACATCAACTAGGAACAGAATAAAGGCTATTTATTCAGAGCTTCCTTAGGGAGCCGTGGCCGCCCAGAAAGCGGTAACGCCGCCCATTGAGCGACAACACGCCGTCCATCCTGTGCGCCATGCTAAAAACCGAATGCCGGCACTGCATCATCGGCGCAAAGCGGAAAGGCCCCATAATATCGTACCGCGGAACCGCCATGGCGTAATAATCGACCCAGCCTGTCAAAACCGCTTCTTTTGTATGGACGCGAAGCGTACAGCCCTCCGGCGTAAAAACGCTCCCATCCAGTTGAAAGGCCCGGCGTGCGCGGCTGTAGGCAAAGCGCTCGCAGGGGATGGAATAGCTCCCTGACGGATGCACAATTTGAAGCGACGCGCTCCTTTTACCGTCCCGGGCCGTGTGGACGGCCGGAATCAGGGCGAGCGCGCCGTCTTTGCTTTGCTGCTTCAAATACCATTCCTCAAAATATTCGGTCACGCATATGCCCCTCTGTTAAAATGATAAACGGCACAAAAATCCCCCGCATGGGCTTTTGCCATGCGAACGACCTGCCAGTTGCATGATGCCCAAACGGGAGAAAGAATATTTTCGGCGCGGCGTAAATATGGTTGCGACGCTATTCGTGTCCGGGCGTATCGTCCACAGGGTCGCCCGCGTCCTCGCCTTCTCTGCGGTACGCCGCGGGCGAAAACCCAAAGCGCGCGCGAAAACGGCGGCTGAAATGCTCCGCGTCCTCATAGCCGAGCTGGCGGGCAATTTCGTAAATCGGCTCGCCCTGCCTCAGCAGCCGCTTGGCGCGGTTCATGCGGGTGGAAAGTAAATAGTCCTTGAAGTTTTGTCCAGTCTTTTCTTTAAAGATCATGCTGATGTAGGACGGGCTCATGTTGAGCGTATCGGCCACGTGCGAGAGCGAGGCGTTTCGCAGGTCGGCATGGATGGCGGAACGAATGCTTAAAATCAGACGGTTGCTGCCGCTGCGGCTGATCTGCTCCAGAAGACCGTTGTATAGCTGGATGAACCGGGTCATCATGGCGCGAAGCTGCGCATAATCGTTACAGCCGGTATAGAAGTCCAGGCAAAGATAGCGCTCCAGGTTCAGATCCAACTCCAGCCCAGACACGTAGTTGTCGCCCAGCAGGTCCGCGACCAGCTCGGCACACATCAGCTGTTTCATAGATAGCGGACAGTTAATCCGTTCCAGCCGCGCCATGAAGGTGTTGATGCAGTATAAAAGCTGCTGTTCGTCAGGCACCAGCGTATAAAAGTCCAGCATGCGGCGAACCTCCTGACGCATGCTAAACACCTCGTCCAGCCGGTTTGCCTCCGCCTCGCCCACGGGTACCGCGTCGTCAAAGCAGGCTGCGTGACCACCCGCCAGATATGAGCGCCAAACGGCCATGCCGGCTGTACGGTAGGACAGGTGGATGCTTTCAAGCGTTTTACAGCGTTGACCAACGCCCACGGCAACGGGAACCATTAGAGAGGATTCCAGCTCAAACGGGAGACGCTCCAGCCACGCGGCGTCGGGCGCGTGGAAATCACAGAGCAATAGCGTGGCCTGCACACCGGTCGTCTCGATCAAGTAGGTCGGTGCGGGGCGGCTTTCCATGGCGGAAGCGAGCGCGGCGCTCAGCGCCGGAATTTCGCCGCCGGCCGTGCCGACGGCCACAAGCCGTACTGCACAATATTCGCCGCTCTCCTGCGCGATACGCTCCGAGCCGTGGTAGGCTATATCCAAAAGCATGTGGTTATGCAACTCCACCAACAGGTTATCCAACCGTTCGCTGGAGCGCCGGATGCGTTCGGTCTGCTCCCTGCCCAGGTCCTCCACCACAGAGCGCACGTAAGCCACCATTTCCTCGTGATTGATGGGTTTTAACATGTAGCGGAGCGCACCCAACTCGATCGCGGAACGGGCGGCCTGAAAATCTGCGTAGCCGCTGATGATCATAATACGACAATGCGGATAACGGGCGCGGATTTCCTGGCTAAGCTCAATGCCGTCCATCAGGGGCATACTGAGGTCGGTAATCAGGAGGTCGGGCGCCGGTACGCTATCTTCGCACAGCGCGAGCGCACTTTGGCCGTTGTCGGCGGCTATGACCTCCACATGGGGAATGCTTTCGCAGATCAGGCGTGTAAGTCCCGCGACCACAAAGGTTTCATCATCAGCGATCAAAATTTTCATCTGCTTTCGCCTCCCCTTTCAAATCTTGTATGGCAGCCGCGGCGGGCAACTGTAAAATTGCGGCTGTACCTCCCTCGGGATGGTTTTGAATCAGCAGGCGGCCGCTTTCGCCGTACAGCAGCGTAAGCCGCTGGCGGATGTTACGTATGCCATAGCCGGTGCTTTTTTCCGCGCGTTCGTTTAGCAGCGTTTCGTCAAACCCCACGCCGTCGTCGCGGACGCGAATCAGCAAGAGTCCGTCCTCCAACGCGCAACGCACGGAGATGGAACCTTGATAGTTGCGCGGCTTGAGGCCGTGCTGAATCGCGTTTTCCACAAGCGGCTGCACCATCAGCTTTGGAACGGGCAGCGGCAAAAGCTCCTTAGGCGATTCCACCGAGAAACGGATGTTGCGCATGCGGTATTCCTGAATAGCGATATAGCTTTTAACATGGTTGAGCTCGTCGCCAAGCGTAAAGCTTTCCTCCCCCTTGTTAAGGCTTAGACGGAAAAAATCAGACAGTGAACCGACCACCTTGCAGATATCCGCATTGGAAGCCCCATAGCCCATCCAACTGATCATATCCAGCGTGTTATACAAAAAATGTGGGTTGATTTGCGCCTGCAAGGCGGTATATACCGCCTCCTTTTCCTTGGCCCGAGCCTCGCAAAGCTGCCGGGTAAGAAGGCGGACGCGGTCAGCCATATCGTCAAACTCGCAGCAGAGCAGGCCGATTTCATCGCCAGAGGAATCTCTGACGCGCGTTTCAAAGTCGCCCGAACCAAAACGGCGTATCGCGTTCGACAGCCGCGTGACGGGGATTGTGACGCTTTGCGTCAGACACCAGGCAATGCCCAGCATCACAAGCGCGATACACACGGCGACGGAAATAATCATCGTGAACATGCGGCTGAGGCCGGAAAGGATGCGCGAGTACGGGATGGACAGCGTCAGCCTGTAAGGGCTGTCGGCAATGCGCCCAGTGATCGTTAGGTAGCTGTCGCCTAGGTGGTTCAGCGTGCTGCTTTCCAGCTCCTCAGGCATCTCCCGAGCGCCCAGATCGCCAGCCAGATGGGTGGATACGCCGTCGTCGCCTCCCACAGTCGCCAGCACGGCGCCCGCCGCGTCGCTGACGATAAGCTGTGCCCCCGCATCGGCGGGCAAAATGCGTTCCAGTTCGCTACAATCGAATGTAATAACGATGTAGCCCATCAGCTTGACGTTGGCGTAGTCCAAAATACGCCGGGCGGCAAGCACGACGGTTTTGTCTCGCTGGCTCAGCGACGCCTCGGGGTAGAGGTCGCCCCAGCGGTACTGCCCGACCCAAAAGGCGAATTTCTCATCCGCCTGACGGATGCGCTCAAACAGCGCGTCGTTCATGATGGAAAAGGGAAGCTTGCTGATGGGCGTGCCCATATCGGTCACAATCTCCATGCTCATAAAGCCTTGTAGTCCAGAAGCTTCGCTGATCAGCCTTCCCATCAGCTCATATTGCAGACTCTTTGCCTCCAGCGCAGTCGCTTTGCGGCAGTTACGGATAAGCCGGATAACAGCCATGTCGGACGCGATGGTATTAAGCTTGGCAGGATAGACGCGCAGAAGCGAGGAAAGCTCGCTGCACAGGTATTGAGCCATACGCAGCGAAGACCGTTCCTCGCCCATTAAGATTTGTTTCCGTGCGCCGAAGTAGGCGATGCTGCACAGGGCGATGGTGGGAAGCAGCACCACAAGCAGAAAACCGGAGAGCAGCCTGGATCCGAGCCCACGCCTGCGAAGCCCTACAAGCAGACGGTTTGTCAGATCGCGCGTCACGCGCCGGAGGCTGTTCATAGCACGGGAATGATCATGCGGTCCAAGGTCTTGATAAACCAGTACACATCCAAATCCTCCTGGTAGGCAGGTTCGTTGAGGCGGAGGAATTGCTTGAATTCCGCAAGTCGCTGCGCCTTGCCTTCCTCGTCCGCCAAGGCGCAGGCCTCCAAATAATGCGCATAGCCCGCGCACAGGCTGCACCAGTAGCAAAGTCCCTGCCAAAGCCGGGCGTCCGCTCCCTGCCGGGCGTCCGCAATGTCCATGCACCAGCGACTGCCCACCAGGCTTTGCAACCGTAGGCGACGGTAGCCTTCCGCGCTTTTACCTCCAAGAATGCTCTCCTCCCCGCGCAGGCAGGCGGGACGCAGCAGTTCGGCCGCGTCATCTAGCATGCCCCTAACACGCTCTGCATGCGCGCCAAACAGCGCACCAAAATACGCATCGGCCATATCATCAAAACCGATATCGCGGTTCCACAGGGTTCGTCCCAGCACATGCATGCCAAAGCCGCAGGGCAGAAATACGCGCGTCTGCTGGCAGGATATATAGCCGTTTAAGCCCAGTTGTTTCAGGTTGCGCACATCCTGCCATAAGGTGCGCGCGTTGCGGTAATCGCTAATGTCCTTAAACTGGTCCCACATGTAATGATACTCGTAGATAAAGCTGTCGCATTGAACCAGCCCTTGCCAGGCACGTAAAAACGCGATGTTTTCCGCCACGTTTTCAGGCATTACAAGCTGGTTGCGCTCAAAGGGCGGCAGCGGCGACGCGGCGGCCCCGACCGGAAGAGGCGCGCTGTAGGAACGGGTGATGGGGGCGAACATAAACAGGAAACGGTCCGGATTTCTCAGCACGGCTGCTTTCGGAGGCCATAGCAAATCCAGATAGGCTAGAAACACAATTTTAGTCGAAAGACCCTCCCGGGTTAGCTTTTCGTCCAGAAGGTTAAGCATCTCCAGATAAAACGCGGCGGGCACATCCTTGCGGCATGCTTCGCACTCGCAGCTGTTGTTGCTGTCATCCGCAAGCCAGAAGTGAACAACGTCCACCTGCGGATGGCGGCGCAGGAAGTGGAGAATTTCATCGGTCAGCGCCTCGCGTACCTCGGGGTTGGAGTAGCACAGGTTGGTATTAAGAGGGCGGGAGTGGAACAACGCCCTTTTTCCGTCAATCTGCGCCAGCCAGTGCGTATATTTTTCTTCAGGCTCTTGCGCTTCGTCCCAACCAAGCCCGGTGATGCCGACTGCGTTGGTCGTCCACCCGTGTCCCGTGGCGTGGAACAGCATACCGCGGCGTTTGAGGGCATCGCTCAGTTCCCCGTACGTGAAACGCTCAACCTCCTCCACCGTAGGGACGGGCTGGGAACCGCGAAGTAGCGGGTTGTTGTCATGCGCATACCAGGTTTTAAAAAACTCATAGGGCACAAGAAACTGTGTAAAGTAGGTGTTAAAGCCGTTCTTGGGCAGCCAGTCGATCAGCTCCAGCACGTTTTCATAGCTGACCGCACCCTCGATACAGAAGCCCCGGTGTCGGTAAGACGCCGCCTCATATACATGGACGCTGGTTTTGCCGTTGTAGCGCACAAGCGTACCCTTCGGGCCTGGCTTAACAAACCAAAACCCAAGCTCATGAAGAAAGCGATATGCCGCAATCAGCACGCTGCGGGGATTGCTTCCGGTCACAACGCCCTCCGCTCCCTCAACGTCAATCAGAATCGCGTCATCAAGCTCGGGATTGTCTAACTCCGAAAATCCATTTGGGGCAAGGCTGGGTCCGACCCGCAGCACGGGCTCCGGGCCGAGCCATGCGCCGCCCAGCAGCGCCCAGTGTCGGGCAAGCTCCTCGCAGGCGTAAGTTACGGCGGGATGGTCCGAGGTGGGAATACAGTGAATCATCAGAAAGCCTCCTTGTCGATCAGCCCTTTACGGCGCCCGAGGTCATGCCGCTGATCAGGTATTTTTGCGTGATAATCAAAAAAAGGAACGCGGGAATACACGCCAGGGTCGCGGCGGCGCTCATCGCGCCCCAATCCGTCGTGGTCTGGAGCTGGAACTGGCGCAGGCCAACGGACAGGGTTTGAAGCTCAGACGACTGGATGAAGATGTTGGCAATAGCAAACTCGTTCCATACGCTCATCAGCGTATATCCCGCCACGGAAATCATGCCCGGCAGCGCGGTGGGAAAAATGATTTTCCAGTAGGTTTGATAGGGGGACGCGCCGTCGATCATCGCGGCCTCGTCCAAATCAGTGGGGATGCTGTCAAAGAAGCCCTTCATGGTTAATATGCCAAAGGGAAGGTTGGTGGAAATGTAGATGAGCACCAGGCTGATATGCGTGTCCACAAGCTTCAGCGCGCGCAGCGTGCTGAAAAGCGGAATCATAACCAGAATACCCGGTATCATCTGAAAAATCAATAGCAGCATCATAAAGCCACTGAAGATTTTGCCCCTCGCGCGGGAGACGGCAAACCCGGCCATGGAGGCTAATACCACGCAAAAGCCCACCACGAACAGCGCAATGATACAGGTGTTGGCGATGGCTCGGGGGAAGGAGGTTTTCTGCGCGACCTTTGTAAAATTCTCCAGCGAGGGATTGCCGGTGAACAGGCTGGTGTTAGCCATCACCTCGCCCGAGGGCTTGAAGGCCGTGCCCAGCATGGACAGAAGCGGAAGGTCGGTTACCAGACACACCGCGATAATAAGCGTGTACAGCAAAATTCGGCGCAAATGTTTCGTCGCCTTAGACACGAAGCTTCGCCTGCCTTTCGTCCGTTTTCATCGCCCGCTGGTAGAACCAGTAAAAGCCAATCATCAGCGCAAAGGTAATTAGCGAAATGGCGGCGGAATACCCCATGCGCCCGCGGTAGAAGGCAAGGTTATAGGTATAGATGGACAGTGAGCGCGTGGCGTTGAGAGGTCCGCCGGAGGTGAGAAGGAAAATGATATCGAAGTTGTTAAAGCCCCAGATAAACATGAGGGTGGTCACCACGAGGCTGACCTGCTTGAGGCCCGGCAGCGTGATATACCAGAAGGACTGTCTGCCGGACGCGCCGTCGATCTGCGCGGATTCGTAAATGCTGCGGTCGATGTTTTGCATGCCCGCAAGCAGAGAGAGCGACATAAAGGGATAGGATTTCCATGTGCCGACCAGAATGACGGTAAAAAGCGCCAGATTTGTATCGGCCAGAAAGAGGATGGGTGAGTCGATAATCTTCCATTGCATAAGCCAGGTATTGATCAGCCCGTATTGGTCGTTTAACAGGTAGGACCAGTTGGAGGCAGCCACCACCGTGGGAATGGCCCACGGAATCAGCAACACGGCTCGAAACAGTCCGCGGCATTTGATATCCTTATTCAGAAGCGTCGCTATACCAAGACCGATTAAATAGCTGGCAAAGGCGCAGCAGAACGCGTAGATTAGTGAAACTCGGATGGTATCATAAAATTCGGGGTCCGTCAGAATTTTTTGGAAGTTACTAAGGCCGACAAATTTGACATTGCCGGGCTTCAGAATATTCTTATTGGTAAAGCTCATGTGGATGCTGTCAAGCAGCGGGTAAAGGCTGACGAATAAAATCATCACCAGCGCGGGTAGCAGCATCCACAGCGCGCAGCGGCGGATTTGCTTGTTCATGGAAGTCTCCTTGCCGCCCACGGGCTGGCGAAACGGGCCGGTGGGCAAAAAATACAGGGGAGAGGGGACAGGCAGGGGTGAAAACCCTTGCACACTGACCAGGGCCTTGCCCTGGGCCGCGCATTGCGCGACCCAAGGGGAAGGCGTTGAGTGTGGAATTATAAATCAGGATTGTTGCATATGTTTAATGCTCTCATCTCCGTTATTTGGCGGCGTTGTCCAGGGCTTCCTGAATCATTTCTGCCTGCTTCTTGGCGATGTCACCGGTACTCATACCGCCGTTGAGGGCCGCTTGAGGCGCGTAGTTCATGATATACTCGCCGTTGATCTGCGAGAAACCGGGGAACATACCCTGAATGGGCCAGGTCGCGGTCTTGGCGGTGGGCAGCACCTGGTTGAGCACACCCTGGGAAACCTTATCGGCAAACACCTCTCCGGAGAAGAAGGAAGCCTTTGCAGGATAAGCCCAGCAGCCGCCTTCTGTAAACAGGGGCTGAGTGTTTTCCGCCCACCATTTGATGAACTTGAGCGACTCCTCGGGATGCTTGGTCTGGGAAAAAACAACCAGCGCGTCCGGGAAGCTGACGGTGCCGACAGCGTCGCCGGAGGGGCCCTTGAAGCAGGCCAGCACGTCGCTGTTCTCGGCTACCTCTGGATAGTCGAAAATCTTGCTGCCGAAGCTACCGAAGAAGAACGCGGCCTTGCCGCTGTAGTACAGGGTTTCGGCGGCGGCGCCATCATGGCCCAGCACGCCTTCGGCCACATAGCCGTTTTCGCGCAGCTTTTGGAACAGGTCGATGGTTTCCTTAAAAGCGGGGGTCTCGGAGGTAGGAGCCATATTCTCGTCCAAGATACCCACGCCGTTGCTCATGGCAAAGCTCATAAAGCAGTGCCAGATGCCGTTGGTCGCGCCGGTCAGGGCCAGAGGCACGATGTCGGGATTCCAGGCTTTGAGCTTCGCGCAAGCGTCCAGAAGCTCGTCCCAGGTTTCGGGGACCTTCTCCACGCCTGCTTCCTTCAGGTAATCAGCGCGGTAGAAAAATCCGCGGTACCCTACCATGTAGGGAATGGCGATCTGGTTGCCTTCATATTTGAAAAAGTTGAGCATGTCCTCGGTATAATCGCTGTAAACGCCTTCTTCCTTCCAGGCGTCGATTACGCCGTCCAGGTACTGGATTTCGTTCATCTGGGCGAACAGGTCGGGCTGATCCAGCGCGCAGGAGGCCACGTCCGGGGCCGCGCCGGAGGAAACGGCGGTCAGAAACAGCTGGTAATAGTTGTCCCAGGGCTGGTAGGTCATGTTGATGGTGACGTTGGGGTTTTCCGCTTCGTACTGGGCGATCAGCTTTTCGCAGGTTTCGGTATAGCGGTCATCGCTGCCATAGGACATTTCCCAGAACTCGAGGGTGATCTTCTCTTGCGCAAGTGCGGGGGTCCACAGCCCGCACAGCAGCACGGCGGCCAGCAACAGGCGCCAAATTCGTTTCATTTTCGGTTTCATTTTCGGTTCCTCCTTAGCGTATCTTCCACAACATGCCCCGAGCGCGAGAACAGGCGTTGCGAAATTGTTTGATTGTTTGACGAGTTCGGTACGTACCATCCATTCGTATTGTAGCATTTGGCCCAGGCGGGCACAACGCGGATATTTTTATCATTTCCCCTGAATATTTTTTGGCTCTACTCCCGAATCAGTGGAAACGTGAGTTAAAAAGGGAAACGTTGATTAAAACGCGATATGCACAAGCACCAAAAGCTGGTATAATAAGGGTATCAAGCAAAGGCGGTGCAACAGGATGAAACAGCAGACCATCAGCGACGTGGAATATAGCGCAAGGAAACGCAAAACTAAAAGGGAAGAATTCCTTGAGATCATGGAAGAAATCATTCCACGGGATGAATGGGTGGAGTATATCAAGCCGAATGATCCGAGCGGAAAGCGTGGCCGTCCTCCGAAGGGAATTGAAAAGATGCTTCGGATGTATCTGCTACAATGCTGGTTCAACCTGTCGGACGAAGGCGTTGAGGATGCGATCTACGACAGCTATGCCATGCGCAAATTTGTCGGAATTGATTTCTTTGAGGAAGACGCCCCGGATGCAACGACGCTGCTCAAGTTCAGGCGGCTTCTGGAGAAGAACAATTTGAACAAGGCCTTCTTTGAAGCAATCAACCGCGTCATGGTGGAATCCGGTCACATCATGAAGGGCGGCACGATCGTCGATGCGACAATCATAAACGCGCCGAGTTCCACCAAGAATGCGCAGAAGAAACGCGATCCCGAGATGCACCAGACAAAGAAGGGTACGCCGCCCGGACGCACTTGATCCAGCGCCTTGGCGAAGAAAGAATCGTGAATCGGGAAGCGCAGCTTAAGGGAATGAAACGAATCAATTATATCCGCAGTGTTGATCCTATGGCGTATGCGTACCTCGTCAAAGCTCTGCAGCTGCTGCAGCCGCAAGGATTCTTTACTGATTCCATATTATGATTTAACTTGCTGGCAACTTGCAGAAACCAGCTTGAAAATGCTTTGAAAAATAACAAATCCGTTGTAGCATAAGGCTTTTCCTTAAGCCAAGCATCGCCATTTTAACTTGCTGGTAACTTGCAGCTGATATGTTTAGGATATTTCTTGGGTCTGTTAGAGCCATAAGAATATTTATAGACAAATTACTTTATGAAAGGAGGTGAACTGTATGGCGCGATACACAGACGACGATATTCGAAGCATGAAGAAAGTCACTGCCAAGATTGCTGCTGACTACCTGGGCATTTCTCCGATGGCAGTAACAATCGGAATGAGAAATTCATTGCTGCCCATTGGTTTTGCTGTCCATAATCAGGAAAGAGATCGAGGAAGGTTTTCTGAAAGCTGGAGCTATGCAATCGTTCCAGAAAGGCTTATTGCATACAAATATGGACGGATCAATGAGATTCAGATTCAAAATATCGAAAGCAGCATCACGAAAATAGTGGAAAGCTTTGAAAAAATGAAACAGGATTTGCTTTTTCTATTAAAAGAAAACGAGGAACAGGGGGAATAAAAACATTTAACGAAATCATGGAGCAGGCAAATAAAAGGTTACTAGAGCAAGATGAACCTGGGAAGGAGGATCAGAAGATGGCTGGATTTTCAATTCGCAGAGATGCTCTATATGAAGAAATTTGGAGCCTCTCAGCTACGAAGGTTGCAGAAAAATATGATCTTTCCTATGCCCGTCTCTTAAAAGCTTGCAGAGAAAACGATATTCCAATTCCACCGCCCGGATACTATACAAAGCTTAGCATCGGCATGCCTGTTGATAGAGCACCATTGCCTGACTCGAAGATCGAAATGATTGTCATAGAGGCACCAGTACCGAAAAAGCAAACCGATTCTCAAACAGAACAAAAGCAACCACCAGCCCTGATACCGGAATCAACTGAGCATGCGGATACATCAATGCCTACCGAAGAAGATGATCACGACAAGGTTCCTCTTTTGCGCCGAGGAGACCGGGAACGCGCTACCAGAGAAGAATTGTTTCAAAAAGTGTGGGCACAGCCTGTTTCTATCGTCGCAAAAGAGTATCAGATTACGGATAATGCACTTCGAAAGCGCTGCATACATCTGAATGTGCCAATTCCAGAAAGAGGATACTGGGCAAAACTCAGAGCCGGGAAACCGGTAAATCGCCCTCAGTTGCCGCCTTTGGAATTGCCAAAGCTTCAAAAGCCCCATACAGGAGACCGCCGCAAATTGCACCTGAATTCGCCTGCATTGCAGTTTATGAAGAAGCGTGACAGGGAAGAGATTCTTACTCTCGCGTCAATTCTGAGAGTAGGCGGTCCAAATTCACAAATGCTCGATTCTGTGAGGCAGCTTGAAATTAAATGCAGAGAGTGGAGCAGTCCCAAGCCGCCAGATACCTACAACGGTTATTATATTCCCCGACGGATTCCTTCAGGAGATCCTCCGTATCTTGCAGATACAATTTCACCCAAATCGTATGCACGCGCCTTCCATCTGATGGATGCTTTGCTCAGAGCACTACTGCCTTATGAAGGCTTGATGCAGTTGGGGTTCAATCATTCTCTGCGTGTAAACGGCGAGGATGTATGCATTTCGATCACAGAGGAAAAAGACAGTATCATCCATGAAGTCACACACGCTGAACGGCTGGAAATGCTGGAGTATGAGGAAGCGCGCAGCAAAGGGCGCTATGCGAGCAAACCCAGAATCCCCAAGTATGATCATCCCTGGAGCGGCAGGCTGAAAATAATCATTCAGGAAAGATTCTCTTTTGAAGATTGCAAAGCATATGTTCTCGAAGACAGAATTGGGGAGATTCTGATTGAGCTTTTTGAAGTATCGAATATTTCGCGTCTTCAACGGATAGCTGCTGCTGAAAAGTATCAAAGGGAGGTAGAGGCACGCAGGATCATGGAGCAAAAGAAACAGCAATATAATGCTGAAATCGAAAAGACAAAAGCTCTTCTCAACAAAGCGAGGGATTATGAGACTGCACGCATGATCCGTGAATACATAGCAGCAATACGTACTGCTTCTGATCCAGCTGAACTTGATCAGGACTGGATTGATTGGGCAGAGAAAAAAGCTGATTGGTTTGATCCGAACGTCGCTAGAGACGATGAGTTCTTTGGAAAACGGCGTCATGAAGATGATCCAAAGCGGAAAAAACTTGAATGTAAATGGTAATTCAAAAGGCCTGTGTTGAAAAAGGTTCTTCAACACAGACCTCTGATGATCGGTTGTTTGTGTGATGATTTTAATCAGCGTATCCTGTAACTGCTTTTGCCTTTCCACAATGTCGTCCACCTCTGTTTCATAAATAGATCCGCCTTCATGCAGCCTCCGGGCGATTTGATTTACGTTGTTGGAAAGACTGCCCATGAGGCGCGTTGCACTTTTCAGCTCCGGCAGATCCAGACGCAGAATCAATCCTCCCAGAACAATGCGCCGAATGAACGCGGACTGATTCTTGATTCCGGCCAGCTCCATCTTTTTCTGAATGATCTCATCCTCCTCCGGTGTGGCCTTGAAACTGTAGTGGATGGTGCGTTTCTGATTTTCGTTCATGCGCTTCCTCCTTTTTCGATGGGCAATGGGTAAAAGAAAAGCACCAGCATAATCGCCAGTGCTTCTAACTCCTCTATGTACATGATAGGATATTTTGATAGTGCAGTCAAGTGACTAACTGGGGGCTTAGAGGGGACCTAAGGGGAAAATGGATGCTATCGGTAATCAATCGGATAGGAAATGAACGGCTCGACACGCTCACTACTGCTGATTTTCTGACGATCAATGCTCTGTATGATTATGCTCTGCTCATTTTGGATGATTTGGGAGTGGAACGAAATACAGAGTTTGTGCTGGAACAAATGTTTCAGATCATTGATGGACGGTATCGCTGCTGTAAGCCCCTGATCGTAACCACGAATCTTCGACTGGAAGAAATCAAGCATCCTGTCGATTTGGCTCATGCCCGCATTTATGGACGAATTTTGGAACGCTGCGCTCCCGTCCTGTTTGATGGAAGGAATCAGCGGGATGAAAGAACGGAACAGGCCAAGGAGAACGCCAGAAAAATCGTTTTCTGGACAAAGGATTAAATCGAAAGAAATATTTTATGAGCAGAACCACAGAGAGCGCTTCCATCCATCCTGATTTAGTGAGAAAAATTGGGAAAACCACTTATCTGGTCAGAGTTCATTTTAGTAACACCAGCAACGAAACATAAGAAGCAGCCTTTACGTACGCCTGAAACGGGGTGCCATCAGGATTCAGCGCGGCGGAGATTAACACGTTGGTATCAATCAAAACCCTCATGCCTGTTGATCATCATTTCTCAATTCCTTAACAAGATCCATGATATCTTCGTCCGTGTTCAAGAACGCCTTTTTGGCTTCACCGGTCATTTCTTTTTGCAGCATTTGCATTGCGTAGACTGCGGAATTGACGATTTGGACGTTATTCCCTTCCACAATAAAGGTTACGCGGTCTCCGCTGGCGACGCCCAGCACCTCCCGGATATCCTTGGGAATGGTGATCTGTCCCTTTGCCATCACTTTGGCGTTATCTACAAAAGCGTTTGCAAACATTGTTTGCACCTCCTTAAAAGCAAAAGTAGGGATTTTCCTACTTTTATTATACGCAAGGGCATCAAAAAAATCAACTCAAAATATTGGAAATTGCTTTGAAGGAGCCCTTGACAAATCGTTTCTGGAAAGCACTTATGCCTGACAAAACAACTTCGGCATAAGCGCTTTTGGCTTTATCAAAATCGTCTCGTTGCTCTCGGAAAGTGCAATCGCCGTTTCCGTTAAGATGCGTATTGCTTTTTATCTCAAAAAGACGGGCGTGTTTGACGGTCTCACGCTCATTTCTCGTCAGCATTTCATATAATTCGTAAACTTGATCGTCTCCGTCCTATAATGAGAAATAGAATACTCTACCGGTTTGTTTTGCTCATCAAAAGCCAGGTTGCAGACGATGAAAATTGCTTTTCCTTTGGCAATACCAAGCATGCCGGCATCTGCTTGACCAGCGTTGGTGGCGCTGATTTCCCGACGGAGCATATTCACATGCGTATGATACAGTTCGTTCAGAGTAGCATAAAGCCTTTTCTGGGAAAAATCCTGCTTCAGCAGACCTGGAAATCTTGAAGCCTGAAGATAGGATTCGCAGTACAGCATCGGTTTTTCGTCCGCCATACACAGTCTGCGTAGAAAATATAGACGCTCCTCGGGTCCTATTTGCAGCATTTTGTTAATTTCCTCCACCGGGCTGATTTCTTCAAAGGTTAAAACTCTGGTGCGGGGCGTATAGCCATGGTTGCTGATGATTTCATGGAAACTTTCGTGACGAGCAATATAATTCAGCTCGATTCTGGGTTGAGCAACAAAAGTGCCTTTTCCTTTTTCGCGTATCAGATAATTTTCGTTCACCAGCTCCTGCATGCACTGGCGAATGGTAGGGCGGCTGATGTCCAGTGCTGCGCTGAGTTCTTCTTCCGTAGGAACCGGATTTCCACTTTTGAACTTGCCCTCATCAATATACTGTTTGATAATCAGCTTCAGCTGATAATACAGGGGGGTGGGAATTGTCCGATCCATCTGCCCTTTCCAGCCGTTCAAAATAGCGGGATCAAAAGGTTTGCGGTTTCTCATTCTGTATGCTCCTCAAACTGACAAGCATTGTTTTGTGCTATATTGTCATGTCATTATAGCATGTTTGCTTTTTGTTTTCAAGAAAAATTTGGACAACGGTAAAAATGGAATAGCCAGGCGCTGTCCCATCTTTTTGGTTTCAAATTATGGATATACCACGTTTATCTTTTGCATTACGTTATAAACGCTGCCTATAGCGGAAGCGCCGTCACTTTTCCTGCAGTTTCATAATTTGGCCAATTTGCCAAAATAAATAAAAAAAGAGTCAAAAGACTATTGACAAATGAAGTTTTTGCGCCTATAATGTAATTACATTAATACGTAATCACAAAATGATTGCGCATTAGAAACGTTCCAAAACCCCAAACAACAAAGGAGGACTATGTCAATGAAGAAAACTCTGTCTCTGCTGACCAGTCTGATTCTGCTGGCGACGTTGGCGTTAAGCTGTGTTCCCGCTTTCGCCGAGGAACTGAACCTAACCGTGTACTATGGCGCGACCTTGGAACAGATGAGTCCGGTGCTGGAAGCTTTCCAGGCAAAGTACCCAAACATCAACGTCAAAAGCTATCGCGCAGCAAACGAAGAACTGGCCGCCACCATGGAAATGGAAGTTCGCTCCGGCAACCCGCAGTTCGACGTAATCATTCAAGGCAACAGCCCCGTGATGACATTGCAACGGAAGTACGAATGTTTTCAACCTTTCACCTGTGATTCTATGGATGCCATTCAGCAGAGCCTTCTGGATGCAAATGGTGTGATGACCCCTGTAGGTACTGGCTTTTATGTCATCATTTACAACACCAATCAGGTCAGTGCCGAGGAATCCCCCAAAAGTTTTAAGGATCTGCTGGATCCCAAGTGGGAAAGTGCCATCGCTATGGCAGATCCCACCAGTTCTTCTTCCATTTATACCTTCATTTGGATGATTACTCAGTATCTGGATTCCAATGAATACGGCTGGGATTACTTCCAAAAATTGCAGGATCTGAACGTCAACTACGTTGCCAGCCATGGCACCATCGGTGAACTGGTTTCCATGGGCGAACGTAAAATTGGCATTCAGGTAATGGCTACAGCCGGTACATCCCTGAAGAAAGGCGATCCGATCGCCATCAATTATCCTGCCGAAGGCGTTCCCAGCGAAGTCAATGTAGCCGCTATTCGCAAGGATACGCCTAATCAAGAAACCGCTGAGCTGTTTGTTAACTTTATTTTGTCTGAAGAAGGCCAGAAACTGGTGGGAGACAATCTGGGCTGGATTCCCGTCCGTACCGACCTGAGCGATTATACGCTGGCTGACGGCACACCGCTGTCTGATATCACGATGATCGCCCGCGATGTCACCTGGGTCAACGAGCAGAAGAACATGATTCTGGACAAGTTCGCTGAAATCCGCGATTAATCTTTCACCTTCCAAATGCTGTGCCGGTTGTTGGAAACGGTCGGCACGGCATTTTATTCATCATCCCAGACGGCAGAAAGGAAACGCAAGCATGACGGACAGCAAATTGGAAATCAGAAATCTTGTAAAGCAGTACGGGAATGTTACCGCCGTAAATGGAATCAATCTTTCCATTCCGAAGGGAAAACTGGTTTCGTTTCTTGGACCAAGCGGCTGTGGAAAAACGACGACCCTACGTATGATCGCCGGACTGGAAACCCCCACTTCCGGAGAAATTCTCGTAGACGGAAAGGTACTGTCGGACAGTCATACCGTGACTCTGCCGGAAAAAAGAAATATGAGCATGGTTTTCCAAAGTTATGCCGTATGGCCTCATATGACCGTATTCGATAACGTGGGGTACGGTCTTAAAATCCGCAAAATGAATAAAAGTGCCATTACCGCCAAAGTAAATGAGGTTCTGGGACTGGTTGGCCTGAAAGAATATGGTTCACGCTTCCCCACGCAGCTCTCCGGCGGCCAGCAGCAGCGCGTGGCTCTGGCGCGTGCCCTGGCCAATGAACCTTCTATTCTTCTGCTGGACGAACCCCTGTGCAATCTGGACGCCAAACTGCGGGAAAACATGCGCTTTGAAATTCGTTCCCTGCAGCAGCGTCTCGGCATCACCGCCGTATATGTCACTCATTCTCAGGATGAAGCGCTGGCCGTATCGGATGAAATTGTCATTATGCGCAGCGGTCAGATTTTGCAAAAGGGAGCGCCGGAAGAAATATATTCTCGCCCCAATTGCAGCTTCGTAGCCGACTTCATCGGCCTCGCCAACAATCTGAATACCGAAATTATCGCTGTTAACAGCGACAGCTATCAGATCCGACTGGACAACGGCCAAACACTGACCGCTGCACTAGACGGAAAGGGCTGGAAGGTGGGAGATGTCTGCCGCCTGCTGATTCGACCGGAAAACATTGTTTTTGACGCTTGGAATAAAGAGCTGTTCTATAACGAGCTGCCCGTCAGCATCGACAACGTCAGTTTTACAGGGAGCATTGTGAATTATTTCGTCCATGCCAACGGCATTGAAGGCAGCTATCGCATTCAGTCCACGCCGCCCCTGCGCTACTCCGCTGGAAGTCAGACGACCTGCTTCTTCACACCTGACACCTGTATTTTAACCAAAGACTGATGGAACGAAAGGACAAAGGCCCGCTATGAAGATTACCGATATCAAAACCAGACTTCTGCATGTTCCAGTGGAAAGTGCGCTGGTAAATCAAACCAAGTCCGTTGCCTATATGGAAGTTATTACGGTTGAAATTTTTACGGACGAAGGGCTCAGCGGCTGTGGTTATACCTATACGGACGGGTTTGGAGGACACGCCATTAAAGCGTTGATTGATACGGATATCCGTACTCTATTGCTGCAGAAGGATCCCCTTCAGGTACGGGAGTTGAGCCGCTTTTTGCTGTGGGAACTCCGACAGGCCGGTTTTGCCGGCATTACGGTGCTGGGAGCCGCCGGTGTTGATCTTGCACTTTGGGATTTATACAGTCAGGCCATCGGACAGCCCATTGTCAGCATTCTGGGCCAGTACCGGGATCATATTCCCATGTATGCCAGCGTAGCGGGCTGGATTGGTCTACCGATGGAGGAAATGGTGGCCCGTGCCCGGGAGCTTGTCAAAGAAAAGGAAATGTTAGGGGTTAAAATTCAGGTCGGTCGCGCGCCGTTGGACGTGGATGCCAAGCGTCTGCAAATGCTGCGGGAGGCACTGGGAGCGGAAGCCAAGCTTTTTATCGATGCCAACACCATTCTGGACATTCCAACGGCAAAGCGAATGGCGGATCGCCTGAAAGAATTTGATATTTTCTGGCTGGAAGAGCCACTGCCTCTTCGGGATACCACGGGGCATGGTCTCCTTAGCAGGCAGATTTCCATTCCTTTGGCTACCGGCGAAAACTTTTTTGGTATCCGCGACTGTGATGAGTATATCCGAGATCGGCTGGTCAGCTACATGCAGGCCGATGTCATCAGGGTAGGCGGTATTACAGAATGGATGCGAATCGCTTCATATTGCGATGCTCAGGGAATGAAAATCTCGCCTCACTTCGTTATGGAAGTAACCACGCATGTACAGTGCTGCGTACCCAATAGTCTATTTGTAGAATATATTCCCTGGTTCCAAAAGCTGTTTGCCGAGCCCATCCGAACGGAACACGGCTGCGCTCTGCCGCGTACCGTTCCGGGGCTGGGACTCCGTTTCACCGAGGAAGCAATTGCCCGGTACGCGATTGATCAATAAGGAGGAAACCATGAACGGAGTGAAGGAAAACAAGGCCAGACGATCTTTTCAGGCAAGTTCCATCCTGTTTGTAGTCGTGATTGCCGTTATCATGATGCTGGTGCTGGTTCCCATCGGTTACATGCTGTACGAGAGCTGCACCAACGATATGGGTGCGTTTACGCTGGAAAACTTTGTCAGATATTTCAAACGGAAAAGCATTCGGGAGTCTTTGCGGAACACACTGCTGGTTTCCGCAGGCATCGGTGGTTTCGGCACACTGTTGGGCGTTACGCTGGCATTCGGCGTCAGCCGCACAAACATGCGTTTCAAAACGCTGGTCAAAAGTACCATTATCATTGCCATCATGACGCCTCCCTTCCTGATTACGCTGGCATATATCATTCTGGCAGGCCCAAACGTGGGTTTTGTTAACCGGGTACTGCGCTGGCTTTTCAAGCTGGATACCTCCTATGGTCCCGTCAATATCTACTCTATCTGGTCGTTGGTCATTCTTGGTTTGCCCCAGGGAATCGCCACCATTTTTATGATGGTGTTTCCTGCTATGGAAAATATGGATCCCTATCTGGAAGAAGCAGCAAGAATGTCCGGGGCCAGTGCACGCCGCGCTTCTCTGAACATTACCATTCCGTTGGTGCGACCCGCATTACTGTCCGGCCTGATTCTTTCTTTCGGACAGTCTCTGGCTCTCTATGGAGTTCCTCGTATGCTGAACATTAATGTGCTCACCACCAAAATCCGGGAATCTGTTACGGTGATGGATTTCAAAATGGGTGCGGTGTTGTCCGTAACGGTTACGGTTCTTTCTTTGCTGGCGGTATTTTTGTACCGGCGTACGGTTCGCTCTAGCAAAAAATACTCTACGATTTCGGCCAAAGGCTTCCGCCCCAGTGTCATGAAGCTAGGCAAATCGCGCCATCTCTTCTCCGCTCTGGGCCTTGTGTATGCTCTGTTCGGTTTTCTTATTCCTTACTGCACGCTGCTGATGGCTTCATTTATGCGATCGGTCGGCAATGGCTTCGAGGTCAGCAACTGGACTTTAAGCAACTATGCCTCGCTTATCAATAGTGCCGTAGCGAAAACAGCCCTGAAAAACAGTGTTTTTTTGGGAATTATGACCGCCACCTGCGTCGTGTTGCTTGGTTTAATGGCTGCCTTCATTATTGTACGGCTGAAGATCCGTGGTCGGGGCGCACTGGAATATCTGTGCAATATGCCCTCTGGCATTTCTGGAACCGCACTTGCCATGGGTTTGATTTTCATGTACTTGAGCAAGCCGCTGAACAGCTTCCATCTCTACGGTACCATTTGGCTTTTGCTGATTGCTTATGTAACCCGTATGCTGCCCTCTGGTGTGCGCTATTGCCAGTCGGCATTGATCCAGATTAACACCGAACTGGAGGAGGCAAGTCGGATTTCCGGCGCATCCTGGGGGCAGACCACTCGCAAGGTTACGGTTCCTCTGGCTAGAACCGGCATGGTTTATGCGTGGATTCTGACGTTTGTCATGGCCTTCCCAGAGCTTTCCAGTTCCGTCATGCTGCGCAACGCCGGAACCGACGTAGTGGCCACTGCCATTCTGGATTTATGGGACGGCGCAGGTGGTCTGCCTCAGGCTGCAGCCTTCGGTACGGTAGTATTCCTGTTGGTTACGCTGCTGGTCATTCTGGCCCAGAAGGTAACTGGGCATTCCATGATTGATCGTTCATAAGGAGGAAAAAATGGGACTTGTTAATAATCAAAAGGCTTACGATCAATATCTGATCTGGCCGGGTGAAAACGGAAATTTCTCCATAGGCGATTATGTGCCAGGATTTCGTTTTCAGCTTCGTATGCCCAATTTCCGCGGCAATTATCTTTCCTGTATTGAAGAACTGCGTTTTACGCTGGACGGCGAAGAAATTCAGCCAAACAACGTGGAAATTTTGCTGAATGGAAAACGCTTTCGTATCCACGAACTTTCTGAAATGTATAAAGAATACTGGGACGTAAACGAATGCGCCGTTATCGAAATATCCAGAGAGGGAGGCCTCAGCGGGCAGCATAGAATTGGTGCGGTCATGCGGTTGCGCTACGGTTATTCTGCCTATTTCGGCACCTGCAAGGTGGTCACCTCCCGTTGCGAACGCACGCTTGTCTTTTAACGCAAAGGAGCGAAAGCATATGAATCAACCGATTAAACTAGGCGTTTCTTTGTTTTCCTATTCCAGTGAATACTATCTGAAAAAGCTTTCGCTGGATGAAATTCTTATCAAAGCCCGGGAGGCGGGTGCAGAAGCCATTGAAATCGTCGCCTCTCAGATGATGCCCGGTTTTCCTTATCCCGATGCCCAATGGCTGCATTCGCTGCGAGAACGCTGTGAAAAACTGGAGATGGATCCCTTTTGCTACAGCGCTCATCTGGACAGTGGCCTGCGCAGCGATCGCTGGCTCACAGATGATGAGAAGGTTATGAGTACGCTGAACGACATCCGAAATGCTTATGAAATGGGCGCCAGCGTCGTCCGCACACAGTTTTCTATCAGTCCTGAGCTTTTGTACCGCGTGGCTCCTTATGCGGAAAAATACCGCGTCAAGGTCGGTGTAGAGATTCATCCGCCGCACAGACTGGATACGGAAATCTGGCAGCGCTTCCTGTCCGTGTTTCATGATCTGGATACTCCTTACATCGGTATGTGCGTAGATACGGGAATCTATCAGGAATACCCCTACGACGGTTGGCTGAATGTATACTATCAGCACGGCGTCTCCCGAGAGCTTGCGGCCGGCTTGCTGAAGATCCTGGCGAAGGGTGGCGCTCCTGACGAAGCAAACGCCTTTCTGGAAAGCCGCGCTGATGTCAACAACTTTGCCCGAGAAATGGCTTCGGAACTTTTTTCGCTTTACCGGCCCTATGAGAAGGATGCTCTGGCGGAGAATATTCAGTACGTTACTCACTTTCATACCAAGTTCTATCACATGGAAAATGGAGAAGAAAAAACGATTCCCTATGCTACGTTGCTGGATGTTATCCGCAAAGCAGGATATCAAGGTTATCTCATCAGTGAATACGAAGGTCACTATTGCTATGACTCTAGTGAATACCCCGCAGCGGATCAGGTGCTGGCGCATATTGCCATGGAGCGCCGCCTTTTGAATCAATAAAATCAGCAGGGAGGAAAAGACAATGGCCAAGCGGATCACCAGTCACGATCAGAACGGGGATGATATTCTGAATCTTTTCAAAAAGGATCAGGATGGAGCAACTTCCATTGATGTAAATCATCGGGTACGGGTAGGCATTATCGGCACCGGCTGGATTGCTGCCGCTCACATCAAGAGCTACCTGAAAATGCCGGACGTAGATATTGTCGCAGGTGCCGATTTGATTCCCGGAAAAGCGGAAACATTTTTCAAGAATCAGGGTGTAGAAAATGTCCATTGCTATGAAAATCACCGGGAGATGCTGGAAAAGGAGCAACTGGATGCTGTCAGCATCTGTACCTATAACCGCACTCACGCCGAGTGTGCTATCGACGCACTAAATGCCGGCGTACATGTGCTGCTGGAAAAGCCCATGTGCGTCACGCTGGAAGAAGCGGTCGCTATCTGCCGTGCCGAAAAGAAGAATGGCAAGGTGCTTTCCATTGGCTTCCAGCCCCGTTTTGACCCTAATATGCGAAAGATTAAGGAAATTGTGCAATCCGGCGAGCTGGGCGAAATTTACTATATTCAGACCGGCGGTGGTCGCCGCCGCGGGATTCCAGTTCCTTTCGGCACCAGCTTTATTGAAAATGAAACTGCCGGTATTGGCGCTGTTGGCGATATCGGCTGCTACTCGCTGGACATGGTTCTTAATGCTGTCGGTTATCCCAAGCCCCTTACTGTAACCGGTGTCCGGGGCGCCTATTTCGGCAACAAACCGGAATACTATCGCAAGCATCCCGAATACGCCTCCAAATTTGGCGTGGATGATTTTGCCGCCGCCTTTATCCGTCTTGAGGGCGGTATCACGTTGGATTTCCGGATTGCCTGGGCCATGAATATGGATACCCCCGGCGATACGCTGCTTTTCGGCACCCGGGCGGGGCTGAGAATCCCCTCTACCGAGTGCTGGAACGGCACGGTAGGCGGACCTATGAAAGTTTACATGCAGTTTGGCGGCATGGAAACCAACTTGGAAATTCCCATTATCGAAAGCGAAGGGCTTGATCTGTTCGACTGCAAAATTCGTTCTTTCCTGGATGCGGCCAAAAACGGCGGCGAAGCGCCTGTTCCCAGCAGTCAAATTCTGTATAATCAGGCGATTATTGACGGTATTGTCCGTTCCAGTGAACTGGGGCACGAAATCGAAATCATTATTCCCGAAATTTGATGGCTCAGCAAAAGACAGTATAGTCCGAAGAAGGAGGTTGCCATGTTCCTGTTGAAAGAAGGCATTTATCCCGCGCTGGTCGTTCCCTTTGACTGTCAGGAAAACCTGAATGAAACGGCCGTTGGTGATATGGTTGAATCGCTGCTGAAACAGGGCGTTTCCGGCTTTTATGTAGGTGGAAGCACTGGGGAATATCTGTTGATGACTCCGGAAGAACGGATGAGAATGCTGGAATGTGTCTGTGAAAGCGCTTGTGGACGCTGTCACATCATTGCCCATATCGGGCAGCAGCGTCCCCGGGATTCAATCCGGCTGGCGAAGCACGCGGCAGGCATGGGCGTACAGGCCGTTTCCTCTCTTCCACCGCTCTATTATAAATATACGCAACAGGAAATTGCAGCGTTCTATCTGGAAATTGCCAACGCGGCTGGAGTTCCGCTGATTATCTACAACGCTCCCGCCCTTTCCGGTTTTTCCTTTACACCGGATAACATTGCGCCACTATTTGCCAGTGACCGGATTGCAGGCATTAAATATACCTCCTATGATTTATTCGGTATGGAGCGTATAATGAGCCGCTATCCCTCCAAGCTGATGATCAACGGGCATGATGAATTGTTCCTGAGTACACTGATCCTGGGTGTTCGTCATGCCATCGGAAGCACGTTCAATTTTATGCCGCAGGAATTTCTGGCACTGCGTCATGCTTTCGACCGGCACGATCAGCGCGGCGCACAGAGGAAACAGGCAAAAATTAATCAAATTATCGAAGGCCTATTGCAGATAGGCGTATTCCGAGGCGTAAAGGGAATGATGAACCTTCTGGGCATGAACGCGGGTTCCTGCCGGGCCCCGTTCGCTCCTCTCTCTAAAGAAGAAAATGAGCAGTTGGAAAAGCTGGCACAGCTGCTGGAAAATGAGTGCTGAAGCTTACCCGTCAAAAGAGCAGACAGACACAGGGGGTCTTGTGTCTGCCTGCTTTTTCTCTTCTTTCATAACTGTCTGGGCTTAAAAGTTTTTTCCAGAAATGACCGAAACGTTTCCTCAGCTTTACGGAACACGGGACATTGCTTTCACACAAGCGTGGTAAAATCTGATTTCCTATTTTCCAAATA
>OLQT01000518.1_pt1 | contig 27818 bp, 30 predicted proteins | sample 1672651 | NCBI WGS metagenome assembly OLQT01 (sample SAMEA3136709, study PRJEB25190) | human gut metagenome | biome: human gut; feature: human-associated habitat; material: faeces | place: Austria | collected 2013 | reverse complement strand
AACCAGCGAAGCGCTGTTTGCGGGCAACGGCGGCCAACTTGGGGTTTTTCGACAGACTGACCGGATCAAATGATCCGGGGAAAAAGGACTGCTGATTCATCGCTTCAGGAGATATGTTGCGGCTTCATCGGCTATGTGTGTTATCCAGGCCAGCGGGAAGGCTGCATAAGCGTTGCTTGTGTCGCGGACGGAATCGCCGCCGCTAGTCGCGCCCATATGGCAGTTGATAGCAGCCGCCTCATCAGTCTTCAGCTTCATAAACTGCTGTACCAGATAAACTGATTTGGAGCCGTGCCCGCCAAAGCAGTATTTCTCCTCGATGGTGTAGCAAGGGACTTCCTGCCAGGTGCCGTTGATTTTCTGGTTCCGCACATCCTTCTTATAGAAATTTACCTTGCACAGATCATGGAAGAGTGTGGCCACAACAACACTTTCTTCTGTCAGCTCAAGTTCGTATCCGGCGATTGCTTTCTTGGCCATGTGGTAAACATCCAGAGAGTGCTCACATAAGCCGCCTTCATAAGCACCGTGATAGCGTGTGCTGGCGGGAGCCGTAAAGAAATCTGATTTCTGAAGCCAGCCCAGCAGATCCTCAAGTCCATCGCGTTTGATGTTTTCCCTGCATAATGTCAGAAATTCCTGCTTCTGTTTCTCAAGATCCGGCATGCTGACACCTCATTTCGTGATAAATCCGATCCACTTCAGTGTATGGCAGAGACTGAATCCGGTTGAGCCGCGCATAGGCATTGTCAACAACATCCTCGCTCTCCCTGCCGCGGGGCGGTCTGTGATGACAGCTTACGAAATACTGATCTTCCTCATTCAAAATCTGGATAATCTTCGCCTGATCAATGGGCATACGTCTTATTTCCATCATAAGCTTCTCCTGCATGTTACTCTTCCAGCGCCCTGGAAAGGCGCTCGCGATACATCTGCTTTGCTTCCTCCGGCGCTTCAACCTTCATTCGTCCGACATATTCAAACACCCAGCCCCAGAAGGTATCGCTGGCATTGACGTGTACGGTTGCACGGAAATGGGATTCATCTGCACGCTCAAAGGCAAAATCATCGCCAAAGCGGTCAATGATATTGTTCATCAGCGTGTCGTCACAGCAAAGCGTGATATCCATTTCAGGGCCATTCCCATACATCTTGGTCAGGGTGCAGTAATAGGCATAGGGATCGAACGCCTCTGGACAAGGCACAGCCGGCTCATCCGTCAGCATCGGCACAGCCATTCGCTCGATCCGGAAAGAACGGACTTCGGAACGGTTGTCTGCCCATCCAACCATATAGTATCGGTCATTTTTCCAAATGGTCAGATAAGGCGATACGGTATAAACCTCGCCATTGTTGCGCATGACCCGCTGCCGGCTTCCATTATAGAAGAAGTGCTGAAATGAAATCTTCTTTCCGGTGTTGATTGCCTGGTTGATCACATCAATGGTCAAGAAAATCTGATTGTTCTCAGCCTTGACCAGCTTGCCGGTATAGATGGAGGCACGAAGCTTTTCAGCGTCATGACAGCTGGACAGACCGGAAATCTTTTTGATTAGGCATTCCGTTTTCTTCGGGCTGATGAACACAGAAGACTCGACGGCATCGATCAGTATCCGCAGCTCAGCAATATCAAACTCCCGGCAGCCGTAGTTGTAGTATTTTTTCCGGCCTTCCATGGTTGAAATCACATCGAAGCCATAGGAACAGAGCACGCTGATGTCATTGCTGATCAGATGCCGATCACATCCATGGCCTGATTCAGCACACAGATCAGCCAGCTCCTGCTGAGACACCCGATGCTCATCATCTGTATTGTTGATCAGATACTGGAGTATGAAGAGAAGACGGTCCTTCCTCTTTCCACGCTCACTTGCCATCCTGCTCCCACTCCTCCCGAAAACATGCCTGCAGCCATGTTGCGTTTTCAATCCGTGAATATCAGCCGTTCTGAAGCACAGGTGCTTCTACGAACCATCTGCCCACCATGGACGCATCGTCCGAATCCGTTGGGCGTTCAAAAAACAGATACCGCTCCTGATTTTCCAGCATCACGGTGTAGCGGTCTCCCTGCCCGCCAGCTTTCAGCGCCGGGGATGGAACAATGGCCTTCACTTTGGATATCGTGTATTTGCGGCCATCTGTCCAATGAATGATGCGCGGGAGCATCTGCCCGGAAGCGCTGATCGCTATATCCACATCGATGTACTGCTTCCTGTATTTCATGCTGATCCCTCACTTCTGTGCCTGGAAATCCCTGATTTCCGCCTTGCTGGCAAAATCGCCATCTTCCATCATGCCTATGACACGCCCGATAATCCTGATTTCCCCGAGCTTCTTTGACAGCATCGGAGGATATTTCGGATTAATGGAATGCAGTCCGTCAGGCTGGCATTCCTTGATAAACAGCGTCCCATCCACGGAGAAGATGCCAATGTCGCCCGTGTCCACCTCGCTGCTTTTCCGTACCATTACGGTGCAGCCATCGGGATAGGTCGGCTCCATGCTGTCGCCGTTGACATGGAACAGGATGTCCGCTTCGCGCAGCTGCGGTGTATCGTGAACGTAGCACTGCCGACAGTTTGCTTCAAAGCCGTCTGCTCCAACACCGGCTGCAACCGCATCCTCGGCATATGGCAGGGATAGCAGACGAATCCGGGGAGCATGCACCTGCACAGGGGCATCCATCTCTTCCAGTTCACCGGCCATCTTGATGATGAACCGCTGATGCTTGTCATTCATGTTCCGGTAGGAACGGATCAGCTGGGACTCAGCACTGTTCAGCCCTGTGTCGCTTCTGGTAGAGAAGAAAAACTGTGAGATCGGGACATTCAGCACCCGGCAGAGGGCGGGAATGTTGCTGATGTCCGGGCGCGTCCGTCCCAGCTCCCAGTTCAACACGGAAGATCTGGACAGGCCCAGTCTGCTGGCCAGTTCAGATTGCGTCACACCGGCTGCTGCCCGCAGCGCCTTGACCCGTTCCGCATAGAACAGTTTATTGCCACATACACCGGCTCCCTGGGGTTCCAGCTTGACTTTCTTCTGGCTGCCATCCTGAGCGGCTTCAAATTTACGGCGTGCCATACTCTCAACCTCCAAAGACATTAACTGCGTCAATCATAGAGGCAAACAGCGCCCTTGTCAATGCCTATTTTTCAATATGGCGTTAAATGACGCCAATAGGCGCTTACCATCTTGAAAATGATGATTAACTGCGTCTATAATGAGCACTGTCGATGTGGACGCCGGAAGGAAGTGATGCTTATGATGATTCTCCATTCCGATGCTAACTGCTTCTATGCATCAGTAGAGATGGTTGAGAATCCGGATCTGCGGAATCAGCGAATCGCGGTATGCGGCGATCCGGAACAGCGACACGGGATTGTTCTGACTGCAAACTATCCCGCAAAACGGATGGGTGTGAAAACCGGCATGGCAAACTGGCAGGCCATGCAGGCATGCCACGGTCTGGTCAAAGTCAAGCCCCACTATGATCTGTACCTGAAATACTCGAAACTGCTTCAGCGCATCTATAAGCGCTACAGCGACAATGTTGAGCCCTTCGGCATGGATGAGTGCTGGATCAGTCTCCCTTATGACGAGGATGACGCTGTCAGTGTCGCTGAGGAGATCCGTCAGACAGTGAAGGATGAAACCGGACTGACTGTTTCCATTGGCGCGTCCTTCAGCAAGGCACTGGCCAAGCTGGGAAGCGACATGAAGAAGCCTGACGCGCTTACGGTTCTCCGGAAATCAGACTTCAAAGAGAAGTGCTGGGATCTCCCAGTATCGGATCTGCTCTATGTGGGTCCGAGAACAACAAAAAAGCTGAATAATATCGCCATTACAACCATTGGGCAGCTGGCGAATGCCCCCTCCGATATCATTGCCCGGAAATTCGGAAAGAACGGCCTCATGGTTCAGGCTTTCGCCAACGGCACAGACTGTTCGGCTGTTGCGCCGGTGGATTACAGTCCGGCCCCAAAGTCTATCGGACACGGCGCAACATGCACCAGGGATCTGGAAGACAACTATTCTGTCTGGTTGGCACTGGATGAGTTGGCGCAGGACGTCAGTCACCGGATGATTGACAGCGAGTGCAAAACGAAAGCTGTACACCTTTATGTGAAGGACAACAGCTTCATGTACCACGAATATATTGCGTCGATTCATTATCCTACGCAGAGCGCAGCGATTATCGCCCAGGCGGCCTATGAGCTTTTCCTGCTTTACTACCGCTGGGAGAAGCCCGTCAGAGCGCTGACGATCACCGCTTCAAAGCTTCAGGATGAGAAACTGCCTGACCAGCTGGATATGTTCGGCGATTATCTGATATTCGACAAGCGGAATCGGCTGGATCGTGCGATCGACGATATCCGCAATCGCTTCGGCAAGGACGCGATCTTCAGCGCTTGCCAATGCAGGCGCAGAACCGATCTTGCCACCGATAAATGTGAAACTGTCAAAATGCCCGGCGTGATGTATCATTGAGGAGAAGCAGCCAATGTCCACCAAAAGCAAACCTGTCGAAATGGCCCCTGTTTTACAGAGCCTGAAAGAATACCTCGCAAATCACTACATGGATGATCTACTGGAAGAGATCAAAGCAGCCATGTCCCTGAACCTTGTGGAAGGCCTGGATGTGGACTGCAAAGATTCGGAGATCATTATTGACACCAACAGTACGGAACTGTTGCGTGCCGAACCCTGGCGCGTTGACCGAACCAATCTGATTGCCGACTGCAAAATGCGGATCAAGTTCGGACTGCCCAAAGACGGCAGTATTCCAAGGTTCATCATCCGCTTTATCAACTTTACAGCAGAGATCACATTTGATGGCGGCATCACGCTGCACCAGGGACTGAAAGACTTCACTACGCATGTTCTGCCCGAGCGTAACCTGCCCAAGCTGACAAAATATCTGGTTCCCGTACTCTCCTACGAAGAAATGGAAGTCCTGGTGCTGGAGATGCTCCAGAAATACCTGGGCGAAAGCGGTGTGCAGAAGGACAGAGAAAACGGTGCCTATGAGCTGGCTGAAGCCATGGGACTGAAGATCAAAGTGGCATCCCTGTACAGGAATCATTACACCGGTGCTATTCTCTATCTCAAGGAAGGACATGCCCGGGTTGTCGCCTCAGGCGCATCCGGCACAGCCACAGATGATGAAGATTTCACAGATATTACGATCCCCGGAAAGACGATCCTGATCAATGAGAATCGTGAGCATCGTGGGGATATCGACCGTGACGTCTACCATGAGTGCGGGCATTATGAATGGCACTCCATGTTCTTTGAACTGCAGAATCTGCATGCATCAGATCTGCGGATGCTGGATTATCAGGAAGCGGACGATGCTTCCAAACCGGCTGAAAAGGACATCCGCTGGGTAGAGCGTCAGGCCAGCTTTGTTGGTATTGCAGCGATGTTTCCGCGCCCTGTTTTTGAGTCGATGGTCAGGAAATACTGGAAGGAAGTTGCAAACAATCAGGATAATCTTGGCCAGAAGCTGGCTGGGATCATCAGCAAGATTGCTTCTGATAAGCAAAAGGCGCGCTCGATTATCAAGACCCGGATGATCACAATGGGCACTTCCGGTGCAAAGGGTGCGCTCAACTATATTGACGGCCATTACATTGCAAACTTTGCCTTCGATGCAGACAGTCTTTCCTCCGGGGAAACCTTTGTTATCAGTCGGTCACAGTTCACGGAGATGTATGAGAAGGACGCCCATTTCCGTGAAGTGATCAACTCTCGTGCTTTCGTCTATGCGGATGGACATATTTGCCTGAACCAATCACAATATGTCGGCAGTACGAAAAAAGGGTACCTGATGACCAAATGGGCGCTCGGTCACGTAGATCAGTGCTGCATGAAGTTTTCGCGAACCTATCATATCTCTGCGGATCATTATCGCGTTGGTGAGCTTCACTACGATGACGAGTACAACGAGTGCTATCTCATGGTTCACTCTCTCGATATATCCGGTATGTCCAGGGATGAGCTGGAAGAAAAGAATCTGGAATATCTGGACTCTCTCCCGCGTCGCCCCTCCAAGGCACTGACGAAGCTGCTCAAGGACCGGGTCAAGACGCAGCGTGGCCTTGCCGCTGCCACGGGATTGAGCGAGGCCAAGATCAGCCGTATGTGCAATGAGGATGATTATGAGTACAGCATTCAGGATGTTACCCGGCTTATCATTGGGTTGCAGCTTCCGCCGTTGCTGTCATCCTTGTTTCTGGAGATGACCAGGTTTACCCGTACTGTGATGGTTCGGTATTATCGTTACCAGTGTATTATTGACTGCCTTTTCATGGAGGATATCGAAACCGTTGTTGAGAGCCATAAAAAGCTCTTTGATGAATAAAAGCAAGCAGCCCGGCTGAATTATCCTCAGTCGGGCTGTTTGCTATCTTAAGATTTGCCAAATTGCTAGAATTCCGATAAGCAGAAATCGAGTTGTGCCTGCCTTCAGCCTTGTTCTTACACTCGGTACTGATAGAAAGATTATTTCCGATTTTGTTTTCTATCATTTCTCCTGCATTGGTCTGTTTATCCGTGATCCGCTTCCGGATCCTGTGATCCGTCATACGGAACATATCCTCCGCCGCCTTCCCAGAAGATCAGGCTAAAGCCTTCTTCCGTCAGTTCCAGGCCTCGCACGATTGCGCAGCCGTTATCGAACAGCAAGGTCAGTTCATAGGATGTTTCGTTCCAGTAAAGATTCATGAAGGGATTGTATTTTGTCACATACCATGTTCCGGAGCAAGCGCCTTCTTCTGCGACCTCGGCTGTCGTTCCCGGTGCGGTGAACGAGCCGTCAGCTTCCAGAACCAGGATGTCCGGTGCCAGGGTGCCGCCGGCATCGAGCTGCCACGCTCCGGCAAGCTTTTCCGTCACTTCCGGTACTTTTTCCTGTTCCATGGGTTCCAGGTCCCGGATCGGGATAAAGCCCCATACGACGGCTCCTCCGTCCGTAAACTTCCCGTTCTTTACTTCTGCGGTAACATAAGCATAGTTGTTATTATACAATCCCAGGCAGGAAAACTGCGTTCCCTTCGGAACAGAAAACTGATGGAACTGGCTGACATCGGGATCATCCGTCAGGAAGGTGTCTGCAGTCGCTTCCACATCAATATGGACAAAGGACCGGCCGGGCTCGTTGTTCTGCACGCTGATTTCCGGCAGGCCTAGATCCTTGCATAGCGCGTAGCCGATTCTCTGCGTGCGTTCACTGACATTATACCGGATGCAGGCGTAGGATTGTCCATCCTCGTTTTTATACTGTGAAAGCAACCACAGGTCACCGTTCAGCCCGACTGCCGCTTTTCCTTTTCCGGCACGCCATGCGGATTTCCCGTAAGGAGCGCTGTAAACGGCAGAAGTTCCTTTTTTTTTCGGCTGAAGGAGCTCTCCCGGATGATCGGGATCATATACGTCACCGGAAAAAGCTGTTCCCAGCACGTTTAGTCCGCTGTCAAACCGGGCATGCATATAATTCAGATGGCATACTTCGTCCACGGAATGCGGAAACAGATCAATGTTGAAATCTGCGAGCATGATCTTTGTCGGCCAGGCTGCAGGCGCGTCATGATCATCGTCTGTTGCTTGGTACCGCCAGGAAAAACCGGATTTACCCGGGATACCGGTCAACTTGAATTCATTTACGACCGCTTCTGACAGCTGATACTCTCCGCTGCCCTCATCCCATTCACAAAATGTATAGTGCTCAGACTCGCCATATGAAATCGTCAGATAATGTCCGTCCCAATATAGCTTCGGTGCTTTTCTTTTTGCTTCCGGCTGATAGACTGCCGTTGTATAGACATGAAGATGCTCCTGGCTGTCCACAAAAAACAGCGCATTATGATAGCGTGATTGCATCACCGCGAAAGAACCTTCCTGATTGCTGAGTGTCGTATAGTCATCCCATGTGTGATCTGCCATGACAACTGTCAAGAGTTTCCCCTTCAGCCCCCAACTGTTGGCGGATGCTGTTTCGCAGAGAAGGAAAGAGCCAGCCAGCAATGACACAGCAAGAATGACGCAAATACTCTTTTTCATGATGACGCACCTCCGAAACATTTCCTTTTCCAAAACGAACTTCTAAGGCAATACCGCACAATTCGTTGGCAGCGTAGGCGATGCCTTTTCCACCATCTGCTGCTTGCAGATTTTTCGATTTACCTCCAGTAAACCTTCAAAATCTGCCATTGCATCTGACGAAAAATTCATTCGCCTCCGCACCAACTCATTTGTGCGGTATTGCCCTAAAGGATTATCATCCTCAATGAAGCGGAAAATCAAAATATATTTTCCGATTTTGCTTTTCATTAAGTGGCCATTATCCTTCCGTCCACATTGATGGAAGCATAAGCCGTGGATCAAAAGATATATCATCCACGGATATGAGCCAGCCGTAATATGATTGGCCTCCTACGGGGATCTCGCATGATACCCAGACAGTACCTTCTGTCAGATACTGGCCCCACCCGGTTCTCTGACCATCCTGGTCAAGGCTGGTCAGTATCTGCACTTCCGTTCTTTCCGGTATCAGGCCGAGTTCATTGTCGGGAACGATTTTTTCGTTGTCATCAAAGCGATAAGCTTGAGTTCCTCCATTCTTTACAACACGAGCAAAGGTTGAGATACTTCCTTTGCCGCTTTCTTCCACAAAGGACTGCTGGATGTAGAAGGGAAATGTTTCATATGACTGCTCATCTACCCAAGTTCTTCCCTCGCAGAAATACAGGGGCATTTTTTTGCTCCCTGTTATTCCGAGAATAAACAGCGGGTCATTCTGATAAACTTCACCTACGCTGCTGCCGGAAACGATAGCACTGGGCTGCTTGAGCATTCCCCATTGAGGGATGAGTAATGGCTCTCCGCCGGATGAAAAGTCAAGATAGTCATCACGGACATATCCGCTCACGCTTGCGTTTCGCACCCTGTGCCATCCATCTGCGGAATTATGATAGTCAAAAATCAGATCTACAACTGTACCTGGATAGAGTTTACATACAGATGCAGATTTGATATCTGTATCTGCCCGAACATTAACAGGCAGGTCTGCCCGATCAGAATGTATTTTTGCGTGTCCAAGATTATCTGTCCATGAAATTTTCTCCATGATGCAGTCACCATACAGGATTTCGTTATCCTGAAGATGTGCTTCCACATGAACGTAGGTATCACCGATCGTTCCGAGAACATACAAAAAAGTATTTTCAGGGATCCGGTGCTCCTTGCCTTCCAGATCGATCAGCCCGATACAGCCATCTGGTTCAGGATATGCGATTCTTCCAGTCTGGGCATAATACGCTGGAAAGTCACCTTCCTTCAGATAGGATTTCATCATCCAGCCGGAACGTCCGCCGATTGTCACATGCACCCAGCCATCTTTTTCTTCATCGGCTGTATAGTGCGCACCGGTATAATACTGACCGATTACTTTTCCTCTGGGTGTTTCACGCAGTTTCACCCTGGCATCGTAGTTACCAGTTACCGAAACAATTCCCTCTGCAATTGAACTTGCCTGAGCCAGGACAATTCCCGTAAGCAGCATAATCACAATGCAAAAAAGGATCTTCCTTTTCACAATCAGCGACCTCCTTTTACCAAGATAACGATCCCGAATGTGATTTCTGTTCCGCATCGTAAACAAAATCAAAAGATAGAAGTCGATCACTTCTTTTTCTTTGGTTCCGGTAACTCGTCATACATGGATGTTAGCAGTTCCGTCAGTAAATCCCGGTTGTCCACATTATCTACAAGCAGCATTTCTCTTGCTCCTTCATAGGGAATCTCCCGGTCTGCATCCGGCATCCTCTCCAAAGCAGACTTTGTGGGCTTGACCAGAAAACGGTCATCATATATGCCACCAACAATCTTTCCGCGATAATAGAGTGGGAATAAGCGCCGGAGATGCAAAAAGCCTTGCGGCACAAGCGTTTTGGCCCATTCCCAACTGACTCTGATAACAAAATGATAACCACCTCCGAAGCCGCCTTTACAGAAAACTGCGCCAGTGGCTTTGAGGTAAAGGCGAGAAAAACGCTTCCCGGTTATCACTCTCTGTGAAATGTCCTATTCAAAAGCCCTTCGCTGTGGAGGAAATCTTCCACAAGCGGAGGGCTTTCTTTATGTCTATTCTTTCAGGCTTTCGACTTTGGCTTCCGGCCACGTTTGCGCGTAGCGGGTACTTCAGGCGGGACTGCGGCATGGATGCGCGTGTCGTCGAAATCGGGGTAGTGATACCGCCAGCGGTCATACGCCCCTTTGGTGATCTCACCGGCAGCCAGCTTGGCAGATTGTTCCTGCCATGCACGGAGGCGCTGCTCCAGATCGGCCGCATGAATGCCGCCATCAAAAATCTCAGCACGCAGACAGATCAAACCATCCGTGTTGGTGATACGAAGTGGTTCTTATTTCATCCTCCTAGTTTTCCAAAACGTGCATTGATGGCCAGCGCAGGATCCACAGGTGCGGGAACGGGAACAGTATCTGGCGGCACGTTGATCTGGGGCAGTTTACGCAGGGTTTTTCCCTCAAACTGATGGAGCCATTCACGTTCGGCTTCCGGCATCTCTGCCACCATGTCACGAATCTGCTTGAGCGACAGCACCGCAGATGTAAGTGGATCCATTGCAACAGCCCAGAAGGCCAGCTCGGGGTCGCCCTTCAGAGCTGCCTCCGCCGCTAAGCCCTGCACCGTTAAGTTAGACTGGTTCATTGCGGCCAGATGCGGTGGAAGTGCGCCCACTGTGAATGGATGCAGACCCTCTCTGTCAGCATAGATAGGCACCTCAACGGTGGCATTATAGGGCAGGTTGGTGATATAACCACGATTCATCACGTTGCCACTAAAGAGGAATGGGTTACCCGTCTCCAATGCCTCCAAGATGTAGGAGCAGTATTCTTTGCTGCGAGGCTCAAGCTCACCGGTCTCAATAGCCAGCACATCGGTATTGGCAAACTTTTGGGCAATCATGAGTGAATACTTGTAATAAGCACCGCTTTCGCCGCCAAAGGAAGGCTCGTTACAATACAGATCCAGCACCTGCTGGTTTTTACGGAACCAAGGTAGATATTCGCTCAAGTGGCCTGTGGATTCGGTCATAAAGTAACCGCAGTGCCGCATCACCTCGCCGCGTCCCTTTTCGTTTTTGTAATATTCAGGCTTTTCTATGTTGGCACATAGCAAAGGATAAAGATCCTGACCGTCCTTTTCAAGTTTCAGGAACCAATCCATGTGGTTGATACCTGCGCACAGATAGTCGATCTCAGCCTTCTGTGCGCCAGTGTAGCCGGCAATCAAGTCCAGCGTGGTCTGCACACCATGACACAAACCCACCATCTTCATCTGGGTGCCGCGTCCCACGGTGGTGCACACAGCGCCCATAGGGTTCACGTAATTTAGCACCCAAGCGTCAGGACACAATTCCGCCATGTCCTGACCGATACCCACCAACACAGGAGCACTGCGCAGACAGCGGAGCACACCACCCGGGCCCATGGAATCGCCAATGCATTGATCCACGCCATATTGAAGCGGGATTTCGTAATCATAGCGATAGGCTGCGTTACCGCCCACTTGGAACATGAGGATCACATAATCCGCATCTTTCAGAGCATCACGGCGGTCTGTGGTGCAGTAAACCGTCGCCGATATCTGGTTTTTTTTGAATCACCTGGTCAGCATAGGTTTTCATTTTTTCCAGTTTCTTCATGGTGGGTCCCATGAGGGCATAGGTGGAATGAGCTAGAGCCGGAGTAGCGAACATATCGTTCAATAGCGTTTTTCAAAAGATGATGCTGCCGGCGCCAACGACAGCGATTTTTGCCATAAGTATTCTCCTTTCCTTTTTCGGGTTTATCGCGCTGCCAGCCCCAACAAATAGCTACCATATAGGCCGCTGTATGGGTACAGTTTGGGTGCCGTGATGTAAACCTTCACATTGCTCAGAGAAGGGTTTTGCACGTAGTAGTTGATAAACCGCATAGTTTGGATGCGCACATCATCCAGCAGCGCTGCACGCTGCATTACACCGCCGCCAAGAATGATTCGCTCCGTGCTTAGAGTCATGGTGAGATTAAGACACATCTGGGCCAGGTACCAGGCCTCAATTTGCAAGGCGGGATGATCGTCCGCAAGGTTTCTGGGATCGCATCCCGCCCGGGCCGCCAACGCAGGTCCAGAGGCCAGACCTTCCAGACAGCCCTTATGGTAGGGACAGATCCCTTCCGTGATCGGATCGTCCGGATGAGCCCGAAGCAGCATATGCCCCACCTCCGGATGTCCGGCTCCGTGTACCAGTTGGCCGTTCACCAGAAGGCCTCCACCGATGCCTGTACCCACGGTGACATACACCGCATTTCTGCAACCTACTGCTGCACCGAATCTGGCCTCAGCCAAAACGGCAGCGTTCACATCTGTGTCGATGTTTACGGGTACGCCAAGGCTACGCTGCATGGTAGACAAAAGCGGATAGTCCTTCCAGGCTGGCTTGGGGGTACAAGTAATATATCCATAGGAGGAAGAGTCTGGATTCAGATCCAACGGACCAAAGCTACCGATTCCCAGAGCGTTGATCTTTTCGTCTGCAAAGAATGCGATTATCTGCGGTACGGTCTCCTCTGGGGTGCGTGTGGACAGGGTATGCTGCTTTAGACACGTACCATCCTGGGTGTATACACCCAAGACCATCTTCGTCCCACCTGCCTCCAATGCGCCAATTCTCATTCGATGAACTCCTTATCATCTGCAAACAGGTCAGGGCGCAGGTATGTCATGTCCGTGGGGTTCTTTTCCACACGCAGTATGGGATTGGGCATGTAGATATTGGTGGTCTCGCGCGAATCCATCATGATAAATGTACCCGGTTCGTTGATAGCGGCTTCCTCCTCTGCAGTGGGACGGGTAGGCTTGGTATACACATAAGCAACGTGCGGATAGGCAGCATAACCGGGAATGTTGCCAAAGCAGTTGGTGCGAGTGTGCCACGTCAACGCCTCGTAACTGCCGCCCTCATAGTGAGGCACGCCGCGCGGGTTGACAATAAGATCGCCCTCCTGGAATTCGTATGTCTCCGTTTCAAACTTCGGGTCGGCATAGCCAAACTTGATCCAGCCAGAACCACTGACGATGTACTTGCACTCTTCCACATCTGGATGTGCATGAGAGTCAAACGGGCGCTCCAAGTCGCTGTCCGCCAGATGTGTGGTGCCAGCCACCACGGCTAGGTCATCGGCCCATCCCATGGGATACATACACTGTTTACCCGCTCCGTTGGCGTTGTAAAAGTCCGGCGCATCCGCTTTGCGGATTACCCTGGCTCCCATAATGGCGGGGTTCTTGCGCTGCATTTGCAGGTTGTTAAGGTCGCTGGTCTGTACCTCCTTAGGGGTCACGGCTTCAAACAGGGTATTGGCGCGGGTCTGTTCTTCGGGCGTTACCAATTTTTTGCCGTCAGTGTAGGGCACAGTACCCACCAGGCACTGAGTGAACAGGGGATCCACATAGTGCAAGCTGCCGGGTTCAAACTGCGCGTCGCGCTCCTGTTGCGTGGGGCGCGGAGGACGATTCACCGTCAGGATGGGATGCGGAAATTTACTGGGACCGGAGGGCTGATCAAACGTGCCCATCTTGGCATGTAGACAGAAGCCCTCCCACTCGCCGGTGATCGCATAGGGCATATCCCTGGGCACCACGATCATGTCTCTGGCATGGAAGGGGTAGGTTTCCTCCTCATAGCCATAGGCTCCCCCCAGCAGCAGTTGACCCGAGCCCTTCAAAATATACACATACAGGTTTACATTGGGATGAATTTGCTTGGTCCATGGACGCTCCGTATCGGACATGGCCTCCTTGCGTATGTATGAAAACAGTGCGGAGTCGTTGATCTCGGAGAGCGGATACAGCCAGTGATATGCGCCGGTGTTGTTGAGTCGGACCTGACGCGCATCGGACTTGTGCAAAATACGTACGCCGGGAATGAACGGGTTCTTTTGGGATTGCGTAAGGTTTTCGTGCATGAATATCTCTCCTTCTTTTTGCATATGGGGCAAGCCCCTCTCTGCCCGTTATCATAGGCAAGGATAGGAGAGAAAGGAATATGTTTTCTATTGAGTTTAATACAGAAATCGTGTTTTCTGTATGGGACGGCTTGCCAAGAAAACAGGGAGTACCTTATAATAACAAACACATAAAAGAATGGAGGAATTACTCTATGAAAGCATCCAAATCAGATGGTTTATTTTGGTAGCTGTGGGGCTGTTTTGGTTTGCGCACTATGTATTTGTTCCCTTTTTATCGCCGTATCTGGCAGCCATGGGCATCAGCGCGTCCGTGGTAGGCATCGTGATCGGTGCCTATGGCTTCCCCAGCTTATCTGCTGCATCCCCATTAGCATAAGTGAGGACTGCGCCAAACGCCACCGACTTTGGATGATGATTGGCCTAGGATTTATGGCTGTCGGCAGCCTGTTACCGCTGGCTGTGTATTCTCCCGTGGCATACGTGCTGTCCCGCGGTATGGCGGGCATGGGCGCATACACTTGGGTATCCTACACGGTGACTTTTACCGAAAACCATGCTCAGTCCAAGATGCGTATGGGGCAATTGATGGCGGCGAACAACCTTGGCATTTTCATCTCCTATCTTGTGGGCAGCTGGCTGTATGAGTTGGTGGAGATGCAGGGATTGTTTGTCATCAGTGCGGCTGCCCCTGTAGTGTGCATCGGGCTGCTACTTGCATGGAAAACGCCCGGACAAAGCTCTGGCCATGCATTTGAATTGGATACATTTTTGCAGGTGCTTCGGGATCGGCATCTGTGACGTTGCTCGCTGCTGATGGCAGGGAGGCAACTGGTAGTGTTTATTACTGCCATGTCCTTTATGTCCAACTATGCAAAAGAACATGGGGGCTGATGTCAAAACCTTGGGCCTTATCTCCATTGTGTACTATGGTGCGGGCATCATCGCCTCACGACTGTTTGGTTCTCGCCTGTCCAAGCGATTCAGCGACCGTGCGGTACTGTGCGCCGCCTTTTTGCTGCTGGGTACGTACTGCGCGCTGCTGCCTTTGTGCCGAATGCCCTGGATGGTGATGCTCGTGCAGATGCTTGGCGGTTTTAGTCGCAATCTCATGTATACGTGCACGCAAAATGCCTCGGAGGATGGCAAAACCACGGCTATGGAGGGCAAAGCGCGTACTACACCTGGGCATGACCTTTGGATCCATGCTGATGGGCTGGCTATGGGCGTTTCGGGCCTATCTGCGACAAACAGCCTAAACGCCGCCTGTTTCCACCTTTTGCTGGTTTTCCTCACGGTAGGCAGAAGGCGACATGCCCAAGTGCTTTTTGAAGATGGCGCTGAAATAAAACTGGTTGGAGTACCCAAGCGTCTGACTGATATCCTTCACGGGCAGATTGCTGAAGGTAAGCAGGTCTTTGGCTTTTTCGATACGCAGTTCGGTGATTCTGTCGGTGATGTTTTGTCCCATCTCCTTTTTGAAGATGACACTCAGATAGGCGGGACTGATGTTAACGTAGGCGGCAATGCTGTCCAGACAGATAGAGGCTTCCTTGTAATTGGACTTGATGTAGCGGGCCGCCAGATTGCACAGCTGTGAATGATAGGCCGCAATGGATTTGTTCACCACCTGCACCATCTGTTCACACAGTTGCTCCAGCCAGTCCAGCACCGCGCGGGTGGACTGCAAACGCTCCGGATGCCCAAATACCCGGCTGATCTCGTCCTCCAGCGCCTCTGTTTCGTTTCCTAGATCCCGAATGAAGCGTACAATCTCATACAGCACAGAAAACAGACAAATGAGCAGGACATTTTTGTTTTTGAAATACCGCGGCAAAATCTGCGCCTGTGCGTTCAAAAAGCGATGGATGCCCTCTACATCCTTTTTGAGGATCAACGTCAAAAGTGTCTCACGGAAGGACTCCACAGGAAAGCTCTCGGTGGTGATATGCTGGGGTGTGCGCTGCATGTCAAAAATCTTGGTATCCAGAAAAAAGCGAAAGTTCAGCGCCTGCTGCGCGCTCACATAGGACTGATGCAATTCCTCCATGGAGGAAACGGTGTCTCCAATGCCGCAGCAAAAGTCCAACTCGTTACGGTGTCGGGCGATGAGAAGCTGCAGCTTTTGACTGATGGACAGGTGAAAGCTGTCAGAAGACTGATCCTTGGAACCCACCACAAGGTAAATGTTTTCCAGTGCGCGGAATGGATAGCAGGTGGAATGATCCGAAAACAGTACCTGAATGGTGTCCATCAGGTTCAAGATGCGAATTTGCCAATCCTCGGCATCAAAACTCTCGGGAGCGGGCCGATGCACCAGAATGGAAATGCACAAAAACAGCTGGTCGGAACGATCCAGACGCAGAAGTTCGGAGTACTTGTCCAACATCAAAGCCGCCTCCGCTCTGGATCCTGTTTGAATCAAATCCAGAAAAAAACGTTCCTTGATGACAGGCAGGCTGCTACGCAGCAGTTCAGCATTGCGCTCCTCCTGATGAATTTGTGAAACGGCACTGCTCATCACTGTCATCAGCTTTTCAAAGTCCACCGGTTTTTCAATATAATCGATGGCGTGCATGTGCACGGCCTCGACGGCGTACTGATAATCTGCATAGCCGCTGATGAAGATGATCTTGGTGCGCGGATTGATGTGCAGCAGTCGCTTGGACATCTCCAGCCCGCTCATGCCGGGAATGCAGATGTCGCTCAGCACCAGATCAACGGTCTCCTCCTGCGCCTTTTTCAGAGCTGTCAGCGGATCGGTATACTGAAACACTACGGGCGAGCCCAGCTGCTGCCAGTCAATGCGGGCCGCCAACCCCTCCACGATCTGGATGTGGTCATCCACGATCATTACTTTCAGCGTTTTCATGCTTCGTCCTCCCCGTTTTCGTCCTCAAACAACTGCTGCAAATGAAGCGTCACCGTAGTTCCCTTTCCCTGCTGACTTGTGATCTGCATGTTGGAGATGTTGGCAAAATACTTAATCAGACGTTGGTTGACATTGCTGACTCCATAAAACTGTTTCTCCGATACCACATGTGCTTGCAGCACATGCTGAATGTCGCTGAGACGCTGGCGCTCAATGCCCGCGCCGTTATCCTCAATGCAAATGAGCAGTTCATCTTCAGCAAAGCAAGCGGTCAGACTGATATGCAGTGGATCGCCTCCTTGCTTGCGTCCATGGCGAATGCAGTTTTCCAAAATCGGCTGCAGCACAAACTTGGGAATCAGCAGCTGCTCCACGCCGTCATCCAGCGCAATATCCCATAAAAGCTGGTCACGGCAGCATAGCTTTTCCAGCTTCAGATACAGTTCCGCAATGCGCACCTCCTCCGCCAGAGGGATCAGTGTACGTGAAATTCGCAGCACTTGGCGGTAAAAGCTGCCCAGATAGGAGGTCATCTCCCGAGCAATGTCAATTTTTCCCGTATAAAGGCATCCGTTGATCGAGTCCAGAACATTATACAGGAAGTGCGGGTTGATCTTGGATTGCAGCAGCTGGTATTTCAAATGCTCCTCCTGCAGGGCCAGAGCCATAAGTTGCTCGGTGTTTTTGTCGTTGATGCTTTGAATGCTCACCAACGTGGTTGCCAACTGATCCAGCTCGTCCTTTTGATCCTGCGGCTTTTCCGTCATGGTGGCCAGCATACCAAACATCGGCTCATTGCAGCTGGATTTCATACTCAGGATCGCTTTGGACAGCAGCGCGATACGCTGGGTGATCTGGCGGGAAAACAGGATGGTTAGCAGCAGTACCAGCAACCCCGTAAGCAGCAGCGCACTGATCAGCGCTGATGTGATAGGTGGTGTGCGGTTGAGAAAGTAGGTGTTGTCTACCTCGGTGAGCAGGTACAGATCATGGTCTGCCACGCGGTGGAAGAGGTATTGACAGTCTTTGACGGGGTATAGGGTTTGTCCGTCTGTCATCATTCCCTTCCAATCTAGGTTGTTCATGATGCGCTGAGCCGTAGTGGGGTTCTGTGCCGCCACCACCTGTCCCCGGCCGTTGAGCAGAATGCTTGTACTGGCGTTGTCTGGGTGCGATGCGCGGATGAGCTGCATCAGTTCCTCCACATTCACATGGATCACATAGGCGTAGAACAATTCCCCGGTGATCCAGTTGGCATAATGACTCCAGCAGCTCAGCACGTCCTGTTCGCCATAGATACCCTTAAACGTCCAAACAAAGTTCTGATTCTCGCTGAACTTCCACAGGGGTTGTCTGCGGTTGGACAGCAGCTCCTCCCGGGTCATGCCGAAACGTTCCAGCTGATCCAAGGTAAAAAAGTTCACGCCTGTAGAGCCCACTAGGGAGGATTGGGGCACAAAGATGCACATGTTGTAGGTGGAAAAGGTGCTGGTAAGGGAGCCAAGTACCGTTTTGACGTTGCTGTAGCTGTCCATATACTGGCTGCGGGAGGATGCGGTGGCTGTATATAGCCGATAGACATACAGGTTCATCATCTCCCGCACGTCCTCCACCTGAGACAGGCGCGTTTCGATCTGCGCACAGGTCTGCTGCTCGGTGAGCATGAGGGCTTGCATGAGGTTTTCATGCATGTCCCTGCGGTTGTTGACGGCGGTGATGCTGCCCATGATAAAAAGCGCACAGAGACCCACGACAAGTAGGTAAAAAAAGATCTTGGTTTTGAACGATGAAATACGCATGGCCGCCTCCTTTATATATTGCAGATTGCGCGTAAGGATCAAATTTGTTTGTGTTGCTCCATTTAAATATTATCATTTCCATCGAAAAAACGGAAGAGAAGCGACCGTTTTTCGCAAAAGAACATATGACCTTCAAAAGAAAACATATGTACACAGAGGGATGATTTAACTAGAGTATAGACAAGGTCATGACAAAATTGTCACAAAAAAGAGCGCTCTTGGAACTCCACCACCATCGACCAATTTTGGAAAGGAAGGTTCAAAGAATGAAAAAACTGCTTAGTCTGCTTCTGGTTGCCATGATGCTGATGAGCTGCGCTTCCGCTGCACTTGGCGAAGCTAAGATCACCATCATGAGCGATGACAACACCTACGACGGCTTTGCCGATTATCTGAAGGCCGCCGAGGAGGCCTGCGGTATCACCATTGAAGAAGTACCCATCCCCACCAATTTCGATGACCGTCAGGCCAAAATCACCACGTTGCTGGCTTCCGGTGACACCTCGGTGGATATCTTCACCCTGAGTGAGGATATGTCCCGTTCCTTCTCTGCTGCCGGTTTCCTGTATGACCTGACCGACGAGGTCATGACCGACGAAGTGGCGGCCGAATTCGTTGATGCCTGCGTTGGCATGGGCGAGGTCAATGGTCGCCGTTATATTGTGCCCAATTTCCTAGAGTACATCACCTTCTTTGCGGATGAGGCCGTTTTGAAGGAGTATGGCTTCGAAAAGATCGCCACATTGGAAGAGTTTGAAGCTTTCTGCGAGGCTGTGAAGGCTGCCAACAACGGCAAGTACGGCTACGGCAGCGCTTGGGAGCAGTTCTACCTGTACAACGACGTGACTGTTTGGACCTATGCGTTCGGAGGTGATCTGCACAATTGGAAGGACGAGAATACCATGAAGGCCCTAGAGTTTATGAAGATGATGCTGGATAACGGCTGGACCACTGCCGGTTCTATGGCTGACCAGTATGACACCTCCATGCCCAAGCAGTTCGATGGTACCTATGCCGTGACCACCACCTCCTCCACCTTCATCTCCACCTATGAGAAGACCGGTCGCTATGGTAACGGCGGGTTGCGTATGGTGCTGCCTATTCAGGTGGGCGATGCGCCGCTCAAGTGCATGGTATCCGGTTGGACCTACGGCATGTCCGCTGCCTCTGAAAATAAAGAGGCTGCTGTGAAGTTCATGAAGTGGGCTGCCAGCGAGGAAGGCCAGCAGGCGTACTTTACGCTCACCCAGCGCACTCCCGCCCGTAAGGATGTGGCCGGCTCTGACTTTTACAACCCCATCAACGGCGACGATGTCAAAGACTATGTTGCCAAGGTAGAAGTGGCTTGCCGTCCGCTGCCTGCGGAGGGCTACGCTTACCAGCAGGAAATTGGCGCTTACTTCCAGGCCTACCTGCTTGGGGAAATGACCCTTGAAGATGCCACCGACTCCCTGCAGGCTATTCACGATCAGTATTTCGCTGAATAATGTGATTCCTGTTTCACCGACCGGCGGACACTGCTTTGCCGGTCGGCTTTTTTCAGAAAGGAGGTTTTTCCGTGCAGCTAAGGACTCCTGCCAGGCGAAAGGAGTGGTGGATCGCCTTGGGTCTGATAGCCCCGGCGGTGCTGCTGCGTGCCTTTTCTACGTTGTACCCCATTGTGCAGACCTTCATCAACAGTTTTTTTAACCTTAGTTATTTAAGTGCTCAGAATGGCAAGTTCATTGGCTTTGATAACTATACTAAGATGTTCCGCGACATCTTTGTGGTCGATTCTTTTGAGTTTACCCTCCTGTTCACGATCATCTCCATGCTGTTCCATGTCGTGCTGGGCGTGTTGCTGGCTGTGATGCTCAATGTGCATTACAAAGGTCAGCGTTTTCTGCGTACCATCACGTTGATCCCATGGGCAATGCCCGTGGTCGTAGCTGCTCAGGCGGGACGTTTTATGTTCAACGATCAATTTGGCCTGATCAATGATCTGATTCGTCGTGTGGTGCCGAGCTTTTCGCACGACTGGCTAGTAAAAGCCTCCTCGGCGCGGGCTGCGGTAATTGCGGTGGATGTTTGGAAGGATGTGCCATTCTTCGCCATTTTGGTGCTGGCTACGCTGCAATTCATGCCCACGGAGATCTATGAATCTGCCCGCATTGACGGCGCATCGGCGGTGAAGTCGTTTTTTTACATCACCATACCCAACATTGCCAAGACCATTTTCACCATCTCCATCTTCTTCACTATGTGGCGTATTTCCAGCTTTGATATTGTATATGGCATGACCTCCGGTGGACCCAGCAACAGTACCAGCTTGCTGGCTTATCAGATTTCCGTAGTGGCATTCCGCAAAATGAACTTGGGATATGCTTCTGCTATGGCAGTGGTGCTGTTTTTGATCATGGCAGTTCTTGCCATTGTCAATCTGCGCCTCTCCAAATGCTTTGATTCTTGAGAAAGGAGGCAGCAAAATGTTCGGCAGTGTTCGTATGAAAAAAACAGGCATGCTCTGTCTGCGTTGGGGCATCACCGTGTTGATTGCGCTGATCGTGCTTGTGCCCCTGTACTGGATTGTGCTGTCCTCGTTCACACCCTATTCGGAAATATTCAAATCCCCTATCAACTACTTTCCGGACTATCTGACCGGCGAAAACTACGCCTATCTGGTAGAAAAGGTAGATCTGTGGGGAAAGGCGGGCAACACCCTGCTGATCACGGGTGCGGCTATCCTTTGTTCCACTGTAGTGTGCCTGATGTGCGCCTATGCGGTGGCCAAGTTCAAGTATAAGATCGTATCGGTGGCATTCACATTCTTGCTGGGGTCGTCCCTCATTCCCATCATCGTTACGGCGCGACCTATGTTTGACCTGATGTCCAAGTTAGGACTGGTGAACACGTATCAGGGATTGACCATGCTGTACACGTCCAACTTGATCCCCTTTACAGTGCTCATTCTAAGCAACTTTCTGGGCAAACTGCCCCCCGCCATTGACGAGGCAGCCGCTGTGGATGGCGCAAACCAGTGGCAGCGTATTTTTCACATCACCATGCCGCTGCTTCGGCCGGCCATTGCCACGGTGTGTATCATCAACTTCATCAACTGTCTCAATGAGCTGTTCACTCCACTATTCTTTTCATTGACTATCGAACCCCTTAGCGTGGCTATAACCACCATTCCCCGACGTGGTATGACCAACTTGCTTCCTTGGGATCTGGTGAGTGCCATGGGTTGCGTTATTCTGGCTCCCATCGTGCTGTTTGTGGTCGTTTTTGAAAAGAACATCATTGAAGGCATTATTGCCGGAGGCGTTAAGGCGTAAGGAGGTTTCATTCCATGAAAGGCATTCCTCATCCCGCAGATATTCCTACCTATTCCAAGGAGGATCATCGCACTTTGGAGGCACTGCGTCGGGAGGCGCAAAAGAACCCGTTTATCCCCGGTGCACGCATTATCCGCCGCGCGGACGCGCGCTCGATGTACTGCGCCGAGGCTGGCTGTCGGCAATGGCTGTATCCCTTGAGCGAGGTAAACGATTTTGGCTTCTTTGCCTACATTGAAAAGGATGCTGCATCAGATACGGATAGGCCATGGGCCAGCCAGGCTCACCCGGATGCCACCCTGTATGTGCTGATACTGACGGGCGGAGGCAGCGTGATCCTGGGCGAAGGCAGCCCCTTGTTCCACACGGAAAGCTACACGTTTGAGCAGCGCGACATTGTGGTGATTCCGCGCGGCGTGCCCTATAAGTTTACTGGCGGCTGGACGGGTGTGTGCATGCACGCTAGGTCTAACGTATTCGGCAGACCTGTCGGTGAAGGGCGGTATTCGCATCCTGTCGTCACTCTGGAAAAGCCCAGTCGTCCCACTGCCGAAGAAACGGCGCAGCTGCGCGAGGTGGGCAGCTACATTTGTACTGATCCTACCATGGCATTTGGTGTGAAAATGCCCCCTCATCCCATGAGTTGTCCTTGGGTGGCGGACACCCACAGTTTGCTCCAAGCCAATGCGCTATATGGCAGCGTGACTCCCACTGATCTGCAAACGCAGGATGCGGCCAGTTTGGCGCAGATGCGCCAAAACCCTTCTGTGCTGGGCGCGCGCGTTTTGCGTCGCAAGGAACTGGATGATCTGTACAACTCCAACGCCGCAGGAGCTGTGAGCCTGTATCCTACCTCGTGGACGGATGACATGGCAATCTTTGCCACATTGATTCACGATGAGAAGGATGATGCCGTACGCCCGTTCGATTCACATTCCCACTTGGACATTGAGGAATACAAGTACATTCTGAGCGGCTCCGGTTGGATCCAGTTCGGAGTTGGTGATGATGCGTTTGAAACGGAAAGCTACGAGTTCCATGCGGGCGATCTCGTAATCAACCCGCGCAGCGTGCCCCACTACGAGGGCGGCACCTACGAAAGCATCTCCATCCACACACGTATGAGCGTGTTTGGCAAGGTGCCCGGTACAGCGGCTTTCCCACACATCGCTTATGTCTATACTCAGCCTCCGCGTCCCACCGAGGCGGAACGTCAGGCTACCAATGCACCCGGCACTTACATTTTTATGGATTCCAGAGAACGTTTCAACATGCTTGCGCCGGATCCTTTCCTTCGTGTGGAACGCAATCCCATCGACATGACCCACCTGCGTCCCGATTTGTTCGAGCAACTGTGACACATGAAGGAGACTTCCACATAGCATTCGGCACAAGAAAGAAAACAAAGAGAAGAAGCTGGATTAACGCTATTTCCATACAAGATATCACCTTGGAAGCGGAAGACCTGATAAGCTATAGGAAGAACAAAAAAGACGAAAAGTGCATAAAGATAAGTCTATAGCATCAATTTCATGAATGGAATATGACGATGAATAATCAGCCGAGCAGCTATGGACTGCTCGGCTGAGGGGGTTATTCGTTATGCATAAATGATTTCAGCGTTGATGACTTCTTCTGTGGCGTTATGGATGGTGTTCATTTCTCCAACCCACGCCATCTGGTTTTGCGTTTTCATCTGTTCGGTAATCTGTCGCTCATCGATAAGTTGCTTTATGAGTGTATCAAACCGAGTGGCGGCTTGGACATCAGTTTCAGCAAGGTATTCGTTGAGCCTGCCAGAAGGAAGAAGGTAAGCATACCGTGCAGGACGATGCTGTTTTAGGTAGTGAAGCTCCTTCCTGCCCCACATACCGCTGGGCTGCTGCGTTGCTTCAGAAAGGTCAAGACAGGGAACGCAATAGTCGTCGTTTTGTTCGTACCAAAGTCCATTCTTTTGATCGTAGATGTACTTTTCCATGTACTTTCCATTTTGAATCCCCTTTACATGATTTATTCGCCAGAGTCAACAGAAAAGTCAAAAATACCATTACGCAAAAAAGACTTTACAGGATGCGGTATTTAACATTACTCGAGCACAAGAACTTGCGAGCCAATACCCGAATGCAAAACACATTGACGAAACGCTGCTTCACATGGCATACACCGCATGCAGGATATATATTCAATACAGTTGTGTGTCACTAAGCTATGTCCCACAAGCTATTGAGGCTTGCTACGAGTTATACCAAATGCAAAAAGGAGCGCCTCATGATATATTCGATTATGCAACGGCAGCTGGTAACGACAAGGTTGCATTTAATAAATTTAAAAACACTTTACTGTTTAACCAGACGATAAGGAAAATGCAGGACTTAGATGAGGAAAAGGTCAGCTATCTTTTAGAGCGATGGACTGGCAAGCGAATAAAATATTTTAAAGGAAAAGTCCTTGCCTGTGTTCGTCAAGTGAAAAGTGACGCAAAAGGTCACCTCAAAAGTTAGCAGCGTCAACGCCGGGTAAGAAGTAGGAAGTGGATTGCAGGCAGGCATGGCCTGTCCATGCTTGCCTTGGCCGCCGTGCAGCAGATTGGGAGCAGGCAGTCAAGGGTGGCGAAGCCACTTGCGAAGCCCTTGACTGGATGCGAGCAATCTGCTACCCCGTGACCTTTTGCATCAAACCGCGCGCCCCAGCCGGAGCCCCAACGCATCAATTTTGGAGCTCTTTTGTGAGCCCGAATGCATCAGTTTTCGTGCGCGAATGCATCAAATCCGGTGCGCAAAATTTCAGGGCGAAGCCCGCTGCCTGCGAATGGACTGTGTCAGCCGGTAGCTCTCGCCGGAGAAGATCACAATGTGGGAATGGTGGATCAGCCGGTCCACCAGCGCCGCTGTAAGGCGGTTGTCGCCAAAGACGGTGTTCCACTGGGAGAACTCAAGGTTGGATGTAATAATCAGACTCTTGCGTTCGTAGCAGTCGGAGATCACCTGAAACAGCAGCTCGGCGGCGTCCTTGTGCAGCGGGACGAAGCCAATCTCGTCCACGACAATCAATTCCACCTTCTTCAGCGTGCCGAGGTAAGCATTCAGCGTTCCCTTGTTGTTCTTTTCCAGAAGGATGTTGGCAAGAGACGCTGCCGTGAAGAAGCGAACTCTGTGGCCTTCCTGACACGCCTTGAGCGCAATGGCTGTGGCAAGATGCGTCTTGCCGGTGCCAACCGTGCCCATAAAGATCAGGTTCTCACGCTGCGGGAGAAACGAGAGTCCCTCCATGTATTCGCGGGTCAATCCCTTGGGCAGCTCAATGGCATTGTTCCAGATGAAGTCGTCAAGCGTCTTCATCACGCGGAAGCCGGCAGTTTTCACCATGCGGTTAATCCTGTTGGCCTCGCGTTCCCGCAGTTCCAGCCGCAGAAGGTCGGTAACGTACTGCTCGGTGTTCTCGTACTGCACGCTGCGCCATTCCCGGGCCATGCCGCCCAGCTTCAGCGTCCGCATGGACTGCTCAATGAATTCAGACATGCTCATCACCTCCCATCAGTCCATCATAGACAGAAAGACTGGGATTGTAGTTGAGCGCAGGCGTTGGCAGTTTCAAGGGGAGAGGCCGGCGCTCCTTCTTTGCAATCAGGTAGTAGCACTGGCGGATGCTGTCTGCATCGGTACGCCCGTTCTCTCCAGCCAGAGCCAGCGCGTCCTCGCACAATTCCGCATTGCCGTCCGAAACAATTTCGTGCAGCAGCTGGAGCGCGCTCTTTCGTTCTTTGCCCTGGCTCTGCGACAGAAAGCTCTGCCAGCCGTCCGGCATCTGGCGAAAGAAGCGGGTGTGCTCAATGGCTCCCGGCTTGCGGCACAACGTAGTGACGTACTGCGTCCAGTCGTAGATTTCCTCATTGCTGCCGTAGCTGCGTTTGAACTGTCCCACCGGAATATGGTCATGGAAAAACTCCACATGGTCGAAGAAGATCTTTGCCTGTACCGTTTCTCCTGCAAGGGTAGGCGAAAGACCATAGCGGTTGGTGTCAATCGTGGTGAAGCCGCTCTTGCCAACGGTGAGCGTCGTGTAGCGGAATACCGGGAAATCGTAGGCTGGCAGTTCAAGGAGTTTGCTGCGTTCTTCTTCCCACAATTCCTGAATGGGAACCTTGCGAATGTAGTGCGTGCGTTGTGCGTCCTTTTCACACCACTCCCAGAGATATTCGTTGAAATCTGCGAAGGAAGCGATTTTCGGCACAGGGACGAAAGCGTTGCGGCGGCTGTAACCAACCTTGTTTTCCACATTGCCTTTTTCGTTCCCGGACGCCGGATTGCAGAAGTCAGCCTGAAAACGGTAATGCAGCATGAAGCGGTTGAATCCATCTGTGAGAACGCGCTCCGTTCCCCTGAGCACCCGCGCAACGGCAGTCGTCATGTTGTCGAACCGCAGCCGGGCAGGAACCCCGCCGATATGCTCAAAGATCCGCTTCATTCCTTCCAGCAGGCACTCCTGATTCTGGGATGGGAACACCTGCGTGTACCCCTTGTTGGAGTACGGGAAGGAAATGGTCAGTGCGTAACCGGTATGCTCCTGTTCGTCGCTGCCGTAGTACAGCACTTCACCGAAGTCTACCTGTCCCCAGCCCTGCGGATGGGCAATGGGAAGATAACCGCTGCTTTCAGCACGCATGGTGAACTTCTTCTTGCGCACATAGCGCTTGACGCTGGAATAGCTTCCGGTGAATCCGTGCTCGTCGCGTAGCCGGCAGTACATTCTCCACATCGTGTGGCGCTGCTTTCTGGGAACCTTCCGATCTGCTTCCAGCCACTCGTCTATGATGGGAATGAACTCTCCCAGCACGGGATAGCTCTCCGGCTCCAGATTCGGAAGTCCGCCCTCGCCCCAGTTATCCTGGTAGGCGTATTTCTTGACCGTGTTGAAGCTGTGATTGGTTCTGCGCGAAATTTCTCTCAGGCTTAGGTCTTCATTTTCAAACAGATCTTTGATATACTGTATCTGAGCCATTCTTAACACCTTTCTGCTTCCTCCCTTAGTTCTTAGCACAAACTAAGGGTAGCGGATTTCTCCGGTGTTGACAATGGCTCGTTTTTTCTACCGAGCCTGCTAACTTTTTCGCGCCCTTTTGCCTCGCTTACATTTTAGCGAATACAGTCCTTGCCAGAAAGCAATAGCAACGAAAGCCGCATTAGAATAATTCATTTACCATTTTCCTCAAGGAGACGAATCTGCATAAGGCTATATATGCTGTTTGAGGTAGGGGTACATTGATAGCATCCCCTGATAGCTTTTTGATAGCAGAAAGTCGGATACCCCATAGGATTGGGATAATAGGTATCAAATAAAGCCAAATGGAATCAAACAGTCTATACAAAAAAGTTTAGAGCGCGTTTCCACTTGGCGAGGATGAATTCACCCATCATAGCCCTATACGCGATTCTTTCCAGGCCGGAAAGCTGCTCCAGAATAAAATCCAGATACTCTCTGCTAGACGCCATATCGCGGTATTCCTCCCTTGCCTGTAAAACTCAAAGTTAAAAGCTTACCGATTGGACGATCATCTTCCGGCTTTATTGATCATCATCAGAATAATCATCAGATGTGAGAAGCACAGCCGGCACGTATTCACATGCTGGTACCATTTGCTTAATCATGGCGAAGCACTCCTTGAAATCATCTCTAGGAAGAATGAAATCTCTCGTGGCCTTGGTCTTATCAGCGTATGTGACAGCGAATGTGGTGACGCCGATGTCAGTCACGAACGGTTTTTCCTCCCAGTGGAGGATGGTTTCAACTGAGTCTGCTACTTCT
>OLQT01000508.1_pt1 | contig 28263 bp, 29 predicted proteins | sample 1672651 | NCBI WGS metagenome assembly OLQT01 (sample SAMEA3136709, study PRJEB25190) | human gut metagenome | biome: human gut; feature: human-associated habitat; material: faeces | place: Austria | collected 2013 | reverse complement strand
ATTTTGACGACACCGAGGGCGACGTCCTCTATCCCGACCCCGAACTCTCCTTTACCACCCGTCTGGCCGACCTGCCGCTGGTCATTCAGGAGATGATCTTCGGCAACCAGATCGACGACAACGGCGTGCTCATCCGCTCCGCCAACGACAAGCCCGGCTACTTCGCCGTGGGCTTTATGTCCGAAAAGGCCAACGGCAAGTACCGCTATGTGTGGCTGTTCAAAGTCCGCGCCAAGCCGGTCACGGAAAGCTACGCCACCAAGGAGGGCACGACCATTACCCGGCAGACCGGCGAGGTCGAATGGACGGCCATCAAGCGCACCTCGGACGGGCGCTATCAGGCCATTGCCGATGAAGGCGAGGGCGGCTTTGATTCTTCCAAGGCTGCGACCTTCCTTGAATCCGTCTATACGCCCACGTTCACGCCGGAGGAAGATGGGCCGTAAGCGCTGTGACAAGCGCTTGATATTGCTATGACCGCTCGCCGGGACTTTGGGCGGGCGGTCTCTCTACTACTATATAAGGCTTATGGGAGGCGCGCATGATCACCTGCACACTGAGGGACAAGAAGTATTCCGTGGATTTCATCTCGGGCCGGGCGCTGCGGGAAATGGAGCCCGCCGCGCAGATGTACGCAAAAATCGTACACCTGTCCGAACTGGCCGCCAAGGGCAAAGAAGTCCCCAAGGACGCGAAATTCACCATTGCCGACGCGATGGATGTTATGATCCGCTGGTTCTGCATCCTCTTTCAGAACCAATTCACCCCGGACGACGTGCTGGACAACTATCCCGTTGACCGGCTGATGCACGACATTGCGCTGGCACTGATGGCCGTGCAGGCCCAGACCACGGACGTGCTGTCCGATTTCCCTACGATGGCAGCGATGGAACCGGCGCAGACACCGGAATCCTGACGCTGCCGGATTACATTTATTCCACCTACAATGCCTTCATGGAATCCGGCTGGAAATTCGACGACATCGACCAAATGGATATGCTGGGCTTTCTGCGTGTGCGGACGTGGAATGCGAAACGAGAACACCAAAAGAAAGAACCTCGCCGAGCTTATATCGACGAGGTTTAGCCAAATCTGGAATGAGTGATCACAGATCGTGCTTCTTTCTCCGCTTTTCGGCTTCGTAATACACAAAATCATCGGCACGGGCGGAAATGATGATAATGGTCATCTTTTCCTCAATTCTTTGCAGGGCATACACCACCCGCAGCCCGGCCTTCTTGAATTTGATCTTATAAAGCCCGGCGAGTCTGCTTCCAGCAAAATTGCCCAGTGGTTTACCATATCCATCTGGATAACCCGGATTCTGGGCGACCTTTCGGATGCCCTTCAAAATTTCCGGACGAACCGATTGATTCAGGGAAGCGAGGTCATCCTCTGCTTCTGGCAGAAATCGAATTTCCCAACTCATTCGATCTCCACATCCTCTGCTGCGTCAATATCGGCTTCCGAAATGCCGAGGTTCTTCATCACATCTGCTTCGCTGCGAGCATTTTCCAGATTGTTGTTCGCCAGCCGCTCCTGCGCGAGCAAAAGCAGCCGATAGTTTTCCTCAATTTCAGCCAACCGGCTGAATTCATCCGGAGAGAGCAAAATGGCAGCGGGAACGTTGTTCTTGAGTACAACCAACTGAGGTTCATTCTTCAGGCGATCAAATACCTGTGTTGCCTGCCCTTTGCTGAATTGAGAAATAGAAACGAGAGAACGCAGTGTTTCAGCACTGATAGCCAAGGCAAGGCCTCCTTTCAATGTCCTCACTTCTATTATATCCGGTTCAGAAAAAATAGCAATGATTTTCTGAAAATTTTCCGAATTTATTCCGAATTGCAAGGTGCTATATGGCTGTCAGCCTTGGGCATAAATCAGTACCTCCTCCGGGCGGATGCTGCTTAGAAACTGCGGCGTAAGCATCTGAGTGGTCAGTACATCAAGCTTCTTGGAAAAGCTACTTTCCAGATCCAACTGGAAACCAGCTAATTGCAACCGCGAGCGAAGTTCGCCTTTCTCAATTCGAAAGTCCAAATCGCTGGCGGATGTTGCTTCGCCGCGGGCATAGGAGTCAAACAGATAGAGCGCCGCTACGCCGTGCTGCTTGGCAATGGGCGCGGCAATCGATTTGATTTCATCAATGGTGTAAATCTTGTCACACATACTGATCGCTCCTTTCCATCTTCATTATACGAAGAATCGCCGCGGTTATCAAGTAAAATCTACTTCTAAGAGTCGATGGTATTCCTCCGGCGAAAGCAGAACGGCTATGGGCGCGCTTTCATTGCATACCACAAGCTGCCGTTTTTCTATCAGTCTTTCAAAGATTTGCTCCGTCTGGGCACCGCTGAATTGAGAACACGATACTATATGAGACATAGCTGATTTACTCATCGTTGTTCTCACTTTCACTGGCAAGCAGCCGGAGGAATTCCGCCGGTTCATACACAGGGATGGAAGCACCGGCATAGTGCTTGGTGTTCCGCGTTACAATGCAGTCCATGCCGCTGCGCTTGGCCGTTTCGATCATGACTGCATCCTCAAAATCCGCGCACTCCGCCAGTAGCGCAAGGCGCACGTCTGTGCCGAGGCTGTCCAGCATTCCCACAAGATCGAGCAGACGCAGCAGCAGGATGCGGCTTTGCTCGTTGCTGTGTGTAGCCCGGTGCGAGAGATAGAAAATGTCCGTGGCGGATTTCGCGGTGATATAACCGCTGAATTCCTGCAATGCTGCGGCACGGAAAAAGCTCAGCGCGTCCTGGGCGAACGGCTCACGCTTTTGCAGGAAGTCAACGACCACACAGGTATCCAGCAGTGCTTTCATAGCGTATTCAGCCGTTCCTCTCTCACTTTCTCCAGCGTCACGGTATCGGGCACACTGCCAAACAGCGCGTCAACTGTGTTCAGCTTATCCTGGAATGGATTGGTGAGCTTGGAAACGACCTTTCCATTGCGCGTGATATAAATGTCCTCGGTCATGGAGAGCAGCAGGTACTTGCTCAGATTCTGCTTCAATTCCGTTGCAGTGATTGACATCATCAATCCCTCCCTTCGCTTATATTATACGCGAATCGCACGATTTTATCAAGAAAATCGTGCGATTTAATATTTCCCAAAGGTGGTGACAGCATGAGCGAAGTCCTGCGCGACCTTGTTGTGTCGCTTTCGCTGGACGGAGATATTTTTTCCCGAAATCTTACGTCCATCAACAAACAGATTCAGGAGGCCGAGAGCGAATTCCGGCGGGCCGCCTCGGGTGTGGACAATTTTGAAGAGTCCGTTTCCGGGACGCAGAGCCAGCTCAGTAGCCTCCAACAAAAGCTGGCGCTTCAGCAGAAAGCCGTCCAGCAGTACGAAAAGGCGCTGGCGGCAGCCAACAAAAAGCTGGAGAATGCTTATGCCCAGCAGGGCAAGCTGACGGAATCGCTGGACGCAGCCCGGCAGAAAAAAGCCGATCTCAAGCAGCAGGTGGCTGCGGCCACGAAGCAATACGAGCGCTTTGCCCGCGAGCTGGGCGAGTCGGATTCCGCAACGCTGGCGGCCAAGGCCAATCTGGACGCACTGACTCAGGAGTATGCCGATTCCTCCGCCGAGGGCAAAAAGCTGGAGGGCCAGCTGGCGGCCAATACCAAGAGCCTGCAAAGCAACGCAGATGAGGTCACGCGGGCGCGCACCAACCTGAACAACGCGCAGGGCGCGCTGCGTCAGACCGAGCAGCAGATTCGCGCGACCACCGAGCGGCTTGCGCGAATGCAGTCCGCATGGACAAAGGCGGGCGACACGCTGACGGCCTTCGGGAAAAAGTGCGCGTCTGTCAGCGCCTCGCTGGAAAAGGTCGGCAAGGGCATGACGACCGCGCTCACTACGCCCGTGCTGGCGCTGGGCACAGCGGCGGTCAAGGCCTCCGTGGAATATGAGAGCGCGTTCACCTCGGTGCGAAAGACGGTGGACGCCACCGAAACGGAATATGCCCTTTTTTCGGACGCCATTCAGAAAATGAGTACCGAGATCGCCACCGACGCTGCCGACATTGCCGAGGTCACGGCGAATGCCGGGCAGCTGGGCATTCAGAACGACTATCTGGTGGAATTCACCCGAACGATGATCGACTTGGGCAATTCCACCGACATCGCCGCGGACGAGGCCGCTACTGCCATTGCGCAATTTGCCAACGTCACAAGGATGTCCCATTCGGATTTCGGGCGGTTCGGCTCCGCACTGGTCGATCTGGGCAACAACTACGCCACTACCGAATCCGCCATTATGAACATGGCCACGCGGCTGGCGGCGGCTAGTTCTCGGGTGGGGCTCAGTCAGGCGCAGATTCTGGGCTTTGCAACGGCGCTGTCCTCCGTCGGTTTGGAGGCCCAGGCGGGCGGCACGGCGTTCAGCAAGGCCGTGATTCAGATGCAGGTGGCCGTAGAGACCGGCAACGCGTCTCTCAAGGATTTCGCGCGCGTAGCGGGCGTGACCACCGAGGAATTCAGGGCGCTGTGGCAGTCCGATCCGGCGGGCGCGATTGAGAAATTCATCGTGGGACTGGCTCAGATGGACGAGCAGGGCGTATCCTCCATCGTCACCCTTCAAGAAATGGGCTTTACCGAGGTTCGCCTGCGCGACACACTGATGCGCGCCACCAATGCCACTGGCCTTTTTTCCGACGCGCAGCAGACGGCGACCTCCGCGTGGCAGGAGAACGTGGCGCTGTCCAACGAAACTGGCAAGCGCTATGCCACCATGACCGGCGCGCAGGCGCGCTGGAACGAATTCGCCCAGAACCCCGGCGCGATCACGGCGGCGGCGATCATCACGGGCTATGGTCAGCAGGAGGGCGTGGAGCCGCCCAAGCTGGAGACGGTCATCACGATTTCCGGCTACGACCTGACGGCCTATCGCCAATTCATGGCCGACAATCCCATCGAGGTGGAGGGTGTGCTGCGTCTGAGCGAGGTATTCTCCAATCCGGAGGATGCGCTGACGGCGGAGAACGTGGACTTCTGGCAAAACGGCGTGGAAATTCCCGCGTCGCTGGTGCCGAAGGAACTGCTCACGCCCGACAAGGTGGCCGTGCTGGATGCGGACGGCACCATGCACATTCTCATTACGCCGAAAATCGAGGGAACCGCCGAAGCCTTCTCTGCCGCCGGTGAAAAGCTGGACGAAAACTTCGTGACCACCTCCATCTTCGGTAAGAACAGTCAGCACGACTGGGGCGTGCTGAATAGCGTGCTGGGCGGCTCGCTCATCGACTGGATGCGCTCGTTCACCACCGAGCTGAAGGCCTTCGACAACTACAAGGGCACATGGGCCACGCTGTGGGGCCTGCTGGATAACCGAACGCTGAACGGCATCGACAAGCGGCTCGGCGAGCAATTTTCCGCCGACAACATCGCGGGCCTACAAACCTTTGTCTCCGAAATGGTCGCAGCCATTCAGAACGGCGAGCAGATCAGCGAGGAGGACTTACAGAAGCTGCAGACCATCGTGGACTTCCTATCTGCGTTGGAGCTGGCAGGTATCGGCGAAAACATCACTGCGGGAATCGGCGATGCCATGTCGGCGGCAGGCTGGGACGCGGATGCCGAAAGCGTGGCGGGCAATCTGGAAGCGGCGCTGAATGCCGCCTTCGTCATTCATTCGCCCTCCCAACGCGTGAAGCCCATTGGTGAGAACGTTGCCCCGGGCGTCGGCGAAGGCATGGCGGAGTATGATCTCTCTGCCGATGCGGAAGCGCTGGCCGATCAGGTCAAAGCGGCGATTGAAGCAGCCCTGCCCGCCGATGCCCTGACGGCTTTCGGTATAAGTGCCGCTGAAGGCCTGTCTGCCGCATTGACCGGTTATTCCATGATAGCAACCGGCAGCAGCGTTGCAACCAACATCAAAAGCGCCGTTTCCGGCAGTCTGAACGCTTCGACACTGCGGCCTGTGGGCGTAAATGCTATGTCTGGTCTGAAGGCGGGCATTCTCGCCGGTCGCTCTGGCGTGATTTCAGCCATGCGCTCCGCTGCGCGGGACGCGGTAAACGCGGCCAAACGGGAGCTGAAAATCAAATCCCCCTCGGGCGTGTTCCGGGACGAGGTAGGCCGCATGGCGATGCGCGGCTTCGGGCAGGGCGCACTTATGGAGAGCAAAAATCAGGCAAAGGTCATTCAGAACGCCGCACGCTATCTTACCGGCGCGTCCCAAAGCGGCGTCGGCGGCACGAATTCCTACGACAACCGCAAAACCTACAACCAGAACGCCAGCACCACCATTCAAGTGGACAAGCTGGTCGTGCGCGACGAGCAGGACGTGCGCTCGCTGGCCATTGAAATCGCCGGTTTGACCCGGCGGCAGCAGCGCGGGAAAGGAATGAGATTTGCATGAACGAATGGTTTTCCTGGAACGGCGTCAAATGCACGGAGTACGGCATTCATGTGACAACACAGCCGTCCATCATCTGCCCGTCTGAACGCGTGACATTCACCAACGTGCCCGGCAAACCCGGAAGCCTTACCACGCTTGAGGCCAACGACGTATACGACGACTTCATCCTGCCCGTGGAATGCACCGTGGCGAATTTGTCTCGCCTGCCGGAAATCTGCGCGTGGCTCAAGGAAGCCGGAAAGCTCGGACTGCCTGCGTGTCCGGGCGGGTTTTACAACGCCCGCATAGCGAACCAGATTGAGTTTTCCAAAATCCTACGCAATCACGAAAAACGCGCCTTCACCGTCAGCTTTCGCTGCAAGCCCTTCTGGTATCAGGAAAATGTGCCGGAGATCACGCTCACGACCTCCGGCGCATTCGTCACCAACCCCGGCAGCGTGTACGCAGAACCAGTCATCACGGTATACGGTTCCGGTGAAATCACGCTCATGGTTGGCATGACTATTGTGGAGCTGGACGGAATCACCGACAGAATTACGCTGGACACGCCGCTCATGGAAGCCTACAACGGCGTTACCAGCATGAACGGCTGCATAAGCGGAGATTTTCCGACGCTGGCTCCCGGTGCAAACGCGGTTAGCTGGACAGGCAATGTCAGCAAAGTGATAATTCAGCCGAATTGGAGATATTTATAACTCCGTTCGCCTTTTGCCGAGTGCAATGATGTGATATAATGCGATTTGAGCAAGTACAGCATAGCTGAAGGCGAATTGCAGGCAGAAGTGGTTGTTTCCAAAATGGAATAGTCACTCCGCGAGGTGCTCCATGCCGGCACTGATCTGCGATGATATAATCAGTTTAGAATCAGCGGCGAGAGCCGTGGACCGCAGTCGGTGAAAGGAGAACCCGATGGCAAAGAAAAAAGAAGAAATCACGATTCGATCCAGCACAGCCGAATATCTGACCTATATTGCTTCCGTGGGAGATGTTGAAACCAGCTTTGAAATGCGGTATGAGGACGAGAATATTTGGCTGACCCAAAAGCTGATGGCGGTATTGTACGATGTGGATGTCCGCACTGTTAATTACCATATCAAAAAGATCTTTGCGGACAGCGAATTGCAAGAGGATTCAGTTATCCGAAAATTTCGGATAACTGCCGATGACGGCAAAACCTATAACGCAAACCACTATTCGTTGGAGATGATAATCGCCGTTGGGTTTAAGGTCAACTCCGAGCGAGCCGTTCAGTTCCGTAAGTGGGTAAATCAGATCGCCAAGGACTACACCATAAAAGGCTGGGTCATGGACGTTGAGCGCATCAAACGCGGAACCTATCTTACGGAAAAATACTTTGATGAACAGCTTGAGCGTATACGCGAGATACGCTCAAGCGAGCGAAAGTTCTACCAGAAAGTCACGGATCTTTACGCTACTGCTATCGATTACGACAGAACCGCCGCTGCAACCAAGCGGTTCTATGCAACGGTTCAGAATAAAATGCACTTTGCCATCCATGGCCACGCCGCAGCCGAGCTTATCGTGGAGCGAGCAGACCATCGCAAGGAGCATATGGGCCTTACTACATAGGCGGATGCGCCCGACGGCAAAATTAAGAGAAGCGACGTGACGATTGCAAAGAACTATCTGTCAGAATTTGAAATGGGACAGCTTGACCGTATGGTATCCGCCTATCTGGACTTTGCGGAAAGTATGACACTACGGCACATTCCCCTTACTATGCAGGATTGGGAAACGAGGCTGAACGGTTTTATTCAAATGTTTGAATACGGGCTTTTGAAGGATTCTGGAAAGGTTACGGCAGAGATTGCTAAACTGCACGCTGAAACGGAATTTGAAAAGTACCGTGTGATTCAGGATAAGCTGTTTCTCTCCGATTTCGATAAGTATATGCTGGAGCTGGAAGAGACGGCAAAGGAAATCAATCCGGGAAAATAAAGGTTTGCTTTTTACAGAACAAGACAAACGGGGAAAAGGTGTGAAACCTACGGCGTTATGCGTCTCCTCCTCGATTCGAGGACTTATAGCTCAGTTGTCAGTATCAATTATGCTTATTGCGACAAAATAGAGACTGTAAAAAATGAGCATCGTCATTGCAGCGATGCTTTTATCATATGAGATCACCGTGAAATTCAAGCTGACCGCCCAGCAATTCCTCGATCCGAATTGCTGCGAGGCCATATCGAAAATTGCTTCTTGAATAGACTGATTTACCGCCTCTTTCGGGCGGCTTTTTTCTTGCTTTGTTATGCAAAGCACTATGGAGGGCACATCGTTCACATCGATGGGGTCATAGGTTCGAGTCCTGTTGCGACCACCACAAACCTGGCAAGCTTGCTTGTCAGGCTTTTTCTTACCCAATCGCCATACTTGAATGGATGTGACCTACATGGCGAAATTCAGCTCCCGCGAGAAGCTCAGCAAAAAGGCGCGAAAGGAGCTGGACAGCCAGAAGCGCGCGACTTGGGCCTTCTCCCCCGCGACCAAGAAGGTCGAAAGCAAAAAACTTTACAACCGTAAGAAAAGCGCTCACGCCTGGAAGCATGACTTCGGCGTGAGCGCTTTAGCTTGTGCTGACTGATTCCACAATGACGGAAGCGGTCATTTATTCCGTTGCAATCATCGCGAACTTCGGCACCTTCGAATCTCAGGATTCCGGCACAGTGCTTCCTGACGATGCTTCTGCATTGAAAAGGTCCAGCTTGCGGACATATAAGGTTATGCCATTGTAGGTTTGGCTGTCAATTAAGTTGGAATACTCATTTCCATCGCTATCTTTAAGGTACGTCAGTCTCATCTCAGCATTCGGGGCAATATCCTGAGAGACAACAACATACTGTTGCAGAACATCGCCGTTCTCCGGGTCAATATAGGTGCCGTCATCTGTAACCAGATTCAGCTTGATACTGCTCTGCCCATATTTATCTCTCCGATCGCCGCCCATTGAGGTATAACCAAAGGAGGCCAGATTCTTGCCGACATAGTTTTGGATGTAGCATGTATATTTGTCGGGCGATGGAGTAATAGGGATCAGTTCAAATCCCACAGGATCACCAGCCATCGTTCCGTCGATCCTTCTTACGGTCAAATCGATCATATACACGTTTTGAAAACTAAGCAGATTGCTGTATTCATTTCCTTGACTATCCGTTTCGAAAACGTATTTCATTTCGGTATTGGGAGCGATGTTCTGGCCGGTTACAATATACTTTTGCAGCGTTGCATCATCTTTGATGTCGGCATATGTGCCATCCTCTGTAACGAAGATGAATTCCAGATACCCTGCACCGTATTTCTCCAGCCGGTCTCCGCCCAGGGAGGTGTATCCAAAGCCAGCAGCATTGCGCCCTACATAGTCTTGTACATACCAGGTGTACTTGTCCGGCGATGCATGAACAGCTTCGGGTACGTGAACGGTCTGACGGTTGCTGCGTTCAGCCGTTGCCTCACGAATCAGTTCGTCCAATTCCTTGTCGGACAGAGAGGTGTAATCGAGCCCCAACGCCATCGCTGAGGCAAACGTCATTGCGATGAGCAAACAAGCCAGTAATGCAGCCATTCGTTTTTTCATGGGGATACCTCCTTATTCAATCCATCTTCATGGCGCGCCAAAATCGAATCTCTGACTTCTGTCCGCATTTGCTGCAGCTAAGAATGTCAAAGAATCCGCCGGTCTCCGGCCGCGCATAATCTGCCGGATAAACATTGGCCCTGAACTGCTGCCTTTCTCATACAGCAAGGGGACAAATAGCCCGGCTCTCCTTTTGAGAGATGACCCGATAATGCCTGTTGTCTGCTTGTGTCTTGGCCTATATCCTCCTCCCATTCCGACGTCTCTCCTGCGTCTGGCCTAAGTTTAACAGGTTGAAAGCCGGAACTGGATTTACTGGTGCAGCCAACGAAAAGGGCGATGTGCAAACGCAGCATCGCCCTTGGAATTTTATCTTTTGGCCATTCGTTCTTCTTCCGCCTTTTCCCGGATCTCTTTGGGACAGAGCGGAAGATTCCACCGGTCGTCCGAATCCTCCAAGTGCATTTCTGCTTTTTGAAAGGTTGCTTCCGCCTGGATGAATTCATTGTTCAACGCATAGATCGTTCCAAGAAAAAGATAGGCCTCGAATCGCGCCTTTCGATATCGCTGGATTTTTTCGTTCGCATCGCACATGGCAACGGCCTGCAGCACCGTTGCGATTGCATCGTCCAACTGCCCGAGCTGAATGTATACAGCAGCCGTCTCATCCAGCATGTGTTCGATCAGCGCAAGCGGTGAATCCTTTTCTGTTTCCGCATGCTCGGTTGCCCGCTGAAGATGCTTTAGAGCGGCCTCCCTGTCGCCAACGATGGCAAAATACATGGAGGCTACACATTCAAAATGATAACGCTCATATCCAGCCTGTGAGGATTGCAGGATGGCTCCGGCTTCTGCGAGCATTTGTCCGCACAGGGACATCTTTTTCCGACTCTCGAGTAATGTCTGCGTCTTGTTTAGCAGAACAGCCGCGAGCTGATTGGGCGCATCGGGATGATTGGATCGGCGTGCTTCTTTGATGGCAGCATTCTCATGCTTTATACATTTGTCATTCTTTTTACAACCGTATTGATTATTCAGGATGACTGCGGTTGCTCGATGGTACCAGGATGCATAGTAATGACTGGGATGCTTTTTCAGGTATACTTTCATCTCTTTCAAGAGGTCATGGGCATCCTCATAGTAGCCCATGCGGCCCAGCATGAAGGCAGTGGTCTCGTACAAACGCAGGATACACCTGCTGGGAAGACCATCGGCGCATTCCAGAAGATGAATCATCCCGTCCGTTACGGCTTCGTCCGCATCCACCGGCGAATCCATCAGCATCCGAAACGTGAGCAGCCGGCTTGCGGGGGTGGTTGGATCAGCATGGGACAAAAGCTGATCTGCGATCCCGAGAAGCTCGTAAAGCTGACCATAATCCGCCGGAAACTGCTTGTCCAGATCAGGTTGTTCTTCCATGGGATTGATTTTACGGTGCAGCCGCTCCATCATTTCATCCAGCGATTCCCGGACTGCCTGATTCCAGTGCCAGGATCGGACGTATTCTCGCAGCATCGGATGAAAACGGATCCGCCCGGAGGTGATTTCCAGCCATCCTGCTTCCTCCATTCGGTTGATCATTTCCAGATTTGGTAAAGCAATCAGTTCCCGAAGCAAGGAAATACGGAGGCTCGGTTCTTCAAAAATAGAAAGGATTTGCAGCAGTTTCTTTTCGTCGCCCGAGAAACGGTCGATTTCAATCAGCCGATCCAGAATACTGCAAAGCGGAGCCATAAAGACTTCTTGATCGTGAATATAGTCGATCGGTTCTTTGAAGAGCCCATCGAATCCTGCATTCTCAACCAGTTGGGCCGCTTCATGCAGCGTCAGATAACTCCGAGCAATCTGACGTCCCAAAAGCTCCACAGTCAGCGTATGCCCGTATACCTTATTCGCAATGGACAAAAAGTCATTTTGCTCCTCTTCGCTGGTCATGTCCACGCGGGAGAAGCGCTGGAACAGCCGCATCAGCGCTTCGGAGCTCATTGCCTCAACCCCCAGCGCAGGGAACAGTCCTTCTGCCAGCATCGGTCGGGAAATCAGGAGCAAATCCCAACCGATGTCCTGCAAAAGATGCAATTCCTCCAAAAATTCCCGGTGAACGTTATCAACGACCACGAGGATTGGCCCGCTCGCTGCCATTTCTTTCAGCGCCTGTACCTTTCGCTCCAAATAGTCATTCAGCGATTCTTCGTGCATTCTCCGGACGGTGTTGACACATACGAGACTGTCGTCACAGAGCAGCTGCGCCGCGCTTTTGCTTGCGCAGAGCCAGAGAACAGCGTCATACTCTGTGCGATGTGCGGAGAGATAAGCCCGCACCAGAGTGCTCTTTCCAATGCCGCCCATGCCATAAAGATGAAAGGTATGCTGGCCAGCCGTATGTAAAAGCTGTTCCAGGGCAGATAGTTCCTTCTCACGTCCGGTAAAAAAAGCGGGTGCCGAAACAGGTGTTGACAAGAGCCAGCGCTTCGTTTCATCGGAGTACTGCCGAATGGCCTGAAGCTGGCAGAGGGCCTCTTCCATGCTCTGATAACGATCCGCATGATAGCTGGCGAGCGTTCGATGAAGGAATGAAGTAAGCGCAGGAAACAGTTGATCCTGATAGTGCTTTGCGGCATAGGTCATGTGCGCATAGTCATACTCTGCATAAGAAGCGCAATCAAAGGCAGAGGGTGTTTTATGCCACAGGGCATAGAATAAAACGGCACCCAGACTATAAATATCGGAATGCTTTCCTAGCTGACGAAGCTTGCCGGTCTGCTGCTCCAAAGGAGCGTAGCCTCGGGTATAGTAGGGACGCAGCACACCGGAATTACCGGACTGAACCGCAGAGGCCAATTCTTTCATGGAAATCATCGAATCAAAATCAAACAGCTGCACCAGATCCAACGAGCCTTCCAGAATCAGAATATTATCCGGTTTCAAATCCAGATACAGATAACCGGCGTCATGAATGCGCTGCAGGACCCCAGCAATACTGATGAGCAGCGAAACACAGTCATGCAGGGTATTTCCGTGAAAATCTGCAAACGTCTTGCCATTCATATAGACAGAGACAATGTAAAGAGTGCCGTTGGCTTCATAAATGTCAGAAGTGTTGGACACGGAATTAGCCAGGCTGCTAATGCAAAACAGATCGTGATTGCGCTGATAGGCATCGGTCATGCGCTTTTTGGCAGCGGCAAACGCGTCTGAATCAACGGGATTCGCCGTCAGCTTTCCATCTGCATTTCGGGTGATGCGGATCGCATGCGGATAGCATTCCTTGATGCGCACCAGCTTGAAATTTCCCAGATGATCGTTGTAGGATGCATCATACACAATGCATGATCCGCCGCGCCCGACTTCGTGACGGATGATGAAAGGCGTATAGCCGGTATCTGTTTTCAGCTTCAATACAGCACTTGGGGCCAGTGCGATTCTTTCATCCATGGTTCTTATCCCCCTTAAACGGTTTGCGTTCATTCTACCCCGGGCGTTGAGCGGTCTGGATTTACGGATGCTCTTCCAGCTTGCCGGTCAGCAGTTCATTCCAAATGTATCGGAATACAAACAGCGGTTCATCTCTCTTGGCGGCATAGAAAAAAATCCAGTCATATGGATTGCCAATATACAGTTCCGGATAACCGGCATCGGTCAGATGCTGATTCATGCAGGCGATGCAGCGATCTGCATCACCCGGCTCCGCTTCATAGCTGTTTTTTTCGATGGCTTTCTTCGCCCAGTAGGTATAAAAGGTCAGAAGCACCAGCCATTTTCGGATGCGCTCGTAGGATACGTGTTCGCCCCGCAGAATCAAATCAATGCCCTGTCTGTCCGGAAACGAATCCTGCGCATCATGATGAAGCTTTTCGAGAATGGGCTTGATGGAGCGATCTGTTCCGAGTTTTTTGACGTCCTTTTTATCCAGCTGGAGAATCGCAAGGTAGGCGTCGTAGGGCTTCGCCCCGTCTGTGCCTGCTTTGAATTTGCTTTTCTTTCCCGTCGTTTCATCATCCAGAATAGAGGGAAGCTGCCTGCGTTCCTGAACAAGCAACCCGTTCGTACCCGTCGCCTGATGCCACAAGCGCCGAATGGCCTCGTATGCAGTTACGTTACCATACCCGACGAATTTGTCCATGTTCTGATGGAGCCAGTCCACAAATGCTTCCTTCGTCTCTATGCCATTCAGCTGCGCGATAATGGATTCGGTATACAATGCGTTCCCGTCTCCATTGTCCCTTCCGGTCAGAGGAACCTGCGTCTGAATCTCCAGCGCATCCGCCCAAGACATTCCATTGTTCAGGCAAAAATAATAAATGGCTTCTTGCACCAGATGGCAGTTGAAGCTGCGTTCTCTGGTATAGATTCGCCGAAAGAAATCATCGGTTTGCGTGCCGTCCAGCCCAAAGGCAAAGCAAATCTGAAAAACCGTGTCCCGCTTTACCGGCTGACCGGCAAACCACGCGCGAACTTCTCTCGGAACATCCATATTCGCTCTGCGAAATGCCCCACTGATGAATGCTGTTTTTGCATCCACATCCGAAAGATTTCCTGTATATCCCCGTTCGACGAGAAACTCGTCCATAGCCGCAGAGAAAGGCCGAAAGAGCTGCGCCACCCGGAGCAGCTCTTCCATGAAATGGTCATCTTCCCAGGAAATCAATTCCAGCGGTTTCTGAAGCGCGGTAGTATAGCTCTGCATCTCAGCAGCCTCCGTATCTGAATCAACAAAGAACGTCCTTCAGCTTCTGAATGGTTTTCTCCGCCAGATGCCGCTTCATCAAGCCTTCGCGGGCATAAACAGCCACGTCGGCTTCCTTTCCGCTGCGAAGGATCACCGCCTGCGTGAGGACATTCCCCAGCGCGCCAATCCTGACGGTTGTGATGTAATAATGATTCTTCAAGTCTTCCTTCAAGATTGTTCCCATCCCGGTAATCGCATCTCTGATGAAAAGATCATCTTCTTTCCGCAGCGTCATTTTTTCGATCACCACAGCGTCTTTCGCTTTCTCGGTATCGTCGATGAAGCGCTTGGATTTTAAGCACTTCAGCAAAATAGAAGCAGCGTCCATCTGTCAAAGTTCCCTCCTATTCGGTCGCGAGTTCTCCGCTGACATCTTCGTAGATCGTATCAAGCACTTCAGTCATGTATTCCGAATACTTTTCTTCGGATGGCAGCTCAACATAGTCTCTTTGCGCTGCAACGGGATCGATTGCCATTTCGATCAGCTGCCGGGCAAACGCTTCATGATCCTTGTACCGGAACATTTCTTTCAGCATTTCGGCGTTAATCAAGCTTTGCAGGTTTTCGATCGACTGATTGACCTCCTCCTCATTCAGGAAATATTCCAAAGCAATCTCCGAAAACTGCGTTTCAATGATTCGAATCATTTCGTCGGCGTCATCCTCCGCAATCAGGTCCGCAATGGCCTTCGCCCCTTCGCTTGCACCCCATCCTGCGGCAGCAGATACGATAATCCCAACGACCGTTCCGGAACCTGGGAGGATCGCAGTGCCAATCGCTGCGCCGCCTATGTATCCCAAACCTGCACCGGTAATACCGGCTACCGTGGCAGAGGCATTTTTCGCCAACTGCTTCCAGGAAATGCGTCTCCGAACAAGATCCGCTGCATCTCCGGCAGAAAGAACCACGAAAGTGACCGCTTCGGTAATGACATTTCCTCTGAGGAGCTTCGCTGCGCTCTGCATGGCCGCGGCGCCATAGATTGCACTGCCCGCAGGCCGGAAAGCGTTGACGATCACCGCAGAAACCTTCGGCCCGAGGGCGTGGGTAACGACCCGGCTGGCTGGAATCATTGCGGTGTTGAGGCCGGATTTCGCCAGCTGCGAGGACAATACGCTGATGATAAACGAGGTACCGCCGCATTTCAGCCCCTGGAAAATGGATTCTTTGATAGAGGCTTCCACCGACGCGCCATTCCAAAGATTCACTGCAAAACTGGCGGCCGCAGTGAGCCCCAGAGCCGTTGACGCAACAACACACGACTGTACGGAATCATACAGAATTGATTCCACCGTTCCGGCCTTCGCAATGTGCCGGGCCTGCTGATAAGTCAGGCTGCCTTTTTTGACGATTTCCGTTGCACGCTCCACCTCGGTCACTCCCGGAACTTCTCCGTTCGCAATGCGATGTTTCATGTACTCGACAGCCGCATCATACTGATCCGCAGGCACCTCGATGGCCATGGGTTTCCCCTCAACATGATCCATATAGCGGAATCCGTTCTCGTCAAAACACGCGGCGATGCTGCGCGACGCCGTCGAATAATACTTGGTTTGGATGAGCAACCGCGAACCATCTGAAAAAGTAGTGACTCTGTCAGCCCCGTTTTTTGCATTATCATCGCCTATTATCGTTGAGTGCTGCCCTTTTACAAACCCTTTAAGATTGTCAATGAGATTGTTTCCCCGTTCTGCAGCCCAGCCATGACCGGTTTTTGGGTAGGTAAACTTCTCTTCATCGAAAATGCGGTTGATGGTGTACTTTTGCGCCGACTGGTTCACGCCATAAAAAGCGCCATCCGACTCCATGTCTACTGCAAAGGTGATTTCTTTAGAGCCGTTCAAAGCGATTGAACTGTACCAATCGTCAAATTCATTCTCATCCCACTCCTGATCCGTCACAACAAAGAGCAGATAGAAATGATCTTTCGCCCATATTGCGGCCGCCTTGCCGTTTACGGCGGTTTCGGAGATTGTGCCGGTGAACGGAATACACTCAGCGGGCGATCCATCGGTGGTATTCAGCGTTTCGGATTTTCCAAATTCTGCATTCTGGAAATAGGCTCCGGCTGTCTGCCGGAGGGTTAATCCCCGGAGCATTGGATACTGAGATTCATCGTCTTTGAGAGAAGTTACCAGAATGATCTGATATTTTCCTGCCGCGTAAGAAAAGTTCTCAATATAGTAACCATTGTCCGTAACCAGGATGTTCTGTTCCGTGTCGCCAATGATCGTAGGACGCGTCAGGCCTTCCAGTGCCGTATGAAGGATCTTGAGCTGCATATCGGCTTTACCGGCAGAATCGAGATTCATTGCCTCCAGAATTGTCAGCAAATATTGTCCAACCACCGGGCCGGAAAGCGGGGCATCCTCTCCGATGACTGTTTCGCCCTCAATCAACAATCGAGCGAGGAACGGCAGCGCAAGCTTCGAAGTCTGTTCCGTCGAAAGGCCCTTCTTTTCTGACCACTCCTGGAGCATTTGCCAGAGAACCGTTTTGTCCTCGTTCAGCATTGAAAGCTCCGTTAAAGCCCCATCGTATCGCTGATGGAGCTCGTCCGGCGACGGATTGCCGTCAAGAAAGGTTAGCATTTCCACATATTCATCGTAAGCCAAAATGCCATTTTCCAATACTGCATCGCTAATCCATGAATATGGATTGCCGGCAGCGATCATATTCGCCCACACAATGAAGTGATCCCAGTTGGTTTCGACCCACCTCGAGCTGTCCGACCATGCACGGGCCACCCATTTTGAGGAATCGTTCCAAGCCTGAATCGTCCATGCAGAAATGTCTGCCCAAGCCTGACCCGCCCATGCAGACACGTCTCCCCATGCATTCGTCGCCCATTTGGAGGTGTCCTGCCAAGCCTGTCCGGCCCACTCAGAAGTATCCTCCCAAGCATGGGATGCCCAAGTGCCGGTGTCCTTTACCGCCTGATCGAACCAGGCTCCAACGGAATCCATGGCAGACTGCCTTTCCTCGGCAAACGCCACAGAAAACGTCTGGAAGAGGGCAAGCAAGGCGCAAATAAAACGTTTCGCCATCCGTTTCCACCTCGACCAACATCAGAATCTTACTATAGAATACGACTGCTCTGAACAAAAATGGATTTTCTGGTGCAGTGAATCTTTGGAGGAGATTTAGCCATCACGGCTGATCGTCTTTTGGGCATGACGAGCAATGTCCTGCTCATTTTCGCCTTGTCCCCCAAAAGCAACCATCATGCTGCCATGCCCTTTCATTCATACAGCTTCGCCCTCCGCAGCCGAAGCGGCAAAGCAAATTTCTATGACTCACCGGGCTTCATGCCGCTGGCAGGCAGCATCCATGAAGAAAACGGAGATTTTCCCGCCGGATTATCGCATATTTCGGCAAACAAAACCAAGTGTATTATATCATAGCGGGATTGCTTTGTCACATCGATTTTGTGATAGCCGAAGCCGAAAAGCCAGGAATGGCAAGGGATTTCAGCCATCCATGCCGTAATGATGTACCGGACGCTATGGGTGCGAAGACTATTTTCGACTTTTGGCTGTGCGCTTTATCCTTCATCGGCCCGAAATGCCGGAAGCCGCTTCTCGAATCAACGAACTGGGCGCGGAAATGATTTCTTTTTTTAAGGCGTTCCCTTCCGCCCTTCTCAATCGTCTTACTGAATACAGGGAACGGCCTTGCCTTTCCCTCATTCCAAACAGTTGCATGCAGGAGGCGCAAGATGAAAAGAAGCATCAAAAAATGGCTGGGATGGACGGTGGGAACCGTACTGACGCTTGCGGCGGTCAGTGCGTCCGCGCAGGAATATTTTAGCATCGAGCAGGTACGGGAGCAGGCGGCGGCCGGGTGGCACGGGGTCTATCAGGCTTACGACCGGGAGATCACGGTGGATGTGGAGGCGTACATTTCCTCGGTAGAACGGGTTCCGGTGGACAAAATGGAATTTGCACGCATGGAGCCGCGGTTTCCGGAGGAAGAAACCGGCCTTCTTTACACCATCCGCCCGGAAGAAAACGTATTTGTTTTTGAAACGCACGATTATATCGAGCAGGTTCCCAACAAGATCGAAAAGACTTACGAAGGCTGCGTCAACGACCCGCAGGAATGGGAGCGAGCCTATGCGCCGGGCAGCAGTCTGACGCTTTCCAGCGCGGTGGACATCACCCGGCAGGCTTTGGCCGTGATGGGGCTGGAGGAATCCGACTGGGATTTGGCCCATCCCTACCGGCTGGCCACGTTCGCCTTTCGGCACCCCAAGACCAAAGAAATCGTTGCTCCCGGCGAATACATGATCGATTTTCATCAGATGGTGAACGGACTCCCCCTGCTGAACCATGCAGGGGCGACCTATCGCCGCAAGACCCGCGGCAACGCCACCATCCGCATGGAGCTTTGCGTGATCGCTTCGGACATGTACGCGATCTTCTGTCCCATGTTGAAATCCAGCGGGCGCGTGGCGGACGACGTGCCGCTGTGCAGCTTTTCCAAGGTGGTGGAAGCGGCTGAAAAAGAAATTCTGGCCGGGCACATCCGAAAAATCTACGGTCTGAAGTTCGGCTATCTGCTCTACGAGGATCCCGAGGCTTCTTCTGCTTCCGCCCAGACGACGCATTTCTATGCCGTTCCCGTCTGGCAGCTGGACTGTCTGTATCTGAATAATCTCCGGGCCAAACTGCCAGAATACGGGCAGGACGAGACCGGGGACGAGCAGAACAGCCTGGAATATGCTAATCTGGTCATCAATGCCCAGACGGGCGAAGCGCAGGATTTCATGAGTGAAAAGGAAGACCGTGCGCTTTATCAGGGCTTCCTTTCGTGGGAGGATGTGCAGGCCGCGCCGTGAAACGGTTTGCGCGCGGGTCAGCCGTTTCGCGGTGGCAGCGCTCTTTCATCGGCGTGTTCCTCCGGCGCAGAAAACCCGGCAGCCTTTTCCAAAGCTGCCGGGCCATCTGGCAAATCACCTTGTCAGTTCCACAGAATCGCCGGAACGGATCTCTGCTTCATCCGGCTCCGACTCGTCCCATGCGCTGCGGTAAACGTACACCGTCAGCTTCTCCGGCACGTGGCCGGAACCGTCAAAGGGAATCGTCAGACAGCGGTCTGATTCGGGGGACGCTCCTTCCCGCGGCAGGTATTCCGCGCCGGTTTCGTCGTAAACCTCCGCCATCCAAGGCTGTTCCGTCCATTCGAAGCCGTCCTCCTGATGCTTCTCCAATGGGAAAACATCTGCTTCCGCCTCGATGGTCAGGCGCAATTCGACGGCGCTGACCTGAGCCGTTACCGTGCAGGCTGCGCCGTTCAGCGTGCCTGTTCCCGTGAAAAGGGCGATTTCCGCTTCGGCTTTTGGAACCGTGGCTGTAACCCGCCCCATGCCGTCCCGCTGGACTTCGCTGCGCCAGTACGTTTTCTGCCCGTCGAAATAATAGTATTCCGTGCTTCGGCCCAATTCTGCATAGACGGACAGGGTTTCCCGGCCAGAAACGTCCTCCGGCAGGGGGGAAAACTCCCTGATCTCGTAAAGGGTTCCGTTTTCCTCCTCGTCCTCGCCGTCATAGGGCGGCAGAGGAATTCCGTCCTCCGTATAGAAATGGTCGTGTACCCAGATCGTGTCTTTTCGGATTCCGAAGGGTTTTCCTGCAGCCTTCGCCGCCTGAGCATCCGCCATAATCCGCTTCTCTTCCTCCGTCATCGCCGTCTGCGGCGTAGCGGGGCGGGCCCCTTCCTCCGGCTTTAGAAGGGCTTTTTCCTCCTCCGCAGGCGTCCATTCCGAGATTCGCCGGGCGTTTTCCACCGCGATGGTCAAGGCCAGCGTCTGGCCGTCGTAGTAGGCGCTGTCCACCCGGGCGACGACCGTGCCCAGCGTCTCATCCTGCACTGTGGCAGGCGCTTCCGTCACGCTGACAACCTGATCCAGCACGCCGGCATACCGCTCGTCCTTCTGGGCAAAGCGGGCGAACAGATGGGATCCCACCGCCAGTGCGGCTCCGACCAGCATCAGCAGCAGGGCTACGATCAGCGCAAAGCTCCATTTTCTTTTCCCAGCCGTTTTTTCTTTCCGAGCTGCGGCGGCACGGATCCGGGCCCGCCGCCGGGACGAAGCAGACAGTGGGGAAAGCCGCGCGTCCAGCGCGTTTCGGATGGTTTCCTGTTTCAGCTCATTCCCCATGATACCACACCTCCAGTTCCTTCCTGAGAATGGTTTTGGCCTGCCGCAGCCGGTTCATCACCGCGCTTCGGCTGATTTTCAGCACACTCGCCGCCTCCTGACCCGTCAGACACTGATAGCAGCACAGCAGGACGGCCTCCCGGTACTTGGGCTTCAGTCCCATCACCGCCCGGGTCAGGGTATCGTCCCATTCGCTCCATTCCTGCGCGGATGCCGGTTCTCCCAGCCCGTCCAGCGTCACCTTCCGGTCCACATGCCGGAACCACGCGCTCCTTCTCAGATCCCGGCAGGTATTGATGGCGATGCGCAATAGCCATGTTTTCTCCTCCGCGTCTCCGCGAAAGCGATCCAGCGCCCGATAGGCCTTCAGAAAGGTCTCCTGCACCGCGTCCTCCGCCAGCGCCGCGTCGTTCAGACAGGCGAAGCACATCCGCAGCAGGCTTTCCTCGTATTGCTCCATCGCCCTCTCCAACCACGCGTCCCGGTCTTCTCTACTGTCCATGGGTTTTCCCTCCCTTCCCCTATTAGACGACAGGAAAATGAAAAGTGTCCAATGCAGAGGAAGATGTTTCTAAAAAAGCACCGCACCGATCGGCAGCGGCGTTTCCGTCTTCTGCGGTCGGTGCGGTATTGCCTTAATATCGCGGAATCATTCCCTCGTAGTTTGCCGCCTTTTCCAGCAGCGGGCCCTTTGCACCCATGGTAAAGGCAATATCACTGCTGCGAATCGACAAAAGCGGCATGGCAGGTTCCAGATGCAGGAAAGACAGCATGGCTTCCGTCAGCCGAATCTGTCCGTTTTTCGAGATTTCCGTCCAGCAGTAGAAGCGGCCCTTGTAGGGAATCCATTCGCCGGATTTCGCCGTATAGTCCCGGAGCGCCGGCGTTTCTTCCAAAATTTTCCCGAGCTTGGAGGGCAGCAGCAGGCCCTTCCGCGTCACGCAGAACCCGCCGGTACTCTTGCTGCCGGTAAACAGGTAGGCCCTTCCCTCCTCGGCAATGCGGTATTCCTCTATCGCCTGCGGAGGAAAGGAGACCGTCCCGTCCGCCTGAATCACAGACATTCCAAAGATGAATTTCCCGCCCTTGTTCATCTGCGGCACGGTCAGCAGCTTCCCTTCCGGCCGAAGTACCGGAACACCTGCTTCCGGTATTCCTCATATTCCGCGCCAAAGACTCCGACAAGGTATTTTTCCTCCTGCAAAATCTGCAGATGCAGCATCGTCATGGCGAACGCCGTAAACATGGCCGTCAGCAGGTTGCCGTACATCAGAAGGACGCCGATATACATCAGATCAAAGCCGAGGAAGGCCGGATTGCGGCTGTAGCGATAGATTCCGGTCGTGACCAGTTTCGTTTTGTCCTTTTCCGGGATCCCGGCCCGCCAGCTGTCCTTCATGCACAGAACAGAGATCAGGAAAATCAGATTGCCCAGCATGCCCACGCAGAAGCCGGTGAAACGGGCGCCTGCGGGCAGATGGTTCCAGCCAAAGGCGATGGAAAGAAGCTGGGCTGGGACAATGCCGAACGTGGCGACGCTCATCAGCGTTTCCACGGTATGGAGGTCTTTTTCCTTCCGGCGGCCGATCTGATGCGTGCGGATGCCATGCCGCTTCTGCGCCAGCATTTTGGCAAAGTAAATGCCGTAAAACACCGCCAGCACCAGCAGGGCCAGCAGTCCGTGAGGCAGATTTTCTTCCCATTGAATCTTCATGGATCTTTCTCCTTCTTGAATATCATTTGTGATGGAAATTCGTTTTTTCCATTCATTTCATTTATATATCAAGGGTTTATTTCTCCGTTGCTGTCCCCGTGGAACGGCTGATCCATCCATCCAGAAAGGCCATCTGTTCCGCTGTATGAAACCAGTGCTCCCCGTTTTCCATCACGGTCAGCTCGGCCTGATGAGCCTTGGCGAAGGCCGTCACAGTCTCTCGGGACGTCAGGTGATCCCGGCTTCCGTACAGGATCTTAGTCGGCGTCCTCCAGTCCACCGGATGGCTGCGGACATAGCAAAGATACTCCCAAGAGAGAGTTTCGCCAAAGGTGGTTTCGATCCTGCTTTTTTCACGCAATTCCGCTTCCGACGTCTTCGCCCAGACCATCATGTCGCAGATCAGCTTTTCCATATCCACAATGGGCGAAATAAAGCAGGCCTTTTCCAGCTTTTCCTGCGGCAAGGCGCACATGGAGAAATACGCGCCGATGCTGTTGGCGATCAGGATCACGCTGTCATACGGCTCGGCAAGCCGCTGAAACGCCGCCGGGAATTCCTTTTCGGCCTCCCATGGCGTTTCCGCTTTGTAGGAAAGGCCGACGACCGTGCAGCTCGGGAACAGCGGCTTGTAATGCTCGGCTTCCTCTGCCGTGCCGCCTTGACCATGAACATATAAAATCAGTTTTTTCATCTTTCTTCCCCTCTATTTTTCGTAAAAAAGCGTAAACAATCCAACTTTTCCCGCCCAGTCTGCACCCAGCTCAGCGAAACGCCCGGCACGATACGGTCAGATGCGCCGCGCCGAACAGAAGCAAGAGGAGCATTGCCGGAAGGTTCCGCAGCCAGAGGGCGGCACACAAAAAGTACAGAATGGGGAACACCGCCAGCGGCATCGGCACCCGAAGAAACGGGCGGCGAAGCAGTTCGATTTCCCTTCCGCCCCTAAAATAGCGGATCCACACCGCGTAGTACAGAACCAGAAAAACGGCGGCCAGCCAGAACCACGGGCTGCGCAGGCTTGCCGGTTCCCGGCTTACCAGAAGCGTCACCGCCAGCAAATAGGCGATCCGGCTGACCTGCTCCACCCCCTCCAGCCAGCGCGATGCTGATGCGGGCGGCTGTGCTTTTCCCTGCGGCGGAAAAACGACATAGGCAATATTGATCAGCATGGGCAAGGCAAAAATAACGAGGCCGATCCACGAGAAAGAAAATTTCAGATTCACAGCACAAGACCTGCTTTCACGGCAAATTCGGGCAGTTTCACGGGTTTCCCATAAAGGGAAATCAGAGCGCGGAACTCCCGCCGAAACGCTTCGCGGAGTTCCGTTTCCGACAAGTGCAGATGGTCGGTATTGGCAAGGATGGCCAGGCCATAGGTGAAGTAGAGCATATCCTGATGAAAGCGCCGGGCCGTTTCTTCGCTGTAGCCGAATTCATCGACGATCGTTTGAATGACTTCCGCAAACAGCACGTCGTTCTGATACGGCCCCAGCTGCTCGCCCTCCAGATAGAGCCAGCGGAACAGCTGCTTTTCCTCTGCGGCGAACTGAACGAATCCCATGCCATAGCTGCTGTAGCGGCTGTAGCGGCTGTCGTTTCCCTCGTGCGCTTTCAGGGAATCCCGCACATGCTGCGTATGAAGGGCAATGGCCCGTTCCGTCAGGGCCGCTTTCAGCTCCGCCATATTCTGGAACGATAAGTAAATCGGCTGCGTGGAGCAGCCCAGTTTCCGGGCGACGCTGCGGGCGTTAATGGCAGAAAACCCGCCGTCTCGCAGCACCTCCACGGCGGCGTCCAGAATCGCTTTCCTTGAAGCCTTTTTGACAGCAGGCACGGTCGTCGCCTCCATAAATAACTGTATGTTATGTATAACGTAGCGTTATTATATGGCAAGAAAACAGTATCGTCAAGGGGGAGGTTGTCTTTTCACCTCCCCCCTTGACCAACCTCCGCTTGACAGCCCGCCTTTCTTACCATTTGTTGGTAAAGAAGAGAAAAAAAAGGAACGAAAAAAGACCGCCGACACATGGCCAACGGTCTTTTGAATTTCAGCTCTTAGTACTGCTGATTGCGGTTGCGCTCGAAGCACTCACGGCAATACACGGGGCGATCGCCCTTGGGCTGGAAAGGCACCTGGGTGGTGCAGCCGCAGCCGTCGCAGATCACTTCGTACATCTGGCGCTCAGCACGATTGGGGTTCTCGCGGTTGCGGCGGGCAACGCGGCACTCGTGGCAGCGGGTGGGATCGTTCTGGAATCCCTTGTCAGCGAAGAACTGCTGTTCAGAAGCGGTGAACACGAATTCCTTGCCACAATCGCGGCATACCAGCGTCTTGTCTTCAAACATTGTTGGTTCCCTCCAAATTTGGTATGTTCTGTTTGCCGTTGGGTGAAGTAACCTGCGTCTTGGGTTTCCAGCTTCCGAACAACCGGGAAAGGAACCTGTACCGCATGACCCTACCTGGGGCAACACAGGCATTATACCATGACCCGGGGAGAAATGCAAAGACTTTTCAAAAAAACTATTTTTCTCTTTTGGCAGTATGGCCAAACCGTTGCAAACCTCCTGTTTTTTCCATTATAATAGCAGGGTGAAAAGACTTTGATTCGATAAGACTTCGATAACCCCAAAACCGCAGGAGGTTGGTTCCATGTTTGACTATCTGGACTGGCGCGGCGATCTGAGCTTTGAAAGCGATCCGCTCAACGCCATCGATCTGCTGATTCTGGCCACACTGTCCTACTGCCCCATGGAGCGGCTGCATGGCGTGTTTATTTCCAGTACGCCGACCCAACTGACGGCGGAGCTGTATCCGCCAGACGCGGCGTTCCGCAACGATTCCGAAAAACAGCGCTGCCAGCTTTGGAAGGCCGCTTCAGAAAGCGAACGCTTCGGCAAAATGCAGGTGCAGGCTTTTGCCTATCATTTCGACCCTGCCGAAGAAAAGCAGTTTTCCGCCGTGCTTTTCCAGTTGGACGAAAACACGGCTGCGGCGGCTTTCCGCGGCACGGATTCTACTGTCGTGGGCTGGAAAGAGGACTTCAACATGGGCTTCGAATCGCCCGTGCCCGCCCAGACCGATGCGGTGGAGTTTCTGACGGAAGCCGCCCGGCGCTACGACCGGCTTTACACCTGCGGGCATTCCAAGGGCGGCAATCTGGCCCTGTATGCTGCTGTTCGCGCAGACGCTTCCGTCCGCGCCAAGGTGCAGGGCGTATACAGCTTCGACGGCCCCGGGCTGGACGATCAGACTGCCGACAGCCCGGAATACGAAGAGATTTCCTCGCGGATCCACTCCTTTGTGCCCGAGTCCTCCATCGTGGGCATGCTGCTGGACTATCACAACGAATATACCATCGTGGACAGCGACGGCATGGGCATTCTTCAGCATAATCCCTTCCTGTGGCACATTCGCGGCCCCCGCTTCCAGACCCGGGCCAGTCTGACCCGTTCCGGCCGTTATGCCGACCGCACCCTCCATGATTTTCTGGCCCAATGCACGCCGGAGGAGCGTCAGGTGATGGTGGAGACTCTCTTCGAGCTGGTGGCGGCCACCGGCGCGCAGCGGGTGAAGGAAATCCCCGTAGGGCTTCTGAAAAATTTCGGCGCCGTTCGGGAAACGCTGAAAAAAGTTCCCGAGCAGGATCAGCTCGCTGAAAAAGGTGTTCCGCACGCTGGCGCAGGCAGGCGGCAGCAATCTGGACGCGCTGCTGGGCACTTCGGAAAGCGGAGAAAGTCCGACCATCGGGCAGTAAAAGGGTTCGTATAGGTGGTTGGGGCATCTGCTCTTGTTTTAGGCAACACAGTGCCTTATAATACAATTGTATTCCAATCACTAAAGGAGTGTCATGGCAAAAAATCATTCTGACTGTCCACTCTCAAACCAGTGTCGTATTTTCTGCAAATAACATCGTCAAAGGAGAGAAGCTTATGAAGTGTCCACATTGCGGAGCGAATATTTACGATGATATTAACCGCTGCCAGTATTGCGGTTCCTATATTAATCAGAATCGCACCCCATCGCAGTCTCCAGAGCAGCATATCCACATTAGCATAGAACAACCGGAAGAACGAGTAAAATACATTGAAAAACCCGTACCCAAAAAAACCGCGCCTTCCAAAAAGAAAAAGCGCATAAAGCTATGGCAAGTTATTCTGTTCATACTGATTCTTTCCGCTTTGTCCAACGGCGGTACAAAAAAGAACAGTAGCACGTCTTCCACAGCACCCGATTCTACCGTTTCTGCCGTCTCTACAGCTTTCCCCACAACTGCTAAGGCGGACACGAAAAAAGAAATTCTTTTGCGTTATCCGCAGCTGGGCGAATATGGCCAGTACTATACTTTCAACGAAACCGTTGAAAAAGCCACAGATGAGGATCGAAACACTGTTATTCAGTGCTTTGTTCCTGCTGGGGATTACATCGTAACGAACGAAGGGAAATATATAACTGACGTTAATGTTTACAGTGAAAAAACTGTCATTACCGAGGAAGGCTGGGAAGAACCGGCAGACGCTTATATTGTCCCGCAGCTTCAGCCCGGTGCCTCCTCTCCGCTTACCATCCGGGAAGGGTATTATATCAAGTTACTTGAAAACGATGTTTTCCGTTTGGTTCGACAGTAAACGAAACTTGAAAAAAATTCATTGGCTCTCTTAGACTATTGGTAAAGAAAGACACATAAAAGGCATGGCCATTCGCGGCCATGCCTTTTTCTCATTTCGAGCCGAGCGCCCTTGCAAACGCCCGAATCACAGCACCATCAGCAGCGTTCCCGCGCCGATCAGCACGCAGCCCAGCAGCGATTTTGTTGTAAAGTTTTCGTGCAGAAACAGGAAGGCCAGCACCAGCGTGATCACGACGCTCAGCTTATCGACCGGAACCACCTTGGAGGCTTCTCCGATCTGCAATGCGCGGTAGTAGCACAGCCAGGAAGCGCCCGTTGCCAGTCCCGAAAGGATCAAAAACAGCCAGCTCTTCTTGCTGATCTCCGCGATCCCGCTTTGCGCGTTGGTCAGGAACACCATGCCCCAGGCCATCAGCAGCACGACGGCCGTCCGGATGGCGGTCGCAAGGTTGGAATTGACCCCGTTAACGCCGACCTTTGCCAGAATAGAAGTAAGGGCGGCAAACACGGCGGACAGCAATGCAAACACAAACCACATAACGATTGGACACCTCTATACTTTCCAACGATTGCTTCATGCGCTGCTATCTTATCACAACGCGGCCCTGTATGCAAGAACGGTACGCCGCAGGCTCGGCTCTTTCCCTGCCGAACGGCGAAGCGCTTTTGCGAGCCTCCCTGTCTTTTTCCGCCGATGATCCGCCGGATCTGTCATGAGGGCAAAACCTTGCCCTGTCTGACTTCTTTTGCAACATGTATGCTTGACAGTGCCAGAGGCTCATAGTAAAATAGTACGTTGTATTATGACTTACCCTATTCAGGCAAGGAAGAGAGGGAACGAGCCTTCATGAGTCCCGAAACACTGGCTCCCGAAGCATTGGAGCAGATCTTGAAACGACGCACCTTCGCCATTATCAGCCACCCGGACGCAGGTAAAACCACCCTGACCGAAAAGCTGCTGCTATACGGCGGGGCCATTCGTCAGGCCGGCAGCGTGAAGGCGCGCAAGGCTGAGCGCCACGCCACCAGCGACTGGATGGACATCGAAAAGGAGCGCGGCAT
>OLQT01000503.1_pt1 | contig 28443 bp, 33 predicted proteins | sample 1672651 | NCBI WGS metagenome assembly OLQT01 (sample SAMEA3136709, study PRJEB25190) | human gut metagenome | biome: human gut; feature: human-associated habitat; material: faeces | place: Austria | collected 2013 | reverse complement strand
GTGAAAATTTACACCGAATCCTATCGGTAAACCAGCTGGGGCGCATCTGTACTCCCGGTAAAAACCGCCCCTTCCGCCGCAGTTGTGCGCGGCGGAAGGGGCGGTTTTGGTTATTCTGGCCGGGGGACCAGGTCTTCCATCCCCAGGGTGGCCAGGACAGCCTGGGCCCGGGCCACGCCCTCCTGAGGCAGCCGCAGGGGAATGCGGCCTTGGGTATCCTGGAGCAGCCCCTGGGCTTTCAGGTCCTCCAGAACCTGAAAGTCATACCCCTTCCAGCACCGGCGGCCGGCGGGGTCGTCATGGTCCTGGAGGGAGGTGAGATAGAGCAAAGCCAGGGTCAGTTCCTGGAGCTGCTTTGGGGATCTGTCCATGGGAAGCCTCCTTTCTTCTGGAGAAAAGGGACCCGCCCCTTCCTGAAGAAGCGGCGGGTCTGACGAAAATGGGATCTGTTTTACTCTGCTCCGTCCGCCTCTGAACTGGGAGAGGACGCCAGCTTGCTGCCGCACTGGGAGCAGAACACAGCCTCAGCAGAGAGCACCGCACCGCAGGCGGGACAGACAGCAGCGGGGGCTTTCTCGACTTTGACGCCGCAGTGTGCGCAAAAGTTGTCCTCCTGGGACAGTGCCGCACCACAGCTGGAACAGGTAGGGGAAAGGGCATCCTCTTCTGCCTCTTCCCCTTGACGGCTGGCCTCAATGTCGGCTCTCGCCCGGGCAATGACTTCCCGGGCGGCCTGAATGGAGGAATACAGGGCCATGATCTCGTCGTCGAAGGTCTCTCCTCCGTCCAGCTTGTCCAGGACCAGTTCGCCGATATTCAGGGTAAACTCGTCGATCTTTTTTTCCTCGTTGTTGATCTTGAGGCTCAGTTTTCCGTTTTCAATGGCGGTGTTGGCCTTGCTGGCGGCTTCCGCAGCCAGGGAGTTGAGCTTATCACGCAATGCCATGGGCATTCTTCCTCCTTACAGAACTGGGGGGTGAGAGGGACCGATCAGAAATAGGCCTTGATGGCCTCGGTGGCCAGGGCGATATCGGCACTGATGGTGATGGTAAACTTCACCTTGTTGGTGTCGGAGAAACGATCCAGCCAGGCCAGGAATTCCTCCACCTCAGGGGAGTCGGGCTCGGAGGGGATGATTCTGCACAGGCTGTCGATGAACACGTGGGTTAAATCGTAGTTGGAGGCATACATGCCGCTGATAAAGCCCTTGAGGAAGGTAAAGTTGTCGGCGGCGAAGTCACTGGACTCCACCAGACGGACTTTGGGGCTGACATCATAAACCAGCTTTTTGCCGATTTCGACGCAGACCACGCTGCCGCCCTCGTTGTCAGCGGCATGATTGATCATATCAATGAGCTGCTTGGTTTTACCGGTACCTTTTGCGCCCATAATTACTCGAACCATGAATAATCACTCCTTCTTGATCCAGAAAAGAATAAACTTCCTGTTGGGTTCATGTTACCATACCAACGGGAAAACTGCAATGGGATTTATCAGATTTTTATAAATTCCTTCCAAAGAAATTCTCTTTTTTGTGCTTTTCTTTCGCTGGGGGTCCCGGGGCCCAAGAGCCCTTAGGACGGTCCCTTGGACAGCAGGTCCTCCCGCCGGGCCGCGAAGCCGGGCTTACCCAGCAGGGCGAACATGTTGGTTTTATAGGCCTCCACACCGGGCTGGTTAAAGGGATTGACCCCCAGCAGATAGCCGGACAGGCCGCAGGCGTATTCAAAGAAATAGACCAGCTGCCCCGCCCAGTAGGGGGTGCGCTCCTGCACGGTGAGCAGGAGGTTGGGCACGCCGCCGGCCACGTGGGCCAGGACGGTGCCCCGCCGGGCCTGTTCGTTGACGAACCGCAGGTCCTTTCCCCGGAGAAAGTCCAGGCCCGAGTGGTCGCCGGGCACTGGGTCCAGCAGGCAGGAGGACTGGGGAACGGTGAAGCGCACCACGGTCTCAAACAGGTTCCGGGCGCCCTCCTGGATGTACTGGCCCATGGAGTGCAGGTCGGTGGTGAACTCCACGCTGGCGGGGAACACCCCCTGCCCGTCCTTGCCCTCGCTCTCCCCGAACAGCTGCTTCCACCACTCGCCGAAAGCGCGCAGGTGGGGCTCGTAGCAGGCCAGCAGCTCAATGAGCTTGCCCTCCGCGTACAGGGCGTTGCGGGCGGCGGCGTACTGCCAGGCGGGGTTGTCCTGGCCGGGCTGGCGCAGCACCCCCATGGCGTCGGCCGACCCCGCCAGCATCTCCTGGATGTCCAGGCCGGCCACGGCCAGGGGGAGAAGCCCCGCCGCGGTGAGCACCGAGTACCGCCCGCCGATGGAGGCGGGGACGGAGAAGGTGGCGTAGCCCGCCTGGTTGGCCAGGGCCCGGAGGGTTCCCTCCCGTCGGTCCGTGGTGGCAAAAATCCGGTCCCGGGCGCCCTCCCGGCCGTATTTTTCCTCCAGCAGCCGCCGGAAGAGGAAAAAGGCGATGGAGGACTCTGTGGTGTCGCCGGATTTGGAGATGACATTTACGGAGAAGTCCTTGTCCCGCACGTAGTCCAGCAGCTCGGTCAGGGCATCTGAGGAGAGGGTATTGCCTGTGAAGAAAATCTGAGGGGTCTTTTTACGCAGCAAGTTATAGTTGGGGGAGGTCAGTAGCTCCAGCATGGCCCGGGCGCCCAGATAGGAGCCGCCGATGCCAATGACAATGAGAACCTCCGACTGCCCCCGGATGATCCGGGCGGTTTGGAGAATCCGCTGCAGCTCCTCCGGGTCGTAGGAGGCCGGAAGATCCACCCAGCCGGTGAAAGCCCCCCCCAGTCCGTTGCCCCGTTCCAGCAGGTTCCGGGCCTCGGTCAGGCCGTCCAGCCGGGAGGAAAGCCAGTTCTCCGGCAGGAAGGGGAGGGCGTGGGTCACATCAAATTGCAGCAAATCAAACACCTCCTGATACAGGCGCGACGTTCCGTCAGACTCAGTTTTTCAGACTCTGCATGGGGGCCGGAATGCGGCCGCCCCGCTGGATGAAGGGGGCGCTGGAGAAGGGATGGACGGGGATCACCGGGGCGGAGCCCAGCAGGCCGCCAAACTCCACGGTGTCCCCCACCTTCTTGCCGGGGGCGGGGATCAGGCGCACGGCGGTGGTCTTGGAATTGACCATGCCGATGGCGGCCTCGTCGGCGATGATGGCTGAGAGGGTCTCGGCGGAGGTGTCTCCGGGCACGGCAATCATGTCCAGACCCACGGAGCAGACGCAGGTCATGGCCTCCAGTTTGTCCAGCCCCAGGGCCCCCTGCTGGGCGGCGGCGATCATCCCTTCGTCCTCGCTGACGGGGATGAAGGCACCGGAGAGGCCCCCCACGTGGTTGGAGGCCATGACGCCTCCCTTCTTCACCGCGTCGTTGAGCAGGGCCAGGGCGGCGGTGGTGCCGTGGGTGCCGCAGACCTCCAGCCCCATCTCCTCCAGAATCCGGGCCACCGAGTCCCCCACGGCGGGGGTGGGGGCCAGGGAGAGGTCCACAATGCCGAAGGGGACCTCCAGCCGGGCGGAGGCCTCCCGGGCCACCAGCTGGCCCATGCGGGTGATACGGAAAGCGGTCTTTTTAATGGTCTCGGCCACCACGTCAAAGGGTTCGCCCTTCACCTGCTGGAGGGCGTGGTGGACCACCCCGGGGCCGGAGATGCCCACGTTGATGACGCACTCCGGTTCCCCCGCCCCGTGGAAGGCGCCGGCCATGAAGGGGTTATCCTCCACGGCGTTGGCGAAGACCACCAGCTTGGCGCAGCCGAAGCCCCCCGCCGCGGCGGTGCGGTCGGCGGTCATTTTGATGACCCGGCCCATCTCCGCCACGGCATCCATGTTGATGCCCGCCTTGGTGGAACCCACGTTCACCGAGGAGCACACCAGGTCGGTGGTGGCCAGGGCCTCGGGGATGGAGGCGATGAGCTTTCGGTCAGACTGGGTGAACCCCTTCTGCACCAGGGCGGAAAAGCCGCCGATGAAGTTGATGCCGATGGTTTTGGCGGCCTTGTCCAGGGCGGCGGCAAAGGGAGCGTAGTCCGCTGTGTCACTGGCGGAGGCCACCAGGGAGATGGGGGTCACCGACACCCGCTTGTTGACAATGGGGATGCCAAACTCCTTTTCAATGGTCTGGCCGGTGGCCACCAGGTTTTGTGCCCGGCGGCAGATCTTGTCATAGACCTTCCGGCAGGCGGCCTTGGGGTCGGGGTCGGCGCAGTCCAGCAGGGAGATGCCCATGGTGATGGTGCGGATGTCCAGATGCTGCTGGTCGAACATGTGGATGGTTTGCAGAATTTCCGAGGAATTGATCATGACAATGGTTCTCCTTCCTCAGATCCGGTGCATGGCCTGGAAGGTGTCCTCCCGCTGGGCCCGGATGACCATGCCCATCTGGTCGCCCAGAGCGGACATCTGGTCGGCCAGTTCGCCAAAAGGCACCTTGGCGGCGCCGGCGTCCACCAGCATGACCATGGTGAAAAAGTCGGGGGGAAGGATGGTCTGGGTGATATCCAGAACATTGACATTCTGCTGGGCCAGGGTCTGGGTGACCGAGGCGATGATGCCCACCCGGTCTTTCCCGGCGACGGTGATAACTGCACGCATAGTGAATGATACCTCTCTTATCCTTAGTTTGATCTTATGGCCGTTCTGGGCTGCCTATGCCTGGGCGTCGGCCTGGAGTTCGTCCAGGGTGAGGGGAAAGGCGGGGAGAAACTCCGCCAGGAAATAGTCCAGCTCCGGCAGGTGGAAGGCGTCCAGGGCCGCGCGGGTTTGCTGGGCGGCGGACTGGAACTCCCGGTTGCCCGCCTTCAGTTCCTCCAGGCACTTGAGATGGGCCGAGAGCTTGTCGGCGGCCTTCACCAAAACCAGCACCTCCGGGTCGGATTCCTCCAGCAGGGTGGCGAAGGCGGGGCGCATCTCCTGGGGGAGCATGGCCACCAGCCGCTGGGCGGCGTCGGCCTCCACCGCCTTGTAAGCGGTCTGGATGGCGGGATTGGCGTACTTCACAGGGGTGGGAAGGTCCCCTGTGAAAATCTCCGGCGCGTCGTGGTAGAGGGCCACGGCGGCCACCCGGCCCGGGTCCACCGTTCCCCCAAACTTGTCCCGCCGGATGACCGCCAGGGCGTGGGCCAGCACGGCCACCATGTGGGAGTGCTCCTGGATATTTTCCTGCATGGTGTTGCGCATCAGGCCCCAGCGGACAATATAGCGCATGCGGGCGATGTAGGCGAAAAAAGGATGGGACATGGCAAACTCCCCTGGAAACAAATTGACCGACCTGCGGATTTGTGTTAAGATCGATCATGAGTGTTCTATTATACCAGGTTTTTTTCCAAAAGAAAAGCATTTTTCCCACACAGGAGGTTCCCCATGCGCGTTGCCATCCACACCCTGGGGTGCAAAGTGAATCAGTACGAGAGCCAGGCCATGGAGGAGCTCCTCCGGGCCAGGGGACACAGCCTGGTGCCCTTTGAGGCCCAGGCCGATGTCTATCTCATCAACAGCTGCACCGTGACGGCCACCAGCGATAAGAAATCCCGGCAGGCGGTCCGGCAGGCCCGGAAGCGGGCGCCCGGGGCGCTGGTGGCGCTCTGCGGCTGCTATCCCCAGGTCTCCCCGGAGGCTGCCCGGCAGCTGGAGGCAGACCTCATCGGCGGCAGCGGAGACCGGCGGGGATTTTTGGACCTGCTGGAGCAGCTGGCACGCACCCGGGAGAAGGCGGTGGCCCTGGATGATCCCTTCCGCCGCCGGGTCTTTGAGGCCCTCCCCGCCGGGGGGCTGGAGGGGCGGACCCGGGCCATGCTCAAGGTGGAGGACGGCTGCACCAACTTCTGCGCCTACTGCATCATCCCCTATGCCCGGGGGGCGGTGCGCTCCCTGCCGGTGGAGCAGGCGGCGGCCCAGGCCCGGGACCTGGCCGAAGCGGGCTACCGGGAGCTGGTGCTCACGGGGATTGAGCTGTCCGCCTATGGCCGGGACCTGCCGGAACGGCCCGGCCTGGCCGCGCTCATTGCTCAGGTTTGCCGGGCGGTGCCCGGGATGCGGGTGCGGCTGGGGTCCCTGGAGCCCAGGACGGTGACCGAGGACTTCTGTGCCCAGCTGGCCGGTCTGCCCAACCTATGTCCCCACTTTCACCTGTCCCTGCAGAGCGGCTGCGACGCCACCCTGGCCCGCATGAAGCGGCGGTACACCACCGAGCGCTACCTGGAGTCGGTGGAGCTGCTGCGCCGGCATTTTGACCGGCCCGCCCTCACCACGGACCTGATTGTGGGCTTTCCGGGGGAGACGGAGGGGGAGTTTGCCCAGACGCTGTCCTTTCTCCAGACCTGCGCCTTTGCCCAGATGCACATTTTCCCCTACTCCCGCCGGCAGGGCACCCCGGCCGCCGGGATGCCCGGGCAGATTCCCAACGGGGAAAAGGCCCGCCGGGCCCATCAGGGGGCGGAACTGGCCCGGGCCATGGAGAAAAGCTGGCTGAGCAGCTGGATGGGACAGCGGGTCGCTGTCCTGTTTGAAGAGGAAAAGGACGGGTTCTGGCGGGGCTATACCCCCCAATACATAGAAGTTCGGGGGAAGGGGGAGAACCTGCACAACCGGGTTTGCCCCGTCACCCTTACCGCTGTGGGGGAGGGCGTGGCCTTCGGCGTTGTCACAGAGGAGGAAGCACCATGAGCAAAGCAGACCAAATCTTCCTGGCCAACTGCCAGGAGATTTTGTCCCGGGGCACCTGGGACACCCATCTGCCGGTCCGCCCCCGGTGGGAGGACGGCACCCCCGCCCATACGGTCAAATGTTTCGGCCTGGTCAACCGCTATGATCTGCGGGAGGAATTTCCCATCCAGACCATCCGGCGGATGTACCTGAAAAGCGCGGTGGAGGAGCTGCTGTGGATCTGGCAGAAGAAGTCCAACAACGTCCGGGCTCTGTCCACAGGCATCTGGGATGCCTGGGCGGATGAAACCGGGTCCATCGGCAAGGCCTACGGCTATCAGATGGGGGTGAAGCACCGCTACCCGGAGGGAGAGATGGACCAGGTGGACCGGGTGCTGTATGACCTGAAGCATAACCCCTCCTCCCGGCGCATTCTCACCAACCTGTACAACCACCATGATTTGAGTGAGATGGCCCTGTATCCCTGCGCCTACTCCATGACCTTTAACGTCACAGGAAACACCCTCAACGCCATTCTCCACCAGCGGTCCCAGGACATGCTCACCGCCAACGGCTGGAATGTGATGCAGTATGCTGTGCTGGTTCACATGCTGGCCCAGGTGTCCGGGCTGGAGGCGGGCGAGCTGGTCCACGTGATCGCGGACGCCCACATTTACGACCGCCATGTGCCCCTGGTGGAGGAGCTCCTGGGCCGCACGCCTTACCCGGCCCCCAGGCTGCGGCTGGACCCGGCGGTGACGGACTTTTATGCCTTTACCCCCGACAGCGTCCAGTTGGAGAATTACCGGTATCATCCCCTGAAGGAAAAGATTCCCGTGGCCATTTGAGGAGGTGCGCCCATGAAGCTCATTGTTGCGGTGGATGCCTGCTGGGCCATTGGAAAAGACGGGGATCAACTGTGCTATATCCCCCCGGATCTCAAGCGGTTTCAGCGGCTGACCACCGGCCATCCGGTGCTGCTGGGACGAAAGACCCTGGCCACCTTTCCCGGGGGACGCCCCCTGAAAAACCGGCGGAATCTCATCCTCTCCACCGACCCCGCCTTTGCCCCGGCGGGCGGGGAGGTCTTTGCTACCTTGAAGGCCGCCCTGGCCGCCGCGCCGGCGGATACCTTTGTCATTGGCGGGGCCTCCGTATACCGGCAGGCCCTGGCCTACTGTGACACAGCCTATGTGACCCAGATTCACAGGGCCTTCCCGGCGGCGGACTGCTATTTTCCCAACCTGGCGGCGGACCCCGCCTGGGAGGCTGTGGAGACGGAGGGGCCTTACCGGTATGAGGACCTGGCCTATACCTATGTGACGTATCGAAGACGGTAACGCCAGATATTTTCTGGAAACGAAGAAAAACGGTCAAGAAGAGAAGAACTCTTCTTGACCGTTTTTTGGCAGGAGAGGAGAACCCATCCAGCATAGGCTATCCCTGCTGTACCGCTGCTTTGGCCTGGCCCTGCCGCAGCATGATCCAGAGGATGCCCATACCGGTCCCGCCGGTTACAGTGGAAAAGGCCAAGGTGGGTCCGGTGCCGGCGGCATCCAAGAGAAAGCCGCCCAGAAAACTGCTCAGAACGATGCCCAGGGTATTGGCCATGGTAAAATAGGTTTGTCCTTGGACCCGGTCTGCGGGCGCTGTCATGTCGTTGACCCAGTAGACGGAGGCCACAGCGTACAGGGCATATCCTGTGGTCTCAAAGATCTGAATGCCATAGAGGAAGAATACACTGGGGGCCAGCCAGGTGAGCAGGGCGTGGAGGAAAAAGGAAAGACCGGCCAGACGGACCCAGCGCCAGCTGGCAGCCCGGCGGAGCAGGAGGGAGAAGAGCACCATGGCGGGGATGTCCATAAGGCCCTGGAGGGTGAGAAGGGTTCCCATTTCCCCGCTGCCGCCGCCCAGATATTGGACAATTTGATAGGGAAAACTCATGAGAATATTGTGGCTGGTGTAGAGAAGAACCACCCCGGCCAGTAGGGGGAGGAACCGGGGGTAGCGCCGCCAAAAGGACTGGGGAGACGATGGCGGGGACGCTGGGGGTGGGGCCGCCTGCTTGGCTGGGGTACCGGGCCGGAAGGAAAGGGCGGCCGCCAGCAGCAGGAGGGTCGCCCCGCCCAGCAGCACAGGGATACACTTTGGACCAAAAGCGGCGGCTGCGCTGCCGCAGAGGGTGGAGGCCAGCGCGTAGGACCCTGCCCCCACACCCCGGGCAAGGCCGAAGTTCAGCGGCATACCCTGGTTGACACAGTCCATCCCCAGGGCATAGAGCAGGGAGGTCAGGAGCTGAAGCAGGAGCAACAGGGAGAGAAAGAGTCCCCCTTGGACGGCCTGTCCAGGAAGCAGGAGCAGACCGCCGGTGCACAGCAGCATGGCCAGGATCAGCAGGGCGGTCAAAAGGCCGGACAAGCCAAGCAGCAGGCCGATCTGGGTGTTGGAGAATCCTTGGTCCAGCAGATATACGCTGGAAAAGGAAAGCAAAATGCAGTAAGCCATCCAGTAGCAGCCCTGTATCCAGGCGTAGTGGGATGTGAGAAAGCGAGGTTTCATGGGGGCCTCCTTTCCAAAGGGGAAAGATCACCCCCCGCTGTTTCTGCGCAGCGGGGGGAGAGAAAAAAGGGAGAGAAGTCACAGAGGGATCAGGCGTTGCGGCGGCGGAAGCTCGGGGCTTTCTTCTTGGGTTCGGCGGAAGATTCCGGCCCGGTCAGGCGGCCGATGAGCGCGGCGGCCAGGAAAGCAACCAAGGTGGGCGGGAGGATGGGGAGAAAGATCTGGGCGGGGGTGCCGGAGAGGTTGGAAAGCATCAGGTAAAAGATGAGGCCCACACAGAAGACATCGACGATTCCCAGCAGGATGGCAAAGAACTTTTTCATGATGATCGCTCCTTTTTAAACTTTATTTCACGAGGAGGGCTGTCAAACCGTTCTCTCTTGATCTGTCTGTATCATACCGGGAAAATTGCTTGATTTCAATGACTAAACCCAGTGAAAATTCCAACATAGATTAGGTAGTCCTTCTGAAAAATGAGTGGACAGCATACGAAAGATAAGAAGAAATTATGAAAAATAAGTAGGAATCATATGGAAGACTCTGGCGGGAATGCGGAAGGATGCGGCTTTTGGAAAGAGAAAAGAACATAAAAATCCCGGCGAAGAGGAGCGGGGAGGGGCGCGGCATAAAGTGCTTGATTTTAGCTGGGGGAGACGATAGAATGAAAAGGAATCGGTGCCTTGGATGTCTGCTCTGGAGGAAATCCCCATGGAGAAAAACGACTTTCTGCTGTACAATGAGATCATCTATCATATCCATACCTGCCAGGATATGGATGACCTGAAACGCTCTATTCTGGCCCAGGTGAAGCTGATGATCCCTTATACCTATGCCAGCCTGATTGTGGTGGAGATTGACCCCGAGACCCGGGAGATCCGCCACAGCGATCCCTTCTGCCTGCCGGACAGCTTCACCGCCCTGGAGGAGGCCTGGATCGACCGGGATCACCAGGACGAGAGCTTTTGGGTCAGCCACGCCCCCGAGTCCATCGTGGTCCGCAGCAGTGACCTGACCGGGGAGGCCCGGCTGGAGAGCCCCATTTTTCAGGAGCTCTATCAGCAGTATAACATTTACGACACCATGAGCATGAATCTGGCCTACGATCACCAGGTGATGGCCCTGCTTACCCTGTACCGGACCCGGGCGGATGGGGTGTTTACCGACCAGGAGGCCTTTTATCTCCGGGCACTGGCAGGACATGTCAACTATGCCTATTACACCATGGCCCAGCGGGAGGCCAGCAAGCCCCCCAAGACCCGGACCATGGAGGAGCTGGTCCAAGACTACGAACTGACCCGCCGGGAGACGGAGATTCTGGGCCTGGTCTTCCAGGACCTCAACAACGAAGAGATTCTGGACCGGCTCCATATCTCCCGGCACACCCTGCTCAAGCACTTGCAAAACCTGTACCGCAAGTGCGGGGTTTCCTCCCGCTGGGACCTGCTGAAGCTGCGGCCCTAAAAGGGGAACGACGATGCACAAGGAGAGATCTGCCCATGGAAACCAATGACTTTCTGCTGTACAATGAGGTGCTCTACCGGCTCCACGCCTGCCGGACCATGGAGGAGCTGAAGCCGACGCTGCTGGGACAGTTGAAGCTGATGATCCCCTACACCTATGCCAGCTTTCTCTCCATTCAGGTGGACCCGGAGACCCAGGAGCTTGTCCACCGGGACCCTTTTTGTCAGCCCCGGCAGTTTGAGGCGGCAGAGCGGGCCTGGCTGGGGCAGATTGACCAATCGTACAGCATCTGGCTCAGCCATGCGCCAGAGTCCATGGTGGTGCGGGACAGCGAAATCCTGTCGGGAGACAACCGGTTTTCCGCCCCCAGCTACCGGAAAATCTATCTGGATTATCACATCTACGACTGCATGCAGATGAACATCACTTACGCGGGCCAGGCCATGGGCCGCCTGGCCTTTTACCGTACCCAGGCGGACGGCCTGTTCACCGACCGGGAGGCCTTTCTCCTGCGTACCCTGTCCAACCACATTGATCTGGCCTGCTATCACTGTACCCAACGCCAGGCCCAGGCGGCACAGCCGGCCCGGACCCTGGAGGAACTGACCCAGGTCTATGGGCTGACCCGTCGGGAGACGGAGATCCTGGGGCTGGTGTTTCAGGACCGGAACAATGAGGAGATTTTAGAGCAGCTTCATATCTCCAAAAACACCCTGCTGAAACATCTGCAGAACCTGTACCGCAAATGCGGGGTCTCCTCCCGCTGGGACCTGCTGAAGCTGCGATAACGGACAAAAAGAAGGTCGTTTCCCTCTTCGAGGAAACGACCTCTTTTTTTCAAAATTTTTGTAACGTTTGTTCTCTTCCGGCGTTATTGGAGAGAAAGGAGGGGGAGTTGTGTGGACTTCGAGGGGATTTATCAGTCCTACTGCAAGGACGTGTTTCGGTATCTGCGGAGCCTGTCGGCCGGGGAGGACCTGGCCGAGGAGATCACCCAGGAGACCTTTGCTAAGGCCCTCAAGGCCATTGACCGGTTCCAAGGGGACAAGGACATCCGCGCCTGGCTGTTTACCATTGCCAAACACACGTACTATACCCACTGCAAGCGGGAGAAGCGGACCACGGGGGAGGAATTTCCCCCGTCCATCCCCGGACCGGAGAAACCTCTGGTGGAGCAGATCATCGACCGGGAGCGGGCCTTTCAGGTCCACCGGTTTCTGCACGGGATGCGGGAGCCGTACAAGGAGGTGTTTACCCTGCGGGTGTTTGGGGAGCTTCCCTTTGAAAAAATCGGCCTGCTGTTCGGGAAAACGCCCAGCTGGGCCCGGGTGACCTTTTACCGGGCGAAGAAACAAATCATCGAATATATGGAGGGGATTGAGAATGAACACCATCCGTTGTAGCATTGTGGAGGACCTGCTGCCCCTGTACATCGACGGGGCGCTGCGGGAGGAGACTGCCCAGGCGGTGCGGGAACACCTCAGCGCCTGCCCCGCCTGCCGGAACGAGTATGAGAAGCTGGCCCAGACCCTGACGCTGCCCTCCGCCCCCGACCTGCAGGAGGAGGACCGGCGGGCGTTCCAGGCCTTTCGCCGGCACTGGAAGCGGAAGAAGCTTCAGGTGGCGCTGCTCTGCGTTGTTTTGACCGCGGCGGTGGTGATCGCCGGCTGTGTGGTCTATCAGGAGGTGGAGGTAGTGCACGATTTATTTTCCCCCACCACCACGGTGGTCCTGCGGGAGGCTCAGACCCACGGTACATGGGCACCTGTCCCGTGGGAGGAGGGAGACCGGCTGCGGTTTGAGGGCCTATTTGCAGAGAGAGCGGTCACCCTGGATGCCAACAGCGACAGCGCGGTCACACTCCGGGTGTGGGATGACCAGCACAACCTTGTGGTGGACGAGCTGACCGTGGCGCCGGGGGAAGAGGTCTCCCTGAAAACGCTGGAGCGAAACACCGACTATCAGGTGGAGATGCAGACAGAGGCGGAGTTTGCCTGCCTTCGCTTTCACTGACAGGGGCGGTCAGGGCCGGGCGGCGCGGAGCGCCCTGCCGTAGTTCCGGCCAAAGAGGAGGCCGGCCAGCAGCAGGGCGGCCCCCAGACCAGAGTAAAACACGGCCAGGAAGGGGTCCGGCGCCAGACCGGAGACACGGAGAAACATGCCCAGGCTCATCATCCCGGCCATGAGGAGAAAGGACTTCTTGTCAAAAAAGCGGAGGAAGAACTGTCTGTCCTCCCAATATCCCAGGATCCGTCTGGTGTGTTTTCCCACCAGGCGGCCGAAGACAAAGACCTGAAAGAGAAAAAAGACCAAAAGGGAGAGCAAGATGTGGGGGAGAGAGACTTGGGTGGCATAGGCCAGCAGGCCGATGCGGAGGATGTTGACCCCCGCCGCGGTCCAGACCAGGCAGGCCAGGAGCAGCAGGGTGTTCTTTTTCACTTGCATCTGAAAAACTCCTTTCTGAACAATGTTCAAGTTGGCGTTTGAAAAATTCCCACGATTTTGTGGGAATTTTTCAATAAATGGTTCTGCGGATCAGGGCAAGGATGGGGGCGCAGGGCGCGTCTTTCCGCAGCAGGGCGGCCAACAGCAGGGAGAACAGCAGGTCGACAAAGTCCTCGGCGGAAAACCCCTCGTGAAATGTCCCGGGGCGCACCTGGGGGTCCTGGGCCAGCACAGCGAGGAGGAACTGCTTGATGTGCGCCCAGGACCGCTCCATTCTACGCTGGCCGGCGTCCAGTTCCTCCTGGGAAAAGCAGAGAGCGTGGACGGAGAGAAAGCCCGGGTAGGTTTGGCGGCTCTCCTCCAGCCGCTGAAACAGCCATGCCACGCAGGAGAGCAGGTCCGCAAAGGCCCCGGGGTCCTGGGGAAGGCAGAAGATCTCCTGCCAAATGCTCTCCACCGTGGCGGCCACCAGCTGGGACTTGGAGCCGAAACGGTTATAGATCGACCCCACCGAGACCCCGCAGGCCGCGGCGACCGAGCGGATGTTGAGAGCGGTCCAGCCCTGCTCCTGGAGGAGGGTTCTGCTGGCCTGCAGGATGGCCTTGTCAGAGGTGACGGAGGGATACATGGAAGGACTCCTTTCAAGTTGAACAATGTTCAGCATACAGAAAAACCCGCCCCCTGTCAAGGCATGCCCGGAGAAAGCCGCGCGCCGGGACAGGGGGCGGGGGATCAGAAAGCGCCGGCCAGCTGTTTCCAGAAGGCCGCGCCTTTTGCTAAAATGGACTCGTCAAAGGCAAAGTTGTCCGCGTGAAGGGCCGGGGAGGGGCCGCAGCCCAAAAAGAAAAAGAGGGCGGGCAGATGGCGCTGGTACCAGGAGAAGTCCTCTGAGATCATGACAGGCTTCTCCAGCTCCAGGAAGGGAAGGCCCAGGTTTTTGACCCGGTCGTACAGGGCGTCGGGGTTCCATACGGCGGGATACCCGTCGTTGGTGTGGACCGCCACCTGACAGCCGGTGTCCGCCTGGACCTGCTGGCCAATCTCCCGCAGCCCCTGCTGGAGGTCCAGAAAGACCTCGTCCTGAAACGCCCGGAGACTGCCCAGCAGAACCGTTTTGCCGCTGACCGCGTTGCGGACGGTGCCGCTCTCCATCCGGCCGAATTTCAGCAGGCGGAAGAGGTGGGGGGGCAGGGCGGCCTCCAGGGCCGCAGCCCGGCGGTAGAATTCCACCCCGGCGGCCAGGGCGTCCAGGCCCTCCTCGGCCTTGGCGATGTGGCTGGAGCGGCCGGTGATGGTGACGGAAACCTCACAGGACCGGCTCATCATCTCCCGCTTTCGGGAGGCGATGACACCGGCGGGGAGCTCCGGCCACAGGTGCATGCCAAAGACGCACTGGACCTTATGGGCCTCCAGCACGCCGCTCTGGCACAGGTCCTTGGCGCCGCCGGTGGTCTCCTCCGCCGGCTGAAACAGGAGCAGGACGTTGTGGGGCAGGGCGGTCTGCTGGTCCAGCCATACCGCCAGGTCCAGGACCATGGCCATGTGGCCGTCGTGGCCGCAGGCGTGCATGCGCCCTGGATGGACAGAGGCAAAGGGCAGCCCGGTCCGCTCGGTGATGGGCAGGGCGTCGGCGTCGCTGCGGAAGGCGATGGCGTCGGGCCGGCCAAAGTCGAAAAAGGCGCACAGAGCGCCGGGGATGGGAGAGGAGAGGGTGCAGGAGAGGGGGGAGAGAATCCCCCGAAGGTAGGACAGGGTCTCCGGCAGGTCCCGGTCCAGCTCTGGAATCCGGTGCAGGGCCCGGCGGTATTGGATGACTTGCATAAAAAACCTCCTGCGCCGGGAAAGGGCGCGTCAAAGTGTGGGGCGGGGCGGTGGTCCGGGGGCGCCTGGGAAAGGTGCTTGCACAGCGGGGGAAAAGATGGTATACTGCCCCCATCTTACTGTCCCAAAGGAGGCGCTCAGATGAACGCACAGGAAATCATTGAACGAATCCGCACCGCGGAGAAAAAAACCCCGGTCCGGGTGTTCCTGAAGGCCCGGGAGCCGGTGGAATTTCCCCATGCCACCGTGTTTCCCTGCGGGGAGACCACCCTGGTCTTTGGGGACTGGAAGGACATCGGCCCGGTGCTGGAGGAGCACAAGGGGGACATCCAGGAACTGGTGGTGGAGAACGACAGCCGGAACTCGGCCATCCCGCTGCTGGACAAGCGGACGGTCAACGCCCGGATTGAGCCCGGCGCCATTCTCCGGGAGCAGGTGGAGATCGGGGACAACGCGGTGATTATGATGGGCGCCATTTTGAACATTGGCGCTGTGGTGGGCGCGGGTACCATGATTGATATGGGCGCGGTTCTGGGGGGCCGGGCCACGGTGGGCAAGAACTGCCACATCGGGGCCGGGACGGTTCTGGCCGGGGTCATTGAGCCGGCCAGCGCGGTGCCGGTGGTGATTGAGGACGATGTGGTCATCGGCGCCAACGCGGTGGTGCTGGAGGGCTGCCGGGTGGGCAAGGGCGCCGTGGTGGCCGCCGGTGCCGTGGTGGTCAGCGACGTGGCCCCCAACACCGTGGTGGCCGGCGTCCCCGCCCGGGTGCTGAAGGACAAGGACGGAAAAACTGCGGAGAAAACCGCCCTGATTGACGCCCTGCGGGCGTTGTAATAGTCGGCGCGGAAGCAAAGAAAATGGGCCGTTCGGGGATGACCCGAAGGGCCTTTTTTCTGATGTTTTCCACAGCCCGGCCCAGATTTGACCCCGGTTCATCCCCGGTCACACCGGGGCCAAATCCGGGCGGGGGTGGGGTCGGATTTGGGCCACAAGTAAAATAAATAGTCAAACAAAGAGTCAATCAAATCCTATTATGAGAAGCGGGGAAACACGACCACCGGGGCCAGTTATCCACAGGGGGAAAAAGATGGGGGCAGTTCCTCGTCAAAGACCTCTCCCTTGGCCACAAGGTTGGTGGGGCCGGTGAGCCAGAGGCCGGTGATCCGGTCCCCTGTCCGGGCCACGTCAATGGTGAGCACGCCGCCCGCCATGGAGACCTGCACCCCCTGGCCGCTGACCTGTCCCAACAGGGTGAGGACCGCCACCACGCTGCCGGTTCCCGTGCCGCAGGCCAGGGTGAAATCTTCCACCCCCCGCTCAAAGGTCTTCTCCAGGACCTGGTCCGGCCCGGTGGGTTCATAGAAGTTTACGTTGGCCCCCTTGGGGAAGGCGGGGTGCGACCGCATGGCCTTGCCCAGCTGGAAGAGGGCCTGGGGATCGGCGTCGGCCAGACCGGGGTAGGGGACCACCGCGTGGGGCAGGCCGGGGCTGCCCAGCTCCACATAGGCGCAGGGCCAAGCTTTGCCCTCCACCACCGGGGCCTCGTGGAGGCGGATTACGGTGGGGGAATTCAGCTGGACCCGATACTGCCGCCGGTCGATCCGGGTTCCGGTGACCAGACCGGCGGTGGTCTCCACCGTCTGGGTCGGGCCGGACAGCCCTGTCTCGTAGCCGTAGCGGCAGATACAGCGGGCGCCGTTGCCGCACATCTCTCCCAGGGAACCGTCGCTGTTGAAAAAGAGCATCTTGAAGTCCGCTCCTTCCTGGGCCTGCTCCACCACCATCAGGCCGTCGGCGCCCAGGGAGCGGTGGGGGGTACAGAGGGTACGGGCCAGCAGAGGAAAGGCGGAGGGGGGGAGCCTCTCTTCCAGGTTGTTCAGGATGATAAAATCATTGCCCGCGCCGTTCATTTTCCAAAATTGCATGGGGGGTCTCCTTTCCCGGAATTGCTGTGTTCTATTTCAACATAAACCCGTGGAAAAATCAAGGCCGGAAAAGACATGGTTCGCTCTTGACAAAAATTTCTTCCAGTGTTACTATATTTTTGTACAAACTGTTTCGCTGTTTTGAATGGAGGAGGGCGGTTTCCCCCGCTCTCACAATCTATTTGAAAGCCGGCAAATGGCGTGCGCTGACGCTCCCATTGCCGGTTTTTTTGCGTCTTTGGGGAAGAGAGAAGGAGAGATTGTCATGCACTTAGGTCCGCTGCACGTGGTGGGAATGCTTGCCACCATTGGGCTTATCGTTGGAATTGGCGTATATTCCGGCCGGAAGGTGGCCTCCGCTGCGGATTTTTCCAGCGGCGGCGGGAAGGCCGGGGCCTGGATTGTCTGCGGGGCCATTATGGGTACCTTGGTCAGCGGCCAGGCCACCATCGGCACGGCACAGCTGGCGTTTTCCTTTGGAATGTCCGCCTGGTGGTTTACTCTGGGCTCGGGGATTGGCTGTCTGATTCTGGCCATTGGCTACGCCGCGCCCTTCCGGCGCAGCGGCTGCACCACCCTGCTTCAAGTGGTTTCCCAGGAGTACGGTCCCCGGGCGGAGACGGCGGGAAGCATCTTCTGCTCCGTGGGCATTTTCATCAGCGTGGTGGCCCAGGTGCTGTCGGCCACGGCGCTGCTGACCACCATTTTTCCCCTCAGCCACTTGGCCGCGGCCCTTATCTCCATCCTACTGATGGGGTTTTACGTGATCTTCGGGGGAATGTGGGGGGCCGGCATGGGCGGGGTCGCCAAGCTGATCCTCCTCTACGCCTCTGCCATTGTGGGGGGAATTCTGGTTTACGGCCTGGCCAATGGATTCGGCGGACTGCTGGAGACCCTGGAGCAGCTGCTGACCTCCTCCCCCCTGGGGGCGGTCAGCGGCCTGGCCACGGAGGAGGCGGTCCACCAGCGGTTTACCTCCCTGGTGGCCCGGGGCGCCTCCAAGGACATTGGATCGGCGCTGTCCCTGGTGCTGGGAGTGCTGTCCACCCAGACCTATGCCCAGGCCATCTGGTCAGGCAAGAGCGACAGCGCGGCCCGGAAGGGGGCCCTGCTCAGCGCCCTGCTGATCCCGCCCATCGGCGTTGCCTGCATTCTCATCGGCCTGTACATGCGGGGCCACTGCATCACCGCCGAGGAGGTGGCGGCGCTCCAGGCCCTGGGCCAAACCGTGCCTGGGGATCTCATCCCCCTGGATTCCACCTCCCAGGTGTTCCCGGTGTTTGTGGCCCGGTTTATGCCCCAACTCCTGGGCGGGGTGGTGCTGGGCACCCTGTTTATCACGGTGGTGGGCGGGGGCTCCGGGCTGGCCTTGGGGATGGCCTCCATTCTGGTCACCGACCTGTTTGCCCGGAAGAGTAGCCGGATGAAGCAGTCCCGCACCAATCTTCTGGTCACCCGGGGTACCATCCTGGTGATTCTGATGGCGGCGGCTGTGGTGGCCATTTTGGTGCCCGGCGCCATGATCAACGACTTTGGTTTTCTGTCCATGGGGCTCCGGGGCGCTGTGGTTTTCCTGCCCATGTGCGGGGGGCTGTGGCTCAAGGGGAAGATTCCCCGGGGGTTTGCCCTGGCCTCCATTTTCGCCGGCCCCATCGCGGTGCTGGCGGGGAACTTTATGGACCTGCCTTTTGATCCGCTTTTCCTGGGGATGGCGGTCTGCCTGAGCATTCTGGCGGTAGGGCTGGCCGTGAGGACCCATCGAAACGCTTCTTTGTCCATACACTGACTTGCAATAGACGCCGCCTCCGGCCGGGAACAGCAGCCCGCCGGAGGCGGCGCCGCGCGGAGAAAAGACCGCTGGTTGGGACGGACGCCGGCAAAATTACCTGGGGAGCCGATGACAGGAGGGAAGCCGTGTGCTATAATAAAAACAGAGACATGAAGTGCGGAGAGAATGGAGAGGGGTGCGTTTTGGATGCTGGGTGCGTTGATTGGGGATATTGTGGGCTCGGTCTATGAGTGGCGGAATCGAAAGGACAAGGGGTTTCCCCTCTTTCAGCCGGACTGCCGGATGACGGATGACAGCGTGATGACCGCGGCGGTGGCGTCGGCGGTGCTGATGGGGGGCTTGGAGGAGCTGGAGCTCTTTCAGGCCCACGTGATTACGGAGATGCGCCGGCTGGGGCGGAAATATCCGGCCCTGGGGTACGGCCCCCGGTTTGAGGCCTGGATTCTGTCCCAGGAGCCCAAGCCCTACCGCAGTCTGGGCAACGGCAGCGCCATGCGGGTTTCCCCGGTGGCCTGGGCGGCGGAGAGCCTATCCCAGTGCCTGGCGCTGGCCAAGGCCTCGGCGGAGGTGACCCATGACCATCCCGACGGCATTGCCGGGGCCTGCGCGGTGGCCGGGGCGGTCTACCTGGCCCGGATGGGGGAGAGCAAGGAGGCCATTGTGGACCACGTGACCCGGTATTACCCCCTGGACTTTACCCTGGACGAGATTCGAGAGGGCTACGCCTTTGACGTCTCCTGCGCCGGCAGCGTCCCCCAGGCCATGGAGGCCTTTTTGGAGGCGGAGGATTTTGAGGACGCGCTGCGCAACGCCGTCTCCATCGGCGGCGACAGCGACACCATCGCCTCCATGGCCGGGGCGGTGGCCGCCGCCTTTTACGGCATTCCCCGGTCCATCCGGGATCAGGCCCTCCCCTTCATCGACGGGGAGGTACGGAACATCTATGACCGGTTTATTCGGCGATATTGAGGAGGCGTGGCTATGTGGAACACCACCTTGTGTTACATCGAGCGGGAAGGGCAGTATCTGATGCTCCACCGGGTGAAGAAAGAAAACGATGTCAACCAGGACAAATGGGTGGGCATCGGAGGAAAATTTGAGGACAAGGAGAGCCCCGAGGAGTGCCTGGTTCGGGAGGTCCGGGAGGAGACCGGCCTGACCCTCACCGACTATGCCTATCGGGGGCTGGTGACCTTTGTCTCGGACCGGTGGGAGACCGAATACATGCACCTGTTCACCGGGCACACCCAGCAGGACCCCTGTGTGGTCTGTGATGAGGGGGACCTGGAGTGGGTGGATCAGGACAAGGTGAAGGACCTGCCCATCTGGACAGGAGACAAAATCTTTCTGGACTTGCTGGCCCGGGAGGTTCCCTTCTTCTACCTCAAACTCTCCTATGAGGGGGATACTCTGGTCCAGGCGGTGCTGAACGGCAAGGAGCTTTCCACTGAAATCTAAAACCAACGGCCTGCCGCATGTGTTGCGGCAGGCCGTTGGTCAAATGCTGAAGAAAAAGGGACGGGACCCAATGAGTTCCTCAATTTGGGACTCTCCATAGACCGTGATGCCGTGTTTTTTCAGCATCTGGGCGGTCAGACCATCCCCTAGGGTCAGGGTTTTGGTGAAGGTACCGTCGTAGATCTGCCCGCTGCCGCAGGAGGGGCTGCGCTCCTTGAGCAGGGCGGCCCTGCAGTGGTAGAGGTCTGCCAGGCGGAGGACTTCGGCGGTTCCCCGGACGAAGGCCTCGGTGACATCGTCACCGTCCCGGGTGACTACCCGGTTCCCCTGGCGCTCCGCCGGGACCCGGGGGGTGGGGAGGCCGCCAAAGAGCTCGGCGCAGACGGGGATGCAGGTGTGCTGCTTCAGCAGCTGCTCCAGCTGCGGAAGCTGGTTGCTCTGCCCGTCGTACCGGCAGCCCACCCCCAAAAGGCAGGCGCTGACCAGAAGTCTCATAGGACCGGCCCTCAGCCCAGGGCTTCGGCCCACTGGTCCTGCTGAAAGCCCACCAGGACCCGGCCATCGTCCAGCACCAGAATGGGGCGCTTGACCAGCATGCCATCGGAGGCCAGCAGGGCGTACTGCTCCGCCTGGGTCATGTCCGGCAGCTTTTTCGACAGGGACAGGGCGCGGTAGAGCTGGCCGCTGGTGTTGAAGAATTTTTTCAGGGGCAGGGCGCTGGCCTGGTGCCAGGTTTCCAGCTCCTGCAGGGTGGGGTTGTCCTCCTTGATGTCCCGCTGGGTGTAGGCGATGCCCTGTTCATCCAGCCATTTCTGGGCCTTTTTGCAGGTGGAACACCGGGAATAACAGAGAAACAGCATGGTTTTATCCTCCTATGAACGTGAATGGTCTCTTCTGAGATTCTTGAGATTCTATCATATCGAAGTGCGGCCGGAATTGCAAGACCGGGCGGACGGGAAGGGGCCGCCCCATAGGAGGTCGTCACAGAGCAAACGAAAGGAGAGCGCGTGCAATGCAGGTAGAACAGTATGTCATGGCCTATGAGGTGGAACAGGACCGGCTCCGTGCCCTGCTGCCGGCGGGATTTGTCTCCCTGCGGCCTGTGCTGCGGATCAACGGTGAAATCCGGCGGGGACCGGAAGAGACAGCCTATCTGGAGCTGAATACCCCTGTGGAGGGGCATGGGAAACGGGGCTGGCTGAATGTGGGGCACTGGGACAGCCGGACGGCGGAGCTGTCCTATGCCCGAGAGGGAAAAACCGTCACCTTCGCCGCCCCCTTTCTCACTATCTCCTTTGCGGCGGTTGGGGTGGAGGGCGGGTGCCCTGCGGAACGGGACAACGAGGGGTGCTTCTTTCTGGGGGAGACCCTGTCTTTTCGGCCCAGCCAGCCTGGAAACAGCCACAAGGAATTTTGTGACTGTGTCTTTGCTTGGCAGTTTTCTCCGGGGGACGCCCAGGGCGCCAGCCAGGGGAAAACCCTACCCGCCTTTGCAACAGCTCCCCGGAAGACGTATGAAAAGCGCGCCCTCTCCCCGGAAAACGCGGCGGCCATTCCCTGCCGGCAGGTGCTGGGGTCCTATGTGGTTCGGTGGGAGCGGGGGGAGGACCCGTCGGAGCAGGGGTCCTGAACGGGGATCTCGATTTGGGTGATATAGTCCTCGTCCTGCTGGATCACCAGCTCATTGACGCCCTTTTCATAGGCGAAACCGGTCAGGGTCAGCTCGTGGTCCCGGGCATAGGCCAGAATGGCCTCGTACTTGGCGGGAAGTCCCTGCCAGGGTCCCTGGTAATAGGCCAGAAGATACCGCCCTTTGGGACGCCGGTGCAGCCCCGTCCGGCGGGTGGGGGCGGGGACCTCCAGGAAGAGGTGGGTGTAGTCGGTGAACCGCCCCTGCCGCAGGTGCTCCACGGGGAGCATGGCGCCATAAACCCCTTCGTGAAGGTGGCCCAGCTGATGGGCCTTGGCCTGGTCGATGACCGCGGCAATCTCCCGGTCCGTGGGGGTGTCCCCGGGCAGGGGCACTGTGGCCAGGTAGCAGGTCTCCCGGCGGACCAGGGAGATTTGTGTCAGGGGCAGGGTTTCCAGCCGGGCCAGGGAGGCCTGCTGCCGGACCAGGGCGTGGCGGATTTCCTCCAGGCGGCGGATCTGCCCCTCCACTCCGGCAATTTTTTCCGTGAGCAGGCGCCGCAGCTCCCCGGCGGAACGGTGGGACAGAAAGGTTTTGATCTCCGGGATGGAGACCTCCAGAGCCCGCAGCATCAGGATGGTTTCCAGCCGGGCGCTCTGGCGGTAGCTGTAATATCGGTAGCCGTTCTCCCCCACAAAGGCGGGGGAGAGCAGTCCCACCTGGTCGTACCACATCAGTGTTTTTTTGTGGATGCCGTGGATGGCGGCAAACTGTCCGATGGTGAATGTTGTCTCTTGTGGTATCAATGTAAAAACTCCTCTTGACTGTCCAGTTACAGTACGGTTTATTGTACTGGATACAGCGGGGAAAGGCAAGGGGAACCGTCGCCTCCCCGGCTGAATTGCACAACAAGGAGAGGCAAGAAGCAATGGAGTACCAAATAGACATCCGCCCGTTCCAGCCGGAGGACCAGGAGGCCTTGGCCGGGGTGATCCGCCGGACCTGGCAGTATGATCGTTTCTGTGGGCCGAAGACGGCCCAGCGGCTGGGACGGGTCTACCTGCGCCAGTGCCTAACGCAACAGACCTTCACCCGGGTGGCGGTGGTGGACGGTGTGCCTGTGGGGATCATCATGGGGAAGAACGAGAGGACCCACCGCTGCCCCTGGTCCCTGCGCTGGCGGGCGGCCCGGGCAGTCCTGGCGCTGCTGGCGACCCGGGAGGGGCGGAAGGTGGCCCGGCTCTTTTCCGGGGTGGAAAGGATCAACCAGGCGCTGCTGTCCCGGTGCCCCCAATCCTACCCCGGCCAGGTGGCGTTTTTCGCCGTGGACCAGCCCCGCCGGGGCATGGGACTGGGCAAACGTCTGTTTCAGGCGGTGATGGACAACATGCGGCAGGAGGGCATCGGGACCGTTTTCCTGTTCACAGATACCAGCTGCAACTATGGCTTTTATGAACACCAGGGGATGGTCCGCCGGGCCGAGCAGACCCAGCGTATCTGGCTGGGACAGGAATCTGGAGAGATGACCTTTTTCGTCTATGACTACACCCTGGCCGGCTGAGACCGGGGGTTGCGGCGGGGCCGGGACTGTGGTATGATAAAAAAGCCGGGAGAACCGGCGTGAGAACAGAAGAAAGGACGATGTTTTTTGAGAAACTGGTGTGATTCGGTGCTTGTGGCCTGACCGGGAGGTTGGTGCCAGACCATCATCGCCAAGCCTCCCCAGATAAAGAAAGTATGGAGGAGGACCTTCCCAATGAATCGGGAAAACAAACGAAAAACCTTTGAAAAGGGTTACTATAAAACCCATCGCTGCAACGATACCTTTTCCTGCCGGGTCTGCGACCGGCTGGTCTTTCCCACCCCCACGGGGGGCGACCACCGCAACCACTGCCCCAACTGCCTGAGCAGCCTCCACGTGGACCAGGAGCCGGGAGACCGCGCCGCGGATTGCGGCGGCATCATGGACCCCATCGGGGTGTGGGTGCGGAAAAAAGAGGAGTGGGCGGTGATTCACCGGTGCCGCCGGTGCGGCAAGCTCAGCTCCAACCGGGTGGCGGGGGATGACAACCCCATGAAGCTGATGTCCATTGCCCTCAAACCCCTCTCTCTGCCTCCCTTTCCCCTGGAGCGGATCGAGCAGCTCACAGACGCCATGGGCGGCAGCGGCAGCCTGGGGATAGGCGGCAGGACCCCTTAAAGCGTGATACAGAGGACGTTCCCCCGGGAGCGTCCTCTGTTTTTCTGGAAGAAGGAGGGTTGACCGTTGAAAAATGACGCGGTCCATGGTACAATAAACTCCTACCAAGCAAGACAGAACCCAGATTCCGTCCTGAAAGGAGGGAGCGTATGAAACGAATCAAGACCATTGTGTCCTTTCTCTGCGCCGCGGCGCTGGCACTGACCCTGCTGGTGATGCCCTCTTCGGCCTCTGGAGGACTGTTTTTCCTGTCCCTCAACGACACGCTGCCCGCCCAGTCTGTGCAGATGACCCCGGTCCAGTACAGCGGCTGGGTGTACGTGCCGGTGAATGTCTTCAACAGCCAGAGCACCGGGGTCAATTTCGGTCTATACTATGGGCTGACGGAGAACAACACCAAGCTCGTTCTCTATAACCTCTCCGGGAAGACCATGACCTTTGATCTTCAGAATGGGACCGCCACGGCGGTGGGGGGAGAGGCCCCTGTCCCAGGGAAGGTTCTGCGGCAGAACGGGGTGTACTACGTCCCCGCCTATGCGGTCTGCCGGTATTTTGGCCTGAGTTATTCCTTTTACAGCACCGACTACGGTCCGCTGCTGCGGCTGAAGGACGGAAACGCCATGCTCAGCGATTCCCTGTTCCTCAGTTCCGCGGCCTCGATTATGCGAAGCCGGATCAACAGCTATTACCAGAGCCAAAGCCCCAATGGCGGCGGGGACGGGGGCGGCAACAGCACCATTGTTATCCCCAATGATCCCGATTCCGGCACCCCCAGCCAGCCCAATCAGCCGGGGAACCCGGATACTCCGGTGGCCCCGGACATTCCGGCGGATGCGGAGCCGGCCCCCACATTCTCCCTGTATGTAGGGGTCCAGGCCTCGGCGGACCGGGAGATTACCGCGACCCTGAATGCCATGAGCACGGTGGGAGTCCGCGGCGTGGTGTTCTTCCCGGCGGAAGAGGTGAACCAGTGTGCCGACCAGATTCGGCAGGCAGCCGGACGGGGGCATAAGGTGGGCCTGATTCCCACGGGGAACACCCCGGCGCAGCGCCTGGAGAGCGTGGAGGCCGGCAGCCGGCAGCTGGCGGGCATCCTGCGCCAGGAGACATGGTTTGTTCTGAGCAAGGAATCCACCCTGGCGGAGGCAGGCTATCTCTGCTGGACCCCCAGCCTGACCTTCTCCTCCGTCACCGACCCGACCCGGACCTATGAGACCCTGGTGCGGGCGGGAGAACAGCAGGGGTCGGCCCTCCGGGTCTTGGTCCACAGCCAGTCCGCAGGCGGGGCCCTGGCCGGCGTGCTGGGCCAGCTGGCCCAGGATGGAGACACCTTCCTACCGGCCCGGGAAACCAGCTATTGAAAAAGGAACTGCCAGAATCCCTGATCCCCCGGCATTTGCCGGGGGATTTTTCATGGAAAACAGGGGAGAAATCCCCCCAGGCCCCCAGGCTGATTTTGGTGAAAACGACAAAAATGCACCGCAGAGCAAAAAAAACGCAGCAAGGGCTTGCAATCTGTCTCTGGTGTGGTATTATGTTAATACTTTATCACGATAGAGTGCTAAAAAATCGTGAGAAAAGAAGGAAGAAGTTTGATTGAGAATGGAGCGTTAGAACATGAAAAAAGCACTTGCAGTCTTGCTGGCAGCCGTGATGTGCTGCACCCTCCTGTCCGCCTGCGGGCAGCCCGAAACCACGGACCCCACCGAGGGAACCGAAGGTACCCAAACAGAGACCAATGCCGCCGACCTGGTTTACGCGGTGGAGGCCGGCAGCGCCGGTGAAGCCATTGCCAAGGAGAAGGGCTGGCAGACCAACCCGGTGACCGCCCAGGCGGACACCCTGATGGAGGTCTCCGCCGGCACCTCCGACGCGGCCATCATCGACCTGCTCATGGCGGCGGCTATGACCGGGGAAGGCACCAGCTATCCCGATCTCACCTATGACAGCCAGGGTCTGACCACCGAGGAGTACGGCATCGGCTGCCGCAAGGGCTCTGACCTGGCCCAGTACATCAACAATGTCCTGGCTGAGGCCTATGCCGACGGCACCATGAAGGAGATCGCTACCACTTATAAGCTCCAGGACGCCCTGGTGGAGCAGCCCGCCGCAGAGGAGTTCACCCCTGCCGCAGACGGGGATGTGGCCTATATCCAGGACAAGGGTACCCTGATTGTGGGCATCACCGAGTTTGAGCCCATGGACTACAAGGATGAAAACGGCCAGTGGATCGGCTTTGACGCAGACATGGCCAAGGTCGTGGCGGAAAAGCTGGGCGTGGAGGTCCAGTTTGTGGTGATCGACTGGGACAACAAGATCATGGAGCTGGACTCCAAGAATGTGGATGTGCTGTGGAACGGCATGACCCTCACCGATGAGGTGAAAAACTCCATGGAGTGCACCAACCCCTATTTCAACAACGCCCAGGTGGTGGTCACCGCCGGGAAGTGACGGGGGCTATCCCAGAGAAAGCAATCAACCGCAAAGGCAGAGAGCGGCCGCTCTCTGCCTTTGCCTGGCCTATTGAACATCAGACGAGGAGTTCACCATGTTTTGGAACGTAACCTTAACCCTGCTGAGCGGCTTGGGGACCACAATACAAATCTTTTTCTTGACGCTGCTGTTTGCCCTGCCCTTGGGGCTGGTGATTGCCTTCGGCTCCATGAGCCGGCTGACCCCCCTGCGCTGGCTGTGCAACACCTTGGTCTGGATTGTCCGGGGAACCCCCCTGATGCTCCAGCTCATCGGTTTCATGTACATCCCTGGGATTTTGGGCAACAACATTTGGGACGGAGAGGCCGGCCGGATGACAGCCACAGTGGTGGCCTTTTCCATCAACTACGCCTGCTACTTCTCTGTCATTTACCGGGGCGGAATCCAGGGGGTCCCGGCGGGCCAGCGGGAGGCCGCGGAGGTCCTGGGACTGACCAAGCAGCAGATCTTCTTTAAGGTCACCCTGCTCCAGATGATTAAGCGCATTGTGCCCCCCATGTCCAACGAGATCATCACCCTGGTCAAGGATACCTCCCTGGCCCGGATCATCTCCGTGTATGAGCTGACCTTCACCGGTTACTCCTTCATGAAAAGCAGCGGCCTGGTGTGGCCATTCTTCTATACCGGCGTGTTTTACCTCCTTTTTGTGGGCATCCTCACCATCCTTTTCAATCTCATCGAGCGGAAGCTCAGCTACTTCCGGTAAGGAGGCACTCTATGGCGATTTTAGACGTACAACATATTGAGAAGAGTTTTGGCGCCACCAAGGTGCTCAAGGACATCAATTTCTCCCTGCCGGAGGGACAGGTTTTGGCCATCATCGGCTCCTCTGGCAGCGGCAAGACCACCTTGCTGCGCTGCCTGAACTTTTTGGAGACCCCGGACAAGGGGAGCATTTCCGTGCGGGGCGAGACCCTGTTCGACGCAGGGGACCCCGCCACCCAGCGGGAGAGTGAGATTCGCCGAAAGCGGCTCCATTTTGGCCTGGTGTTCCAGAATTTCAACCTTTTTCCCCAGTATACGGCCCTGGAAAATGTCACCCTGGCCCGGGAACTGATGGCAAAGGGAGAGAAAACCGGAGAATCCCTGGAGGATATCCGGGCGGAGGGGAGAGACCTGCTGACCCAGATGGGACTCCAGGACCGGATGGGGAACTATCCCCACCAGCTCTCCGGTGGCCAGCAGCAGCGGGTGGCCATTGCCCGGGCCCTGGCCATGAAGCCGGACATCCTCTGCTTTGACGAGCCCACCTCCGCCCTGGACCCGGAGCTCACCGGTGAGGTGCTGAAGGTCATCCGAAGCCTGGCGGACCAGCACACCACGATGATTATTGTCACCCATGAGATGAGCTTTGCCCGGGATGTGGCCGATCACGTTCTGTTCATGGACGGCGGCGTGGTGGTGGAGGAAGGGACGCCGGAAGAGGTTTTCGGCCATCCCCAGCAGGCGCGTACCCGGCAGTTTTTGGAGAAATACAAGGGGGACTGATCCCCGGCATAGAGAAAGAGCGGCCGTATCGGCCGCTCTTTTTTTCCTGTAAAGATGCGGAAGGGGGATTAAAAGGCGATTTCATACGCTGGGCCCAGGGTCACGGGCCCGCCGACGGACAGACGACGGAGACTGCCGCCTTGAATGGCCACGGTGGTTTGAAGGGTGCCCCCCGGCTGCCGGATGGTTCGCTTATGCAGTCCCTCCTGCCGGCGTGCGTGCCAGGCGGCCATAGCGGCCGCAGCAGTGGAGCAGCACGGGGGCTGGAGAAGGGTGTCGGTTTTTGGCAGGTAAACCGCAGAACGCATGAAGTCCTCCTGGGGGTTCCAAAACAGAACGCCTGCGCCGGGAATCTCCCATTCCCGGGCCAGCTGGGAGAGGAGAGTCCGCAGTTCCGGGTCAGGGGGGAGGGCGCTTCCCTGGCAGATGACATAGGAGAGGCCCGGGAAGTGGAGTACGGAGGCCTGCTGGCCGAACAGGGAACGAGTGCCTTGGGCCTGGGGTGGGGGCAGGTCCACGGTCA
>OLQT01000487.1_pt1 | contig 28760 bp, 19 predicted proteins | sample 1672651 | NCBI WGS metagenome assembly OLQT01 (sample SAMEA3136709, study PRJEB25190) | human gut metagenome | biome: human gut; feature: human-associated habitat; material: faeces | place: Austria | collected 2013 | reverse complement strand
ACATGAACTACATGCGCTCGTGGAAGGTTCTTGCAATGACTTCGTCCTGCTGCTCTTTGGTCAGCTTGATAAAGTTTACCGCATATCCGGAAACACGGATTGTGAGCTGCGGATACTGCTCCGGGTGTTTCTGTGCATCCAAAAGCGTCTCGCGGTTCAATACGTTGACGTTCAAGTGATGTCCGCCCTTCTCGACGTAAGCATCCAGCAGCGCCACAAGGTTCTGCTCCTCGCCCGTCTCATCCTTGCCGAGTGCATCCGGCACGATGGTAAACGTGTTGGAGATACCATCCTGGGAATCCATAAACGGCATTTTCGCTACCGACGCGAGAGATGCTACCGCACCGTTCGTGTCGCGTCCGTGCATCGGGTTTGCGCCCGGTGCAAAGGCAACACCCTTCTTTCTGCCATCCGGTGTCGCACCTGTGTTCTTGCCGTAGGATACGTTGGATGTGATCGTGAGGATCGATGTCGTCGGGATTCCGCCGCGGTAGGTGTGGTTGCCCTTGACATAGCCGATGAATGTGTGAAGCACTTCCTTTGCAATGTCGTCGACGCGGTCGTCATCATTTCCGTATTTCGGGAAGTCACCCTCCACCTCGAAGTCTACAGTGATTCCGTTCTCATCGCGGATCGGCTTTACCTTTGCGTACTTGATGGCAGACAGGGAATCCGCCACAACGGAAAAACCAGCGATTCCGGTCGCGAACCAGCGGCGCACCTTCTTGTCATGAAGCGCCATCTCCAGCTTCTCGTAGCAGTATTTGTCATGCATATAATGAATGATGTTTAAGGCATTGACATAAACACCTGCCAGCCACTTCATCATATCCTTATACTTATCCCACACCTCGTCGTAATCCAGGTACTCGGAAGTGATCGGGCGGTACTTCGGTCCGACCTGCTTGCCGCTGATCTCATCTACACCGCCGTTGATCGCGTACAGAAGGCACTTTGCAAGGTTGGCGCGGGCGCCGAAGAACTGCATCTCCTTACCGATGCGCATGGAGGATACACAGCATGCAATTCCGTAATCATCCCCGTGTACCACACGCATGATGTCATCATTCTCGTACTGGATCGCAGAGTGCCTGATGGATGTCTGTGCGCAGAAACGCTTAAAGTTCTCTGGGAGCTGTACCGACCAGAGCACGGTCATATTCGGCTCCGGCGCTGCTCCGATGTTGTTGAGTGTATTTAAGTAGCGGTAGGACATCTTCGTCACCATATGTCTGCCGTCCACACCGATTCCGCCGATCGACTCCGTCACCCAGGTCGGATCCCCAGCGAAGATGGAGTTGTACTCCGGCGTACGTGCAAACTTCACGCAGCGCAGCTTCATGACAAACTGGTCGATGATCTCCTGGATCTCCTTCTCTGTGAACGTTCCTTCCTTGAGATCGCGCTCCGCATAGATGTCGAGGAATGTGGAGGTACGTCCAAGGCTCATTGCCGCACCGTTCTGCTCTTTGACTGCTGCAAGGTATGCAAAATAAACAGCCTGTGTTGCCTCAAGAACGTTTGTTGCCGGCTTTGAAATGTCACATCCGTAAATCTTTGCTAATTCTTTTAACATTTTAAGAGCTCTGATCTGCTCGGATAATTCCTCACGCTCACGGATAACGTCAGAATACATAATCGTACGTGTGGATTCTAACTGTTCTTCCTTGTCTGCGATCAGACGATCCACACCATAAAGAGCCGGTCTTCTGTAATCGCCAATGATACGTCCGCGTCCGTATGCATCCGGAAGACCGGTAATGATATGTGCAGAACGGCAGGCTCTCATCTCCGGTGTATACGCATCAAATACGCCTGCATTGTGTGTCTTTCTGTGTGTTGTGAAATATTCTACCACTTCCGGGTCTACTTTATACCCATTATCTTCACATGCCTTAATTGCCATACGGATACCGCCATAAGGCTGTAAGGAACGTTTGAATGGTTTATCTGTCTGGAAACCTACGATCTTCTCCTTATCTTTGTCTAAGTACGCAGGTCCATGGGAAGTGATCGTGGAAATGATCTTTGTATCCATATCGAGCACGCCGCCGGCCTCTCTCTCCTGCTTTGAAAGCTCTAATACGTCCTGCCAGAGTGCTGTGGTATCCTCTGTCGGTCCCTCCAAAAAAGAGCTGTCACCATCGTATGGCTTATAATTTCTCTGAATGAAGTCTCTGACATTTACTTCATTCTCCCATGCTCCACCATTAAAATCTCTCCATTCGTTTTGCATTATTTTTCCTCCTGTTTGCTGAAAACTATGGTTTACCTGTATAAAACGGATCTGATCCCCCAATATTTTGGTATTGCTGGAAAATATTGGTAGTTATTTCTAACTTTTGTTAGTTGGCTCTAACGCAGTGAATATATCATGTTCCATCACTGCTTGTCAATATCCGCTTCGTTTCCGGAACTGTTCTTTTTTTCATACAAAAGGATTCCTGTAAGAAGAATATCTTTAAGAATAAAAGAAACCGACAGTCCGGGTTATCTCGCCCAGACGGTCGGCATTGTAAACGTTATACTTCATGTGGTTCTTCCACTTTTTCCGTCAGTCATATAACAATTAGATGTTATAATTTTTGATTCATTTTTTCAATAGGTAAAATGTACCAAAAAAAAGCTTATATCATTGTGTAAATTGCTATGCTGTTTTTTTCTTCCTTTTTGACCTGATAGAGTGCTGCATCCGCTCTGTGATACAGTTCACGGAAGCTTGTGCCATCCTCAGGGCCGAATGCGATGCCAATACTTGCTGTCGGCTCCTCCGCCATTCCGATCATTTCTTTTTGTCTGCGCAGCCGGTACAGCACTTCATCTGCCTGCCCCTGTATCCACATACGGTCTTTTACATCCGGAAGAAATACTGCGAATTCATCCCCGCCCATACGTCCAATGCTGACCTGATTACCGTAGACTTCCCTTAAAATATTAGACACACTCATAATGACGCGGTCGCCAACCCAGTGGCCATACACATCATTGACCTGCTTAAAATTATCCAGATCAATAGCAATGTATGCATAATTTTGTCCTTCTGCCACTGACTCCAGTTCTTCTTTGATACGATCTTCCATCGTACCACGGTTTAACAGTCTCGTCATGGAATCTCTGGCTGCACAATCCCGTAAATATTCTCTTTCTCTCGCGTAACGTCTGTTTTTTTCCACTTTCTCCGTTACATCCGTGATCGTAATATAACTGACCGGTTTTAACTGCGAGGATATAACATCCATGGATACCATCACACGAAAAGACAGCCACTTTTTATTTCCGTCTTTCGTCTCTGTCTGAGCAGTCAGTTCAAATGACTCCCCTGTCAGAATCTCTTCATGATGCTCCCTCATGACCATTCTTAAGTCAATATCCACAAACCGGCTCCAGCCGTCCTGTACTTTTTCAATAAATTCCTCCCGCGTGTAACCGAGCATATGGTACGCCATCGTATTCACATAATACACCTTGCGTTTTCTGCCCTCACTGCTCACAACAAGACCAAATGGTACGTTTTTCATAACTTTATGAAAAACCTTTTCCTCCAATACCGAGCTTTCCATTCTCCCTCTCCCGTTAAAAAATTAACTAATTGATCCCCCGAACAGTATACTACATTACTTTAAAATAAAAAAGTATTTTTATGAATATTTTTCTTTCTTCTAGACTTCCATACTTTTTTCCTATATAATTTATCTAATTATTTTTTTACTTAATGGAGAAAATTAGTATGAAAATAACATTTTTCACGCAAGAATGGAGAATTTTATGAAAATTGGCATTATTTCTGATACACACGGTATTTTCCGTGAAGAGTGGCACCGTCATTTAGACGGCTGCGATTATCTGATCCATGCAGGCGATTTCTGTACGCAGAAAAATTATGACTGTTTCCGGAACTTTGGCATTCCGCTTTATATGGTCCGAGGCAACAATGACCGCGGTGACTGGGCAAAAAATCTTCCTGAATTTTTACAGTTCCGCATTGGCGGCAAGACTTTTTTTCTGGTTCATAATCAGTTTGATCTTCCATTTGACCTGACAGATGCTGATTTTCTTATCTTTGGTCATACTCATCACTATACATTTTATAAACGTTTCAATAAAGTTTATATTAATCCGGACAGTGCCAGTGACGGACGTGGAGATTCGAAAAGTCTTGCAATCCTGACACTTTCAGGCAATGATTACAGTTTAGAACGTGTCATTCTGTGATTTTTACAGATTTTGAAAGGAGAGGATTTCCTTGTTACACATCACTTCGTTGAATGAAGGGTTAGAACTTTTTAAGGCACTCGGTTCTGATGTGAGAATTGAAATTTTAAATATTTTGCTGGAAAACGACAATATGAGCATGAATGAACTTGCCTCCCGTTTAAATATTACAAACGGTGCCTTAACCAGCCATATCAAAAAACTTGAGAACTGCGGACTGATCACAACATCCAGTGAATCTGCTGTTCACGGCAATCAGAAGATCTGTTCGATCCATTTAGATAAAATCCTGATCGATTTAGAAAAGCCTGCCGAAATTGAGAATGTTTATCATACGGAATTAAAAGTCGGCCATTATACAAATTATCAGATCTGCCCGACCTGCGGGCTCGCCTCCGCAGATGCCCTGATCGGCGAGGTGGACGATCCGCGGTATTTTGAACATCCGGACCGCTATAACGCTGATATTCTATGGTTTACACGCGGTTATGTTGAATATGCCATTCCAAATTTTATCCCGGCTTCCAAAAAAATCACACAGATCACAATTTCCGCAGAACTTAGTTCCGAAGCACCAGGCACCAACAATGACTGGCCTTCCGATATCAGTTTTTACTTAAATGATATTCATATTGGTGACTGGACCTCCCCCGGCGATTTTGGCGATGTGAAGGGTCTGTTGACACCGGACTGGTGGTATGCAAGCTGGAACCAGTACGGATTGCTAAAACAACTTGTCATCAATCAAAAAGGTACCTATATCGACGGTCTTAAAATATCCGACGTTAAAATCGATGATTTCCATCTCAACTGCCACAGCAGCATCCGCTTCCGCCTGGCTGTGGAGGACGATGCCAGGCACGTCGGCGGACTTACGATCTTTGGAAAATCTTTTGGCAATTACAGCCAGGATATCAAAGTGAGTCTCGGGTACGCCCCGGTGGAGGAAATGAAGTAATATTACCGCAATAAAAAATGGTAACAGTCCGTCTGAACTGTCACCATTTTTTATATGGGCATTTTGATACGGCTGCCGCGGCGCGCAGCTCTACATAGCAGCCGCACGCACCGCAGGTTCCCGCGTTTAAAAGTTCACAGGTTTTGCAGACAGTAAGCCGTCTCTCATACTCGCTCTCTGATACCTGATCTTCTTTTTTGATCGCCTCTTTATATTTCTCAATCATTTTTGCATCCGCTTCCGCCATTTCGCGCAGCAGACACTTTTTACAGATCTGTGCCATATGTCATCTCCGCCTGTAATTTTCGTTACTGTTCATATTTCCAGTATGACCAGCAGCTAATTTTCCCGCCATTTCTGACAGTTTTTTTCTTATTTTGCAAGACGCAGCTCGATCACACTGTTTGCCGGCATTGTGACATTCACGCCGTTTTCCGTCTCCTCATAGGCAGTAAAATCTTTTTCTGTCACGGTATCCGGTGCCTCAAATGTGTTATGTGCATGCATATCGGAATCGGTTACGATCTTTGCCTCAGTCACATGATAGCCACGGTTTGCAAGCTGGATCTCCACCTTTTCCGATGCCTCCACAGAGAGGTTGTTCATGGTGACGGTGATCACACCGTCTTTATCCATGGATACGGACTCTGTGATCTTCGGTACTTTCCACTCATCCGGTCCGATCTCACCTGCCCCGGTCAAAGTGCTCTCTAACAGGTCTGCGCCCTGATGGTGGCGGTACATATGCATGACATGGTAGGTCGGTGTCTTTATCATCTGGCCGCCCTCTGTCAGAAGTACAGACTGTAAAACATTTACCATCTGTGCTAACGCAGCCATTTTGACACGGTCACTGTGCTTGTTAAAAATATTTAAGGTGATACCTGCAACAAGTGCATCACGCACCGTATTCTGCTGATACAAAAATCCCGGATTGGTGCCCGGCTCGCAGGTATACCAGGTGCCCCACTCGTCCACGATCATACCGACTTTTTTATCCGGATCGTACTCATCCATAATCACACCGTGGCGTTCGATCAATGTCTCCATATAAAGCGCCTTCGATAATGTCTTATACCAGACATCCGCATCAAAATCCGTAGAACTTCCTTTGATCTCCCAGCCCTCCGGATGTACATAGTAATGAAGTGATAGACCATCCATAAATCCGTGCCACTGCTCAGCATGGTCAAATGCCGTATTTAACACTCCTTTTGTCCAGTAATAGTCTGCAACATTTGCACCACAGCAGATCTTTTTGATCGGACGGTCCGGGTGATAATTGCGCACATAGGTCTGGTATCTGCGGTACTCATTTGCATAATATTCCGGCGTCATATTTCCACCGCATCCCCAGTTTTCATTGCCAACACCAAAATAATCCACTTTCCACGGTGCCTCATGTCCGTTTTCTTTTCTCAAATCTGCCATCGGGGAGACGCCCTCAAAGGTCATGTACTCCACCCACTCTGACATCTCACGGACAGTTCCGCTTCCAAGATTACCGTTAACGTAAGTCTTACAGCCGATCTGACGGCACAGTTCCATATATTCATGTGTTCCGAAACTGTTATCTTCCACAACACCACCCCAGTGTGTGTTGATCATTTTTTTACGCTTTTCCTTCGGTCCGATTCCGTCCATCCAGTGATATTCGTCCGCAAAGCAGCCACCCGGCCAGCGCAGTACCGGAACTTTTAATTCCTTTAATGCGTCCACAACATCGGTGCGCATGCCGTTTACATTCGGAATCTCCGATTTTTCGCCGACGTAAATTCCCTCATAAATACATCTCCCCAGATGCTCCGAAAAATGTCCATAGATTTCCGGCTCAATACGACTCTTTTTGTTTTCCTCATTGATGATCAGTTTTGCCATTGTTTTCTCTCCTTTTTTATTTATTTTCATAGGAAAATACCGGTCTTCCGGCTTCATCCCATTTTACCTTCATAAGCATCGCATGACGATTCGGATTGTACAACGGATCTCCGTTAATTTCTGCCTCCGTCCGCGCGTGGTAGACCATGACGTCATTTCCATCTTCATCCACGGTAAACGAATTGTGTCCCGGTCCGTAAATGCCCAGTTTTTCACAGGTTTTTAATACCGGATAACGCTCTTTTTTCCACAAACGCGGATCTAAAATGTCCGCATCCTCATCGATGGATAACATTCCCACACAGTAATCCACACCCGTCTCGCTCGCCGAATATGTTAAGAACATTTTTCCGTCATGATGGATCACGGCAGGTCCCTCGTTGACCCAGAACCCTTTCCGCTCCCAGTCGTAATCCGGCGTGGTCAAAAGTACCTGCACCGTTTTTAACTGATTGCCGGATTCCATCTTTGCAATGTAGAGATTTGAAATCATTTTGCCGACTCCGACCTTTTCTGCCCAGACATAATAATATTCACCTTTATTTTCAAAGACGGTCGCATCCAGCGAAAATGCCTCAAAAGAAAACTCATCCTCCGCTGCGCGTTTCATCTTTCCAAGTTCCACCCACTCATCCGTCAGCGGATCGTCCCCGCTGCACTCTAACACATATGGACGGATCTTCCAGATATCTTCCGCCTCGCCTCCCGCAAAATAAATATACCATTTTCCAAACAGATAGTGGATCTCCGGTGCCCAGATATGATAACTCATCGGACCGGACTCATGTTTCTTCCAGACCATGACTTCCTCTGCCCCGGAAAGTTCCGCCAGTGTTCCGGCACGTCTCAATACGATCCCGTCATACGCCGGTACCGACGCCGTAAAATAATACGAGCCGTCCGTATGACGGTAAACATATGGATCCGCACGCTGTAAAATCCACGGTTCATTGTACTTTAAAGATTTTTCATCTGACATGCAGTATCCTCCCCTCTGATGACATTCGCACTGTTTCTTTCTTATGACAGTATACTCCTTATTTTTTGTTTTGTATAGATTATTCTAAAATATTATATACTTTTCTAAAATCAAAAAACGCAGACTACATCACCAGGCAAAAAAACAGCGGAAGCACTCTGCCTCCGCCATTTTTTATTTCTCACTAATATTTCTGTTTTTCAAAGTATTTCTTCGTCTCTGCAACTACCACCCCACTCAAAGCAACGAGTGCAACAAGGTTCGGCAATGCCATCAGCCCGTTAAAGATATCTGCGATCGTCCATACAGCAGATACCGTCATAAATGGTCCTATAAACACTGCAAGGATATACAGCCAGCGATATCCCTTTAAAACAGTCTTTTTGTCCCCAACCAGATATTCCAGACATTTTTCACTGTAATAATTCCATCCAAGGATCGTCGTAAATGCGAAGAATACAAGACATAACATTAACACAAAAGATGCCACCTGCTCCGGGAATGGCAGTCCTATCTGAAATGCTTTCGTGGTTACAGAGACACCTTCTAATCCCATATCCCAGGCTCCTGTGATCACGATGGAAAGTCCGGTCATCGTACAGATGATCACCGTGTCAATGATCGTTCCCAGCATGGATACAAGTCCCTGTGTCACCGGCTCATTTGTCTTTGCCGCTGCCGCTGCGATCGGCGCACTGCCAAGTCCTGCCTCATTCGAAAAGATTCCGCGGGCAATTCCCATCTGCATGGCGATCAGGATCGATCCAAGGGTTCCGCCTGCAGCCGCACGAAGTCCAAATGCACTCTGCACGATCTCTACGATTGCTCCCGGAATTGCGCTAAGATGCGTAAATAGTATGATCAGTACCACAACGACATAAAGCAGTGCCATAAAAGGTACCACAACCTGTGCTACTGTGGAAATACGCTTAATACCGCCAATGATAACCAGTGCCACACACAGTGTCAGAATAATACCTGCGATCACAACCGTCCAGGAATAGGTTCTGCCAAACAGTTCCACTGTCCATGTATTCTGCGGATCAAAGAAATTGTTCACGGCACTTGTGATCCCGTTGATCTGCGTAAAAGTTCCGATTCCAAGTAAACCTACTCCGACACCGAAAAATGCAAAAATTTTTGCGAGCCATTTCCATTTTTCACCCATTCCGTTTTCGATGTAATAAAACGGTCCTCCGACGATATGACCGTCCTTTGCCACAACACGGTATTTAATTGCAAGCAGACACTCGGAATATTTCGTCGCCGTTCCAAGCAGTGCTGCGATCCACATCCAGAACAGTGCACCCGGTCCTCCGGCGACAAGCGCGGTTGCCACGCCGACAATGTTACCTGTTCCGATCGTTGCAGACAATGCTGTGCAGAGTGCACCGAAACTTGAAACTTCCCCGTGTTCTCCGTTTTTTTCATTTGCCACCATATGTTTTATGGCAAGTGGCAGTTTCGTGATCTGAAGTCCACGCAGCCGGATCGTAAGAAAGATACCAACCGCTAAGATCAACACGATCAGTGGAACTCCCCAGACGAAATCATCAATCGCTTTTAACATTTGTACCCGTTCCTTTCCCAAAACTTTAGATACGTACCACATTACCATGGGAAAGAGTTCTTTGCAAGTATTTTATGCTCCGTCTGCCGTTTCTCACGTCTTTGCTTTCATTTTACTCAAAATATTTAACGCCCCAGACACTCTCATCTGCTCCTGCCGCAGAAAATGTCATAACATCCGTGCCTGCTTCATCTTTCATCTGACAGAATACACCGTTATATTCTTTTTCCCCGTATGTGATCGTCATATAACAGGTGCCCTGCTCCATACTCCAGATGCCTTCTAAGTTTTCGCCGTACACGTTTCCATTCTCCATCAGTACCAGTTTTACCGGCTGTGCAATCCTGGCACTGATCGCAGTTCCCTGGTTGATCACATAATAAGTTCCCGCCACTTCCGAAATGTCATAACCGCTCTCTGCGATCGTCTCACCGTCCGTCGCATACGGAAGCATACATGGCCATCCATCCTGATTCAGGAAATACTGATGCACACGGGGTTCATGATACTCCTGCCCGTTGTCAAAGCGCGTGTGGTATACAATATATTTCTTTCCATCTTCATCCACAAAAGCTGAATTGTGCCCGGTCGCCATATATGCCTTATTAAGACCCGGCAGATAATAATTGCCGGAAAGTTTTAAGCCATAAGCTGCATTGTCATCCCACATCCCCGGATATGCCCCATTCATATCGACATACTCTCCATCCACCGTTTTTGAGCGGAACACACGCATCTGATAGCCGCCCTCTCTCGTCAGGGAACCATAGGAAACAAACAGATAATAATATCCGCTTTCCTCATCATAGAGAATGTAAGGTCCCTCGATCGATTTGTGTCCGCCGCCAAGCAGACATTTTCCAAAATACGGATCCACGCCGTTTTTCTCATCTTCTTTGGGATGGATGACCAATCCCGTTTTCTCATCAATCTCTAACAGAAAAATCCCACCCGACCATGAACCGTAGACCATCCACATTTTTCCGTCCGCATCATAAAAAACGGTCGGATCGATCGCATTTGGATATTTCTCATAGTTATATTTATTTCCCGCCATGATGTAGTTCTTTTTTGCATAGTCGATGTCCACATAATCGAGCACATCGGTCGCCTCGATCGTATCTTTTGTAAATCCGGAATAGATGAGCGCTCCCTTCCATGTATACGGTCCTTCCGGTTTATCTGAAACCGCATAACACAGATTCGATGCATTCCAGGTCGAAGACGTACAAAAATACATGTAATATAAGTCCTGTGCCCTGTTGTAAACCACGTCCGGCGCCCAAACATGATAAGTCCCATCGTCAGTCGGTATCACAGAGTCTCTGCTTCCCGTATAATCAAATACATGCTCTGTTCCAAGCAGATCATCAAAGATCGGATTCGACGATGTATATCCGTCACCGATCGATGTCCAGTTCCGCAGATCTTCAGACGATGCCGCTGACATATGCGATCCGAAAATGTAATAGGTACCGTCCGCCTCTATCACGGATGGATCATGTACACTGACGCCCGCCGTAATATCCGCCGTTTTGATTCCATCATAACTCACTGTAAAATCCTTCGGGATCTTCTCTCCCCCCGACAGTGCCACCCCCGTAAGCACTGCTGCAAACCCCAATACAATTCCTGCATAAAAAATGATTTTGCTTTGTTTTCTCATACGGCTCCTCCATTTCTGTATGATATCTAACTCTACAATAGCAAAATCATTTTTATTTTACAATTATTTATTTTACTTTTTCATAAAATATTTTACTTTTTATTTTTGTTCCCATTCCTGCTCGCGGAACAGATTATCAACAATCACACGGTACTCCGCCACATGCTGTGTCTTTTTGATCTGCTTTACATATTTTTCGGGTTCTGTAAAATATTTTGCAAAATAAAACCACAGCTCTTTCATACGAAACAGCGTGTTGCGCTCCCCTGACATCACATCCAGATATCCTTTTAATATGTCATCATGAAACGCATGAAACTGATCCTTTGTGATCGGCGCATGTCCTGTGAGTTCTCCGATCAGACCCGGATTTTTTAAAACTCCTCTTCCAAGCATGAGATGGGACACCAGGCTGCCAGTGTCCTCCGGATCCGTCTGCTGCCCGGATTCCTGCATAAAAGCACATTTCCTTTTTTCTTCCATCTGCTGTCTCCATGTCCGGTAATCCTCCACGGAGCAGATGTCACCGTTGTAACATAGCGTATGTCTGCTGTTTTCTACCGCATATAAAAACGCTTCCATATCCGGAGTATTGTTATAAAAGTCCTTCTGTACACGCGGATGAATGATCAGTTCCTCCATCGGATATTTTTCATAGATGGAAAGAAGATGCTCCCACTCCCCGGCATCATTGACACCGACACGTGTTTTGACGGAGATCCGGAGCGGACATTCCGCAAAGATCTCTTCTAAAAAATGATCCAGTTTCTCCGGCACCGCAAGAAATCCTGCGCCGCGGTGCTTTGCCACGACCGTCCCGGACGGGCACCCAAGATTTAAATTGACGCTCTCGTAACCATAGTTTCCTAACTCTTTTGCGATTGCCAGAAAATCTTCTGCACGATTCGTCAGAATCTGTGGAACCACATGCATCCCTTCATTATGTTCCGGCAGAATGTCTTTGATCTCTTTGTAATTCATCTTTTTATTATTGATGAATGGTGTAAAATAGGTATCTATATTTCCAAAATGTTTCTGATATGCATTTCGGAACACAAAACCGGTAAGTCCCTCCATCGGTGCTAAATAAAATTTCATTTTTGTCATCCTACAAAGCTTCCCACTGTGCATATAGTTTTACTGTTGCTCCATTTGTAAGGGAAAGATTTGATACTGTTGCACCATCTCCATAAAAAGTATCGCTGCCATCCGCTTTGGTACTCCATCCGATAAACTTATATCCATTTCTCTGGAATGTGTTTGCAGAGAGTTTATAGCTTGTATTGTATTTGCAGGAACTGATCAATTTCATCGAACCACTGGTTGCTCCATTTCCGTCAAACACGATATTGTAAGTATTGATCTTCCATTTTGCATACAGTTTGTAATTTTTACGGGTTCCCTTTTTGATCTTCGTGATCTTGTTTTTAAATGCAGAATCCGTATACCATCCTTTAAAGGTATATCCTTCTTTGGCAGCTGCTGCAAGCTGGATCGTAGGTGTGTCGTAATAGTAGCCGGTCGGATTTTCAGACGAAATGATTCCTCCGTCAAGTACATATTTTATCGTGTACTGCTTTTTGCTCCACTGCGCATACAGTGTGACTGTCTTACCGTTTTTCGCTGTGATATTACGGATATCCTCTCCGTCTTCATAAAAATCACCTTTGCCGTTTTTCTTTGTATTCCAGCCCTCAAACACATAACCCGTGCGCTTGAATTTATTTTTTGTAAGCGTATAGGTCTTGCCATATTGGCAGACAGAGACACCTTTCATGGAACCGCTGGTTGCGCCGTTTCCATCGTATTTGATTTTATATTTATTGATCTGCCACTTTGCATAAAAGGTCAGATTTCCAATTGTACCTTTTTTGACCTGTGTGACACGTCTGGTGCATTTTTTGTCTTTATACCAGCCTTTAAATGTATAGCCATATCTGACCGGTGTTTTTAATTTGAACGTTCTGGTATCTACGTTGTATTTCTTTGCAGTACCATCCGCAAGTTCTCCGCCGTTCGTTTTGTAAGTGATCTTGTAAGTATCCCTTGACCACTGTGCATACAGATCAACAACTGCACCGTTTTTTGCAGAAAGGTTCTCGATTTCTTCCTTGTTGCCGTATTTCTTTCCACTTCCATCTGCCTTTGTGTTCCAGCGGACAAATTTATATCCCTTGCGTTTAAATTTATTTTTTCTAAGGGTATAATCCATATCATATTCGAGATTTTTCATCTCCTGCATACTGCCGCTGGTTGCCTTGTTTCCATGAAAGCGAACGGTATATTTATTTGCTTTCCATTTTGCATAAATGGTAAGGTTGCCTTTTGATCCTTTCGGGATCGTTGTGATCCTGTTTTTAAAGCTGCTCTCCTTATACCATCCTTCAAATGTATAACCTTTTTTCTTTGCTTTTTTCAATGTGATCGTTTCTGTTGTGATCTTATAAGACGATGGATTGGCATCGCTATTTTCCCCATCATAGAGTACATATTTGATGGTATATTTCTTTGTTACCGGATCGTCCGGGTTATCCGGGTTATCCGGATCATCCGGACTGTCACCGTTATATTTTGCCCAGTAGACATCTCTTGCGCGTTTCGCACGTCCTTCAAAATATACACTGTTACAGCGCTCAAAATATTTTGCCCAGTTATACCCGGCTGTATAGGCTCCGTCTGCAGTGTTTTCGACATTTTTCACTTTGGAAAATGCATATTTCTCGGAATGTTCCAGTTCGTATTTTAAAAACTTAAGCTGCCCGTCGATGGAAGTATAATCATAACCATTGCTGCTGCAGTAGTTTCTCAGGTCATCAAATCTCGAAGCATTCCACTGACAGATACCATAACTGATCTTGCCGTTGGTATCAATGACGCTTATGGTTGGGTTAAAAGAAGATTCACTCTCAATATTGGCAAGCACACCACAGGCCGCTGCTGTATTTAATTTGAGCTTTCTTTTCGCAAATTTATATACTTTTTTTTCGTTGGATTTTTTCTCATCCTGAGAAATGGCTGCACCTTTATAGAGACTTGTCCCTGAGATCACCACATTGATGTATGGAATTTTGTCCTTTTGTCCTGCTCCAAGTGAATACTGATCGGTATCCCATTTCGGGTCAAATTCATAGACAAAATAATTCGTCGTGTCATAGTCTCCGACACAGCTCCAGGTTACCGGAATACTCGTTGTCTCTTTGCCGCCATCCAGATAAACATCAATGCTCTGCGGCATCTTGGCAAGCAGGCGGTTCAGGCTGATTTTACCTGTCATACGAATCTCTTTCGGGTTGTCCGAAAGATCTGCAAATCCTGTGATCTTTTTCTTTTCCGTCGTGCCTTCCTGTGTTTTCGTTTCTGCTGCATACACAGACATATCTGTTGCAGCCGTACCGACAGCAAGCAGGAGCGCCATCGCCCCTGCTGCCAGTCTTGTCATGATTTTTTTTGCATAACTTTTCATAGCTGTCCTCATTCCTGCGGATTACTGTCTGTATCCTGTACTCTCATTAATAAGTCTTATACCGGATACTGATATTTACCTTGCCATTTACACCATTTACTGTACCTTGGTTCGTGTATCTCCACATTACCACATTACCTTTACCCTGGTAACCGCTTCCAAGACTCTCTGCACGATAATTGATAATCCACAGATCTGTTCCTGTGAGCTTGCTTGTATCCACATATTTGCCCGGATACTGCTGTAAAAGTTTCTGGTTCAGACCAAGTGCAAACTTATACTGTTTTCCACCATCAATGATTTCTGTCCTGAATGCATTGATAAAATCAATTCTCTGTGTTGCTGTTACATTATTGTACAATAATGAGATATCATCAAGTACATATACAACCGGATAGTCTAACTTCTGTGCATTCAGAATATTTAATACTTTATCACCCTCAGCTTTTGCCTGCGCTGCATTCTGCGCCAGGGAGTAGCAGTATACACCAACCTTAAGGCCTGCTGCTTTCGCATTCTTATAATTTGTCTGGAACTTCGCATCCGCTGTTGTTCCTTTGGAAATACGAAGTATTACACATTCGTATCCGGCTGCCTTGATCGCATTAAAATCTACCGTACCGTTATCACTTGAAATATCTATGATCTTATTCTCTGTCTCAAGTTTGTCTTTTACCGTTACCGTGATTTCTTTGGTGATTCCGTTTGCAGATGCCTTTACGGTCGTTGTTCCAGCCTTCAGTCCATAGATTGTTCCATCTGAGGAAACAACGGCGATCATAGAGTTAGCAGAAGACCAGTATACCACACCGTATGGTTTTGCAGTTGCTGTTACTTTTACACTCGTTCCTGTCTTGATCAGTACACTCGTTGTGCTCACTTCAAGTGCTGACGATATAACACTTACACAATCCGTTGTTGCACTGACGTACTCTCCACGAACCGCATAAATCTTATAATAATAGGTTTTTCCTGTCACAGCGGTATAATCAATAAAAGAATTTGTTGTACAAAGTTCCGTTGCAATCTTATATTTTCCGTTCTCAGAGTTACTTCTCAATACGGTATAAGTTTCTGCACCATCCACCGCATTCCAGGTCAGCTTGATCTGGTTTTCAGCAATTGAGGCTGCATATAATCCGGTTGGTTTTGAAAGAACCGGCGTTGCCTGTTTCACTGCGGAATAGTCACCATAAAGTTTTTTGCCATTTTTGTTCACATAAGCTCTTACTTTATAATAATAGGTTTTTCCTGTCTCTAACTTACTGTTCTTATAAGAAAGCGTATTAACGGAAGAACAGGTTTTGACTGATTTATATTTTCCATCTTTCTCTGTTGCACGATATACACGATATCCATCACACCCTTCTACTTTCTTCCAGGAGACCGTAATGGTGTTATAATTTGCTGCAACTACCTGGATGGAAGGTTTTCCCGGAAGTACCTGCATGGATGCCGGATCGGAATAATCACTGTAGATTTTCTTTCCACCGGACGTACAGAAAGTACGAACTTTATAATAATAGGTATTACCGGTTACAAGTCCCTTATCCACATACGAAGTTGTTGTTCCCTTATTGATCGTCTTAATTTTTCTGTATTTTCCATTTTCGGAAGTGCTGCGGTAGATCGCATATCCCTTTACATAACGGTTTTTGGATGCTTTTACCTTTTTCCATGTAATTTTCAGTCTTTCATTTCCTGCCGATTTCACTTTAACCGTTGTGATACTCGGTGCGGCTGTAATGCCTTTTACACCTGAATAAGCGGAACGGAGCATTTTACCGCCCGAAATGTTTTTGTAAGTTACTACTTTATAATAATACTTCTTTCCAATCTTAACGTTTTTATCTGTATAAGATCCGGTCATGGCTCCGCTCTTTCTTTTTACGGTTCCGATCTGCTTATAACTTCCTTTTTTAGAAGCTGCACGGTAAACAATATATCCGTCCTCATCCCCTGCGGAAGTAACATTCCAGCTCAATACGACGCTGTTGTATTTGCCGGATTTGATCGTGTCGATCGTTACCGGAAGAAGTTTCGGTGTTGCAGTAAGTTCATTGGAAGTTCCACCATATGCTCTTTTGCCATTTTTATCTTTTGCAAAAGATACGATTTTAAATGTATATTTCTGACCCGGTGTAAGTCCTGTCACTGTATAAGAAGTACTCTTTGTACTGCATCTTTTTACCAGCTGATCTGCTCCGTTTACAACCTGATATACTGCATATCCGCCACCTGTGGATGGCATGTTCACTTTATTCCATGTCAGTTTGATCGCCGTTGCACCTGCTGCTTCTGATTTTAATGTTACTGCTTCCGGTGCCGCCTTGATCGACTGCACATCCGAATAGTTCCCTGCTACATTCTTATCCCCGACTGTACGGAATGCACAGACTTTATAATAATACTTCGTTCCTACCGACAATTTTTTATCTGTACAGGTAATCGTCGTTTTATCATTGACTGTCTTAACAGCTCTATAGCCGCTGTCCTTTTTCGTAGAACGATATACTTTATAGCCATGTGCACCGCTGATCTGATTCCATGTGATCGTCACACTGTTGTAAGACGCATTTCTAACTATAATCTGTGGTGCCTCTAAAGCAGGGGTTGCCGATGCCTCGTTGGAATAATCTCCATATACCTGACTTCCATTTACCGTTTTATAGGCTCTTACTTTATAGGTATAGGCTGTACCTGCTGTCACTTTTGTATCGCTGTAACTTGTCTTTCCATTTGTTACAGTTGCAATCTTTTTATAAGAGGATGATGATGTTTTTCTGTAAACCTCATAACCCGTCACACCATCCACGGCACTCCATGCCAGTTTTACTTCTTTATATCCGGCTGATTCTGCGTTCAGTCTTGTCGCTGACGGAAGCGGTTTGCCGGAGAGAATGCCCGACGCATCACCAAAAACCTTTTTGCTGTTTACCACACGATATGGCTGTACTTTATAATAGTAGGTCGTTCCGGCTGTCAGTGCGGCATCCACATAACTTACTGCACCGTTCGTGATATCCGTGAGCTGTGTGTCCACTTTTGATTTATCTGTGGAACGATATACGATATATCCGGTTGCACCATCCACTTTTTCCCATTTTAGTGTCAGGCTGCTGTAACCTTCCGCTGTAACAGATGTCATTGCTGCTTTTCCAAGCTGTGGTGTTGCTTTTACGGATGCATAGGTATCCGTATTGGCATAATCCGTCTGTCCGTTGTTCGTATATTTTGTATAGGCATATACATGATAAATATAGCTGATTCCGGTCTGTGCTGCCGTATCTTTATACGACACCGTATCAGTACCATCCACATGTGCGATCGTCTGCTCTGTATCTGAGCCTTCCACTTTTCGTGTGATGGTATAACCATTTGCGTCTGCAACAGGTGACCAGCTTAAGCTGACTGAATTGTAAGTTGCATCTGCCTTACAGTTCTTCGGTTCATTCGTTGGTCTTACGATCAGACGGAATGCGGCATTCACTTCTGTTTTTCCTACTACCTGAAGTTTTACCACTGCCACACCTGCCGCTTTCGCCTTTACGGTTCCGCTGACTTTGCCATTGGCATCTGTTGTTGTGGCTACCTCTGCAACATTCAGATCATCCACGGTCCATTCGACTGCTGTTTTATCCGTGTCACTGTTTGGATAAAATACATAATCAGGAAGTGGGATACTCTGATCTATGCTTACAACCTGATACTCTGAATCTGTAATCAGAATAACCTTGCTTACATCTGTTGCTTTTGTCTCTGTCTCCTCAGTAGTTTCCGTTCCCTCAGGTTTTTCGGTTTCTTCCGTCTTTTCGGTTGACTCCGTCACTTCGGTAGCTTCTGTGTTTTCCGTTGTTTCCGTCACTTCGGTTGTTTCCGTGTTTTCCGTCGTTTCCGTCACTTCGGTTGTTTTGTCTTTCTCCGTTGTTCCGGTAGTCTCTGTTTCTGCCTGTTCCGTAACTTTTGTTTTGTCGGTTACTTCAGAAGCCTTTTCATTTTTCGCATCTTCTTTTGTCTGATCTGACTGTTCATCCGTCAAAACTTCGGTCTCTCCTGTCTGTTCCACGACCTGCCCGTTTGCCGCATCTGCTGCAAATGCCATGGTATCGGAACAGATGATCATAGCGCCTGCTAATGTGATACACAGACCGCGCTTTAACCATTCCAGTCTCTTTTTTATCATAACATTTTGCCTCCCATCCTCTTATTTTTCTCTTTTGGGCAGTTTTTGCCAAACCTGCCCATCATTGGTATTGTAGCACAATTTTCCATCTGAATATAGTTTATAAGGGATTTTAAGCAAATATTAAGATTTTTTTCAATGGTTTTTACGCGTAATACTGTGCCTGTGTCTGATAAAGTCTGGCGTAGATTCCATTTTCCGCTAACAATGTGTCATGCGTTCCCATCTCAGCAATGTTTCCGGCATCCAGCACTACAATCCGGTCGCAGAATTTACAGCTACTCATGCGGTGGGAAATATAAATTGCAGTTTTATTGCGTACCATCTCATTAAAGTTCTCATAGATCTGCGCCTCGGCGATCGGATCTAAAGCTGCGGTCGGCTCGTCTAAGATCACAAACGGCGCGTCCTTATAGAGTGCGCGTGCGATTGCGAGCCGCTGTGCCTCGCCGCCGGAGACGTCGACGCCCGCACCGTTGTTGTTATAAAGCTGTGTCTTTAAACTGTCTTTCATCTTTCTCACACGTTCTGCCAGCTCAACTTCCTCTAACACCTCCCATGCCCTCTCTTCATCCACTTTGCTGCTTGCAGCGATATTTTCGCCGACCGGCAAGGAAAACATTGCAAAGTCCTGAAAGACAACGGAAAATGCTCTCGTATATTCCTCATAGTTATATTTCCAGATATCGATGCCGTTTAACGTGATCGTACCCTCCGTCGGCTCATAGAGACGGCAGAGCAATTTGATCAATGTCGTTTTTCCTGCACCGTTTTGTCCGACTAACGCCATTTTTTCCCCAATATTAAATTTTAAGCTGACATGGCTTAACACCTGTGTCCCACAGTCCGGGTAAGCAAAACTTACATCATGAAATTCAAATTCATATTGTCCGTCATCCCGCTTTTCGATCGGCAATGTACCATCGTAAGCCATTGCCGGACTTTGTATAAATTTATCAAAAACGCTTAAATATTCCGCACAAAATTGAAAGGAAATGACCTGTGAACCAAATTCCGTAATACAGTTCACGGTCTGTGAGATGACACCTGCATATAAGATGACATTTCCGATATCGATCATCCCGTTTAATGCTTTCATGCCTGCCAGCAGATATGCAGCGCCTGCTGCAAACTGGTTGATGCCCTCAATCATTCCCCTGTATTTTCCATTTACTTTTCCCATCTGTAAATAAATACTATAGCCCTCCACCATCTGTCTGAATTTCCCCAAAAAGAGTTTTGACAGGTCATAAAGTCTGATATCTTTGCTATTTCTTTCATCTGTCATGATCCCGGCCAGATAGCCGCCCAGTGCATTATAGTGGTCATTTGCATGTATAAATTCATACTGTTTCGCGCTGAGTATTTTTCCAAGATATAAATTCACAATTACAACAACTGCATATAAGCCAATCAAAAGCAGCGTTGATCCATAGGAGACAAAAAATGTTTTTTTCTGTTCGGCATCGATTTTCAGCAACAGCAGAAGAAAAAATACGACCGAATAACACATGGAAAAAAACTGTACAAAGATCTGGTAACAGGTATCCACCTGGTCTTTGATGTCCCCATTTCCGCCTGCCGTAAGTTTTGCGCGCCTTAATGAGTCAAGTGTTTCCTGTTTTTCAAATTTTTCATACTGCAGTTCAAATGCCTTGTCTGCCATCTGCTGTCTTATGATCTGCTGGCAGCTCTCTCCGAGCACTTCGATCCGTTTCTGGCAGAACCGGTTCACCAGTTCACAGACAAACTGCGACAGTAAAAGTGCTGCCACGCTTTTCACACATGCCTCATAATCCCCTTCGATCGCATTGTTTAAAATCTGTGCCGAAAAATAAAATACCAGAAACGGAATGGATGCCTTCATAACTCCGCCGCCTGCCATGACAACAGCCACATCTTTTTTCCCTTTGCTGATCATCTTTATAAAACTTTTAAATTCCTGCCATATCTTCTTCATGTGACTGTGCCCCTTCCTCTTTGTAATATCTGCTCTGTACCAGGAACATTTCGGCGTATCCGCCATTTTTCTGCATCAATTCCTCATGGGTTCCCTCCTCTGTGATCTTTCCGCTTTCCAGGAACAAAATATGGTCACAGAACCGCGTCGATGCCAGACGGTGTGAGATAAACAGTGCCGTTTTTCCAGTCAGCATTTCATTGTATTTCTCATACATCTCATTTTCTGCGATCGCATCTAATGCTGCGGTCGGCTCATCCAAAAGCAACAGTGCACATCCTTTATAGAGCGCACGCGCAAGCATCAGTTTCTGTGTCTCCCCGCCGGAAAGATGGATGCCATCCTCACTTACCTCTTTTCCGATAAATGTTTTCTCTTTCTGTGGAAGTTTTTGTATTTTCTCCCAGAGGCCGGCATCTTTTAATGCCTCCCTGCATTTTTCCGCATCATAGTCCTCTCCCATGCTGCATGTTACATTGTCCGCAATGGAAAAGGAATAGGTAAATGCATCCTGAAAGACTGCTGCAAGCGACCGGTACCACGCATCAAGATCCATCGTGGCAAGATCCGTTCCGTTAATGTAAATGTGTCCCTCATCCGGCATATAAAAACCGCAGAGCAGTTTGACGATCGTTGATTTTCCGGCACCGTTGATGCCGACTAACGCCATCTTTCCGCCTTTTTTAATGCGAAAGCTCACATCATCTAATATCTTATGGTCTGTGCCCGGATAGGAAAAGCTGACATGTGAAAATTCGACCTCCACTGCCTCCTTTTCATCCTTTAACCGGACTCCTTCGCCATGGTGATATACATTCTCTAACTCTGTAAATTCCTGCATCTGGCCGACCGGCTTTAAGCAGGATGAAATCTGGCTGATCATCATCGTAAGTTCCGAAAAATAGGTGGAAAATCCACTGACGATCCCGATATAAAGCACAAAACGTGCGATGGACATTCCCTGCATCAGCTGTCCGATCAGATAGCCGTAACAGACCACATCCCTGCCAAGCTGCAGCAGCAGCCCAAAGAGATCATCCGCAAAATAACATGCCTTTTCTTTTGCCAGCAGTGCCTGGTATTTTTTGTTTGCAGCACGGTAATGTCCGCTTAACCATTCTTTCATCTGGTAAAGCCTTATATCTTTTCCGTTTTCCACTGCATATGCCTGACGGTCCAGATAGTCCTGTGTCACTGTAAGTTTCGCCTTTGCATCACGGTGTTTTAATTCGTAATTATTTGCCAGTTTATAGCTTAAGATCTGGACCAGTGAAATGATAACCAAAAGCACGACCAGCCATGCCGATACACCGGAGATCAGGGATGCGTACAGGATCAATGCCCCGGCTTCCTTTAAGAGTTCGACGTCGTAATGAAGCACACCCTCGATGCCCCGGTAGTTTCCGCTGACTGCCTCTCCCGCTTTCTTTAAAAGCTGCTGGACTTTTTCGTCCTCACACTGCACATAGTCGAGTGACATATATTTCTGATAGGTGCATTCAATCATTGTGCCGCAGCGGAATTTTACATACTGGAACTGGTTTCTCCGTTTCAGATATCCGGTTATGATGCACCAGATGCTGTATCCGGCAAAAAATGTTACCAGTTTTGCGACTGCTCCGGGCAGTTTTTCCTGCCTTTTTGGTACTGCTCTAAAAACGCTACGATCATGGATGGGATCAGTATGGTGCCGAAGCCTTTGCCGATCTGGGTGATGATCTCGGCGAGAGCATAGAAGATGGTGGATCTGTCGTAGTGCCATAGTTCGCGGAGGATGTAGCGCTGGTTGGATGCGGCGGTGTAAGTTTTCGGTTGGTTCATGTTGTGTGGCTCCTCTCGTTTTGGGGTGGTGGTGTGATATCACTTCTATGTCTATACTCTATCAGCTTTTTGAACTTTCACACAAAAAGTGCACGGAAGGGCATCTTCCGTGCACCAACGGTATCGTCCTTATACAAAAGGCTGGAATGAAAAGGTGCAGCCTTCCGACCACACCTTTTCTCCCCGGCTTTTACCCAAACTTTTACAGCGGCAGCATAATCTCCGTCACAAACACCCCCGGCTCATTCTGTCTGTTAATGTACCCGCCATACTTTTCAACCACCAGATTGATCCGTTTTAATCCATGCCCGTGATTTCCCCGTTTTTTACTGATGTACTCCGAATCCATCTTGCGCACTGTCTCATTTGTCGCGTTCGACACCGAAATGTAAAGCTGTTTTTTGAGTACTCCGATATAAAGGCGGATAAACGGTTTTTCCGTGGTCAGTTTCTCACAGGACTCCACTGCATTGTCTAACAGGTTTCCGATCAGAGCACAGAGGTCAATATCACTGACAGCAAGTGTTTCCGAACATTTTGCCTGATAGTCGATCTCAATTCCGTTTTTCTGTGCTAAGGATATTTTCGAATTTAAAATAGCATCCAAATTGACATTTCCAGTCTCAGCTGATTGACGTGATCTAAGTCCTGCTCCAGCAGTCCTAAATATTCCTCTAACCTGTCATATTCTCCCATCTTGACATACGCTTTCATTGCCTGCAGGTGATTGTGATAATCATGCCGCCAGCCGCGCATGGTAAGATAGATATTTTGTACCTCCTGCACCTGCTTTTCAAGCAGGGCATTCTGATACTCCATATTCTTCTCTTCTAAATATTTTGTGATCAGCGGTATTCTCATTTTTCGCACATATCCCCATGTTCCATATAATAACGGATAAACGCTTCATTCACACTCTTATAAGCATTCCTGCTCACCGGCACACTGCTGCCGTCACAAAGAATGCACTCCGTGCGCTGCACGCGCTCCACCGCAGCAAGACTGACTAAAAAGCTGCGGTGTGTACTGATAAATTCCGTTTTCTGTCCCGGCTGATCTTTTGCCAGCTCCTCCGCGATCTCCGAGAGATTCTTTTTGTATTCATAATCACCCGCGCTCGTGTGCAGACGGATATAATGCCCTTTCGCCTCCACACTGTAAATGGTATCGACCGGAATTTTTACAGTCTCCCCACCCACATTTTCGATCAGATAGCGCCTTTCTTTGCCAAGCGCATAAGAAATCTCACCCAGCAGAGAAAACAACTTTGTCTCCTCCACCGGTTTTAAAAGATAGCGCAATGCGCCAACCTCATACCCTTCAAACACATACTCACTGCGGTTCGTCAAAAAAACGATGGGAAGTTTTTGATCTTTTTTCCGGATCTCCTTTGCGAGCGCCATGCCATCCATGCCGTCCATATCAATATCCAAAAGGAGCAGATCGAACGGGAAACTGTCCGGATGCTCAAACAACAGCTCCTTCGCACTGCCATAGCCAAAATATGTAACAGTGTCATTCCCTTCGTCTGCCCACTTTTTGATCAGTTGCTCCATATATTCTAACTGGATCTTTTCATCTTCACAATATGCAATATTCATTCTGCTCCTGATCCCTGCATTTTTGTTACTGTTCACACACCAGTATGAACAGTCACTTATTTTTACCTGACTTTTCAGCCTCCCACTGTTATTTTCTGTCTGATCTATTCTGCATAAGACTCCAGATCCTGTGCCAGCAGATAAGTAGCATCAATGATCTCTTTGGTCTGTTTCATTGCATCTACTGCATGTTCTGCTGTCTGAAGTCCTTCTGTGGAAGAAGCAGCTATTTCTTCACCGGTTGCAGAGAGATTCGATATACTCTGGGAAATTGTGTCTGTACTGTTTAAAATGGACTGCATACTTCCCTCGATCTCTCCGATTGCACTTGCCAGTGACTGCATTTCGTCATTGATGGTCTCAAATTTATTCTTTGTTGTCTCAATCAGTTCGTTCTGTTCACGGATTGAATCCGCAGAATGTTCCATACTGTCCATCGCATGTTGTGCATCTTCATTCAGATCCTGAATGATATCCGTAATCCGGTTCGTTGCATCTTTTGTCTGCTCCGATAACTGACGGATTTCTTCCGCAACGACTGCAAACCCTTTTCCTGCCTCCCCTGCTCTTGCTGCCTCAATAGAAGCATTCAATGCAAGAAGATTGGTCTGGCTGGAGATACTTAAGATAGTCGCAACAATTCCTTTTACTTCCTCCACACGGTTGCTGACCTGTTTGGTGGACTCTGCCGCCTGGTTACTTGCCTGCTCCACATTGTCAGCCTGATTTTTTAATCCTGTTACCAGTCTCGCACCCTCTGCCACATTCTCCATCGTATGATTTGCCTTATCAATCATCGCTTCGGTTTCTTTTTCTGCACTGTCCGTATTCTTATGGATTTCCTCACACATCAATGCCTGCTGCTGGATTGCCTCCGCAGTACTTCCCGTGCTCTGGGCAATATTGGAAATAGATTCATTGTTGTTATTGATGACTTCCTCTAATGTCTCTAATTTTTCTTTTGCGGAATCAAAATGTTTCACCAGATTTTCCGCTGTAGCCAGCATTTTTTCAGATGCTGCAGCCTGCATTTCCAGATTTTCTTCACTAAATTTTGTAAGGAGGATAGATGCTTCATATACCGCATAAACTACTGTTGCAAGAATGATAATACTAAAAAAAAGTTCTATCCCATCGGCTCTTTTTGTAATAACCTGCACTATGATATGAATGATATTTCCTACTGCAGTTACACCAATACCATAATATACAAACTTTACATCTAAATACAAAACACATGCAACAAAGAGCGGGATTCCATATGCGTAAACAAAATTATTCTGATTCAGTAAAAGAAATACACAATATACAGCACTTCCTGTTCCAAGCAGGATTTCCCCACCCTTTTTTGAATTCCAAAACTTTTTTGCATAAGTATTCACAACAATAATTCCCGCAACTGCAGCTGCAGTCTGAAGCAGTATCGTAATCTTAAACTCCGCCAGACATGCCATAACAGACAGAATCGTCATCACTGCCAGCAGGATTATTACCACATTATATACTCTTTTATTTGCTCTTACATATTGTTCTCCTGTCATCTAAATCCCTCTTCCTTTCGCTTTTGAATATACTTGCATAATTATAGTACACCCCTCAATAAAAACACACAATACTTATTACAAATTTTTTTCATACTTTTCGACATATTGCGCCATAAAATGTGCTGTGATAAACTAAAGATATTTAAAATATTTCACATTTTGCTGCTTTCAGATGAGGTTATTATGAACTTAAAACAATATATCAGACATCTTCTTTATGATAATACAACTTATGAATCACCAGATATTTATCAGCGTTTCCGCATTGTCTGTCCGGAGTATTCGCAGCACGATATCGAAGTCAAACCATATCCCCTTCCGGAATCAGAGCACATGTTTGGCCTGATCTGGGATATCCACGAACCTCACACTGTTTCTGCCACGATCATCCCCTCCTCTACCGCCTTTACTTACGAGAAACGGTTTGAACCGGGCATGCGCACCCAGATGCACTCACATGAATATCTCGAACTTTTTTATATCGTGGACGGCGAATACCGTCAGAAGATCCTCGGCAATGAATTTACTTTCCACAAGGGGGAACTCTGCCTGATCGACCGCAACTGTGAACATCAGGAAATCTTAGACAGTGGTTCTTCCACGATCTTATTTCTCGGTATCACAAATGCTATTTTTAATGATATCATGAAACATCTGAGCACTTCCGGAAGAATTGCCTCTTTTTTAAATATGGCATTATTAGAGCAGAAAAATCTGCAGCAGTATCTGCATTTCCGTCCACAGCCGGAGGGTATGGAAAAAATGGAACAGGCGCTTTATCAGCTGCTGTCCGAGTTAAAACAGCATGATGTTGCCTCCCCTTTGATCTGTCAAGGATTACTGCTGCGTATTTTCAGGATTCTTGGAACAAATTATGAATTTTCGCTGTCAAAACAACTGCGAAAACAGATGAACTGGATTTTATTTGAAGAGATCACAGATTATATGGAAAATCATCTGACCCAGATTTCCATTACAGGACTTTCTGAGGAATTTCATTTTCAGGAAGATTATTTTAACCGTCTCATAAAAACACAGACCGGGCTTACCTATACGGAATACTTACAGCTTCTGCGCCTGCGCCGCGCTGAAACGCTGCTTCTTACGACCGATGCCACGATCGACCAGATCACGGAAGCGGTCGGTTACCACAACAAAGGTTATTTCTATAAAATATTTACGGAACGGCACCAGCTTACGCCAGCACAGTTCCGCAAAAAGATGTAACTATTTTTTCAGATTTATCTTACAGATTCCATTTCCAGTCTCTTACCTCAGGCAGATCCTGACCGTACTCGTGGATGTACTGTTTGTGCTCTACGAGTTTGTCGTTCATCTGCTGTACCAGATAAGATCCTCTGTTTCCAAGCTGTGGCAGATATTTGATGACGTTCTTTACTAAGTGGAAACGGTCGATTTCGTTTTGTACACGCATATCAAACGGTGTTGTAATCGTACCTTCCTCCTGATAACCGTAAACGTGGATGTTGCGGTTGGTTCTGCGGTAGGTCAGCTCATGGATCAGTGTGTGATAACCGTGGAATGCAAAAATGATCGGTTTGTCTTTGGTAAAGAGTGCATCGTATTCTGCATCGCTGAGTCCGTGCGGATGTTTCGTGTTCGGCTCTAATTTCATGAGATCGACAACGTTGATCACACGGATCTTAATCTCCGGCAGTGCCTCTCTTAAGATCGTAACGGCTGCCAATGTCTCTAATGTCGGTGTATCACCGCAGCATGCCATAACTACATCCGGCTCTTCGCCCTGGTCGTTGCTTGCCCACTCCCAGATGCCGATACCCTGTGTACAGTGTTTGACTGCCTGCTCCATGGTCAGCCACTGCTGTCTCGGATGTTTGGATGTCACGAGCACATTGACATAGTTGCGGCTGCGGATACAGTGATCGAAGCAGGATAATAAACAGTTTGCATCTGGCGGCAGATAAAGGCGTACCACGTCTGATTTTTTATTTGCAATGTGGTCTAAGAACCCCGGATCCTGATGTGTAAATCCATTGTGATCCTGCTGCCATACATTCGAGCTTAAAATCAGGTTCAAGGATGCAATGGACTGTCTCCACGGAAGCTGGTTGCAAACCTTTAACCATTTTGCATGCTGTGCACACATGGAATCAACCACACGGATAAATGCCTCATAACTTGCAAAGAATCCATGACGTCCGGTTAACAGATATCCCTCTAACCATCCCTCACACATATGCTCACTCAACATAGAGTCCATGACACGTCCGTCATGTGCAAGGAATTCATCCGTATCATAAGCCTCACCGTTCCAGTCACGGTTCGTTGCCTCAAATACTTTTCCAAGACGGTTTGACATCGTCTCATCCGGTCCGAAAATACGGAAGTTCTTTGCATCTTCATTTAACTCGAAAATATCTCTGACAAATCCGCCAAGTTCGATCATATCCTGCGCTTCCACAGCCCCCGGCTTTGGAACATCCACAGCATAATCTTTAAAATCAGGCAGACGCAGATCGCGCAGTAATTTACCCCCGTTTGCATGCGGGTTTGATCCAATCCTGCGGTCGCCGGTCGGTGCTAATGCCTTTAATTCCGGAATCAGTTTTCCGTCCTCATCAAACAGCTCCTCCGGATGATAACTTAACAGCCAGTCTTTTAACATCTGAAGATGTTCCGGTTTGTCCATCATGATCGGAACCTGATGCGCACGGAAAGATCCCTCGATCTGCTTTCCGTCTACAACCTTTGGTCCTGTCCATCCCTTTGGAGTACGAAGTACAATCATTGGCCACTTTGGTCTTGTGGTATCGTGGTTTTCTCTTGCATTCTTCTGGATCGCCTTGATTTCGTCCATAACGGTATCAAGTGTCTCTGCCATCTTGCGGTGCATGGTCATTGGATCATCGCCCTCGACGAAGATCGGCTCCCAGCCGCATCCAA